>ERZ772910.571-NODE-571-length-21032-cov-3.726415_pt1 | contig 21032 bp, 16 predicted proteins | sample MGYA00511357_ERZ772910 | MGnify/ENA primary metagenome ERZ772910 (study PRJEB29015, sample SAMEA2738096) | human oral metagenome | biome: human oral; feature: human-associated habitat; material: saliva | place: China | collected 2193 ... | reverse complement strand
TGATTATTTCTCGTTAGTTCAAAGGCGTAGCGGGCTACGGTGAGAACAAACGAGAAACAAGATGCCAACAAGAAAACTAAATTTGTTCAAGATCTAATGACCGATTTGGGCTAAATGTATTACCTTTGCAAGAAGAGTAAACCCTCTATTCCACATTCTCTATTACACCAAAATACAAATCCTATGCTCATCACAACCACTTATCAAGTAGATGGTCAGCCCATTCGCCAATACCTTGGGGTCATCAGCGCTGAAACAATCATTGGTGCCAACTTTTTCAAAGATATTTTGGCTAACCTCACCGACTTCTTCGGAGGTCGCTCTAACACCTACGAAAAGGTGCTCCGCGAAGGCAAAGAAACGGTGATTCGCGAACTCGAACAACAAGCAGCTCGCATGGGAGCGAATGCCATCGTTGGAGTTGATATTGACTATAACACAGTAGGAGCTAACGGATCAATGCTCATGGTTGTCGCCACAGGTACTGCTGTTGTGCTCTAGGCTCCACCCTTTTCTCCCTTTTTCCCCATTGCTGCACCTTCTGATGTGCAGCTTCAATCGTTCTTCTTTGTAGATTTCCTGCTTGTTTGGAGATTTACAAAGAAGAACAGGATAATTTTATGCTACAATCTCATTTCAACTCAGAAGGACTCATCGAAGCCGGCTGCGACGAAGCAGGGCGCGGCTGTTTGGCAGGCGCAGTCTTTGCCGCCGCGGTCATTCTCCCTCCCAACTATGAGAACCCATTGCTCAACGACTCCAAACAGTTGTCTGCTAAAAAGCGAGAAGAACTTCGTACTATCATTGAACGAGATGCGCTAGCTTGGTGTGTGGCACAAGTGGACCCTGAGGAGATAGACCGTATCAACATCCTCAATGCCGCCATTCTCGCCATGCACCGTGCCCTAGATGGGCTCACCATTCGCCCCGAATACATCATCGTCGATGGCAATCGTTTCAAACCTTATCACGACTGCCGAGTGCAACACGGGGATAAGGTATCAACCCCAACAGAAGAACCGGCTATTATCCCCCACACGACCATCGTGAAAGGTGATGGAAAATATCTATCCATCGCAGCAGCTTCTATCTTAGCGAAGACTTATCGCGACGACTATATGACGAAGCTCCACCAACAACACCCTCACTATGGCTGGGACCACAATGCAGGTTACCCAACTCGCCAACATCGTGCGGGCATCTCCGAACACGGCACCACTCCCTACCATCGCATGACCTTCAACCTCCTAGGCGATCGAGCGCAACTCGAATTAGATTTCAAATAGTTTCCCACTCTTCCCATGTCACACTACGCAGACATCGTACTTCCTTTGGCTGTTCCGGGTGCCTATACCTATCGCGTTCCCCCCACGTTGGGGAAAAATCTTGTCGTAGGCTCACGCGTAGTGGTGCCGTTGGGAAAATCCAAACGCTACACCGGAATTGTCATCCGTTTACATGATGGAAATAGCACCATTGAAGCCGAAAAAATAAAGGATATAGAAGAGTTGGTGGATGAACAGCCCCTACTCTTACCTCAACAGATTGAGCTTTGGCGCTGGATGGCGCAATACTACCTCTGCTGCCCTGGCGAAGTGATGAAAGCTGCCCTACCTGCTGGCTTAAAACTCGAAAGTGAAACGCTTCTTGTGGCGACTGAAGATGCAGACCCAAATGATGAGCAACTGACGAAGACGGAACAAGCCCTCCTTCGTGCACTCACCAAAGCACAGAGTTTGCTCCAAGTGCGAAAGGCACTGCCGCTTCCAGGACTCACCCGAGCTGCTAAAAGACTCATCGAAAACGGCTTGATTGAGGTAGAAGAACGCGTGAGCCAATCGTTCAAGAGCAAAACCACCCCGATGCTCCGTTTGGCTGATGCCTATCATTCGGAGGAAGCCCTCTTACAACTGGACAATCAACTAAAGCGTGCGGAACGTCAACGCGAGGCGCTCCTTGCTTTTCTTGATATGGCAGGCATCGAAAGTGCCACGACCCTGAAAAACTTCTCTTTGTTGCAACCAGTACAGCGCCATTTGCTCCAAGAACAGCTTGGTGATTCTACGACTGGCATTCCTGCTCTCGTGAAGCGCGGAGTGCTCGAGACATACAATGTGGAAGTGGGACGTCTCAAACTGCACAAGGCCCTCCCCGAAAGCCTGCACCACCCTCTCAGCGAACCACAACAAAAAGCGCACGATGAAATTGTAGCTTTGTGGGAAAAACAACGCGTGGTGCTGCTCCATGGAGTCACCTCTAGCGGAAAAACAGAAGTTTACATCCAGTTAATCAAGGAAACTATTGCACGTGGACAACAAGTTTTGTTTCTCCTCCCCGAAATTGCGCTCACCACTCAAATCACCGACCGTCTCGGACGCGTGTTTGGAGAGCAGTTAGGGGTCTATCATTCCAAGTTCCCCGATAATGAGCGCGTAGAGTTGTGGCAAAAGCAACTTTCCGATACTCCTTTCCCTCTCATTCTCGGTGTTCGATCTTCCTTGTTCCTTCCCTTCCAAAACCTAGGTTTGGTGATTATAGACGAAGAGCACGAATCGAGCTACAAACAGCAAGACCCTGCACCGCGCTATCATGCACGCGATACCGCCATCCTCATGGCGCATCAAGCAGGGGCAAAGGTACTCCTCGGCACTGCCACCCCCTCCGTAGAGACTTATGCCCACGCCCAAGAGGGAAAATATGGCTATGTAGCCATGAACCAACGCTTTGGTGACGTGGCGATGCCCGAAATCGTGATAGAAGACGTGGCTGAACTGCGCCGCAAACGCCTCATGCCTACGCCCTTCTCCCCTCGACTGCGCGACGAGATAGAAGCCGCTCTCCAACAAGGACAACAGGCCATCGTATTTCTCAATCGCCGTGGCTATAGTCCGGTGCTCCAATGCCGCAGCTGTGGATGGTCGCCTCACTGCACACGCTGCGATGTGCCACTGACCCTCCATTTAAAGATGAACAAAATGGTGTGTCACTATTGTGGCACCCACTATGATGTACCCACCCACTGTCCACAATGTGAGCAGGCTGACTTGCGCGACATGGGAGCCGGTACGGAAAAGATTGAAGCTGCCATCGAAACTTGCTTCCCCCAAGCCAAAGTGGGACGCATGGACCTCGACACCACACGCTCTCGCTCTGCCTACGAGCGCATCATTCGCGATTTCCAACACGGGCAGACGAATCTTTTGGTAGGCACGCAGATGGTGACCAAGGGATTAGACTTCGGAGGAGTGAGCGTGGTAGGTATCATCAACGCAGACCAACTGCTGAACCAATGTGATTTCCGCGCCCACGAACGTGCTTTTCAAATGCTCTCACAGGTCGCAGGTCGCGCTGGCAGACGCGGCAAACAAGGACGTGTGGTGCTCCAAACACGACAAGCCAAACTTCCGGTGGTGCAACAGATAGTGGCAGGAGACTATGGTGCAATGTTTCGGCAAGAGATGCGCAACCGCCATCAGTTTCGCTTCCCTCCTGTGGTGCGCCTCATCGCCATTTATCTGAAACATCGCGAAGAACGTGTGGTGGCAGGCGCAGCCCGCCAGTTGGCAGCGTGGTTGCAGCCTCAGTTTGGAGAAGACCTCCTCGGTCCCGACCGCCCGCACGTGGGATATGTGCAACTGCTCCACATTCGCAAAATACTCTTGAAGGTAGATTCCTCACGAAGCGCCACAGAAGTTCGCCAAATGCTTCGTGCATATCGCGATGGACTCATCGCCCTACCCCAATTTCGCAACGTAACTCTCTACTTTGATGTCGATCCAGTCTAGCCTTTTAGACTGGATCGATTTGTTTTTCCTCAATCCAAGAGGAGGAATATAGAAACTTCTCTTTGCTGAATTGCAAGAAAAACAGAAAAACTGCTACACTTTTTGCTGCACCCCTTGCCATTTTCAAAAATTCGTTCTATCTTTGCTCCTATCATGCTACGAATGTTCAAACGAAAATACAAGGCTATGATGATGGCATGGGTCATGCTATTGTCGTTTTTGCCTCAAGTGTTGGTGAAGGGATTTCACCAGCATGGGACTTCTTTGGACAAGGTGGAATGCAACTTTGTGGCACGCACCCTGCATGCCCCTTCTACTTCGACGGCTGAGGACAGAAATGCTCAAGCCACGCAAAAACAGCATGACAACCAGCGCAAACACCTTGCGCAACATCAGAAAAACTCTTCAGATGAGGGGAAAGGCAACAGCACAGATGGTCACGATTGCGCCATCTGCCATTTCTTGATTTCCCCCTTCACCCCTCCCACTTTCACGGCTTTTTCTTTCTATGCTCCCACCGTGCGTGTTGCCTACCTGCAACAAGCCGAATCGGTGTGTTCGGTTGCCGTGGCCACTCCCCAACTTCGTGGACCTCCACAAGGCTAAAACACTGACTTAGACTAGATTTTCATCACTGCCATCTCCCTTTGTCGAGATGAGATGCCTCTGGTCTAGTCCTCAATTTGCCCTTTTTTAGGCAAATTCTTTCCTCTATTTTTCTTCTTTTTATGTTCTCATGACAGAAATACCCCTCCTTTCGCGAGGTGTTTCTGCGGCTTCGGCATTCGCACTAGGGATAACCCTAAAAATGCATTCCTTTGCTACTGCCGAAGTGTGAGACGATGACTTAGGATTTCTCTATGAAGCGATTTTTCTCCATGAATTTCGCCTTGTGGTTGATGGTTGTGCTGTGCCTACTATCTGCCGCATTGCCTACATTTGCTCAAAATTCTAATTTCTTCCGCATCATTGTTTTTGATGCCGATAATGGTATTCCCGTGATGGGAGTAAGCGTGGCGCGACACAAAGATATTGCTCCCTCTGCTAGCGACGGCACATTGCACATCGCGTCTTCTCAACTCAAAGGCGACAGTTTGCTGCTTCGTGCCATCGGCTACTATCCTTTAGCAGTTGCCGTGCAGGAAGTGCGCCACCACCAACCTCTGCGTGTGCAGATACTCCCCATGAGCAACCAGCTCAACGAAGCTGTAGTGAGCGGACAACGCGTGATGCACACGCAAAATGCAGTGGCAAACACCATTGGGACTGCTGACATTGCCAAAAATCTGGGAAACACTTTCGCCGGAATGCTCGAACAAGTGAGTGGCGTGAGCATGATTCAGACAGGATCAACCATCGCCAAACCCGTGGTGCACGGCATGTATGGCAACCGCTTGTTGATTATGAACAATGGAGTGCGCCAACAAGGGCAACAATGGGGCGTGGATCACGCTCCCGAACTCGATGCCAGTGCGGCAGGTCGTGTCACCGTGGTGAAAGGTGCAGAAGCCGTGCGCTATGGTTCGGAAGCTCTTGGTGGTGTCGTCTTGATGGATGCTCAACCCTTGCCCTATGGTCAACGAAAAATCATGGGTAAATTGAGTGGACTCTACGGCAGCAACGGACGAAAATATGCCGTGACCCAGCATCTGAGTCAAAGTTTTCCCCTCTTCGGTGGCGATGCGGCTTGGCGCGCACAAGGCACTTATGTCAATGGTGGCGACCGCAGCACCGGAAGTTACCTCCTCAACAACACTGGCATGCGGGAAGTCACCGCATCCGCTGCGTTGGGTTGGCGCAACTCACGTCTAGAATTGCAAGGCTTCTACAGTTTTTACTCCACCCAAGTGGGCGTGCTCTTCAGTGCACAGATGGGAGATGAAGAACTTTTGCGCGAGCGTATCAAAATAGGACAGCCTGTCAATTTCTATCCCTGGACACGCAGCATCGACTATCCACATCAAAAGGTCATGCACCACGTGGGAAAGTTGGAAGGGCGCTACACCTTCGCCAACAAGAGCCGATTGTCCATAAAAACCGCCTGGCAGCACGACGACCGCCGCGAATACAATCAGCGCAGAAACTATCGCTCCATGGTGCCTACCTTGGATTTGCGCCTCAACAACTTTCAGACCGATGCTCAGTGGAAACACACTTACGCTGACAACTGGTCTAGTGAAATCGGGGCTTTCTACGGCACAATCGACAATTACAACGAACCAGGCACCGGAGTAGTGCCCATCATCCCCAACTACACTCAACAAAACCTCGGGGTCTACGGCATTCAGAAATACACGGGCCACGATTGGGGCGCAGAACTTGGAGCACGGGCCGATCACCAAACCATTGATGCACGCGGCAAAAACATCTATGGGGAGAATTATGGCAACTTGACCCGCTACCCCAACTTCACCTACTCTGCTGGCGCGCACTATCATGTGTTGCCTCAACTCGATGTACTCACCAATTTCGGCACGGCTTGGCGAGCTCCTCACGTGCATGAGTTGTACAGCTATGGCGTGGAACAATCCAGTGGTCTATTTGCCCGTGGCGACTCCACACTCCGCCCCGAGGTGAGTGCCAAATGGGTGACCTCCTTGCGCTATGCCTCTAAGCGCATCACAGCTTCAGTCGATGCTTATCTCCAATGGATTGACCATTACATCTACGATGAGCCCACGCAAGAAGTCATCACCATGGTGTCAGGAGCCTATCCCGTGTTTCAATATCGCAGCGCCAATGCTTTTTTCCGTGGCATTGATGGCGATTTTTCTGCGAAAATCACTCCAAAACTCAACTACACCTTAGGCGCGAGCATGGTATGGGCGAATGAAACAAAGACTAATCGTCCTCTCCCCTACCTCCCCTCTTTCCGCGCCACGCAAAGTTTGGCTTATCATTTCGGCAATCTGGGACACCTTCACGACATCCATGCCAAGGTGACGCACCGCTTTGTTGCCAAACAGACACGATTTGACGCTAAGGCCGACTTGATTGACCACACTCCTCCTGCCTATCAACTTTGGGGTGCAGAGTTGAGCGCCAACTTCGTGATGCGCAATGGACATCACCTCCACATTCTTCTCACAGCCGACAATATTTTCAATCTCACCTATCGCGAATACACCAATCGCTTCCGCTATTATGCCCACGATCTCGGACGAGATGTGCACTTGATGCTCACCTGGGATTTCTAACATTCCACTAGAATCTGAATACAAACGAGGCAAAGCCTCTCTAACATCGCCTATAATATGAACAAAACCTTCTCTCTCCTATCGCTGATGTTTGCGCTACTCATAGCCTTTGTCAGCTGCAATTCCACTGTGCGCGAACCAGTGGATGAACGCAAAAGTAAAGACCACGGTGACCCCATCAGTGTGGTATTGACCCTCACACCGGGCACCCTCGTGAACCAAGTATTCACCCCACAACTCAATCCTAACTTTACACAACTGAGTCGCCAATCCATCGAATACTCTCTCCAAAAAGAGATTGGTTGGGCTCCCAAGGCAGGCAGCAATGCAGGCTTTGAGGTGTATCAAGCCAGCGAAGACCCCACACAAGTCTACCGTCTCGACATCCGCTACTACGATCTTGAACACAAAGATATTACGTATCAATTTGTAGAAAACGGACAAGATAAAATTCACCAACACTTCTTCACAGCCGAAAATGTGAAGACCGCCGACGGCACGCTCGAGCATAAAGAAGTCAGATCCAATGCTGTGTTTGACTATGTGTATGGCGACACTGATCCATGGTCACAAGAAATGGGCAACAATGGGGTGCGCTGGATTGGCAAAGACAACCCTATCGGATTTAAGGGTTATTTCCGCTTCAAACAAGTACGCAATTTTGAAATCAACACGCGCCTTATGCACGCTCGTATTTCAAAATACAATCGCATCAACCACACTATCTCTCCTTTCTACGCACCCACACCTGGACAACGTAGCGAAGATGCTTGGGATGTGGCAATGCGCTTCCCCGTATCTGTGACTCAGGCACCCTCTACACAAAAATAATCACGAACTTTTATAACACAATATCAAGATGAACAAGAAGATTCTCTCTCTCCTCATGGTCTTGCTCTGCGGCTTCACTTTTGCAGCCTGCGGAAAAGACGAAACTTGGATTCGCCCCCAGCACAATACTCCTCTTCGACCAGACAACGGCAAATCAGAAACTCCTCACGAGGACGAAGATGCGCCTGCCAAAGTACAACTGACTCTGGCAGGTGGTCACTTCCATGGTGTAGCCTTCCACCAAGATGCCGATGCCAAGGGCATGCTCTACAAAAAGGCGGTGCAGCACATCACCTATGTGCGCGAAGGCAACCAATGGAAGTTGGCAGAAGGCAGCGACTCCGTGTTTCGCGTGATGAGTTCCAACGAATATCGCTATCCTTATGGTTTGTGGATCAAATACTACGACAAGGAAGGCAAAGACATCACAAGCACCATCGCAGAAAATGGCGAAAGCAAAGCGCATCAGCACTTCTTCCAAGCCAGCAATGTGCGCCCCACTTTCGATGGCAAAGCTCAAGAATATGACAACGTCACAGACTCTCTGATGGACTACATCTACATGGACACTAATCCCACCGATGGCATTTTGAAAGCCACCACCGTGGATGGAAAAACCATTCCAGCTGCCACACTTCGCGGTTCACGTGTCATTGGCAAGAAGGGCGACGACCTGATTTTTGCTCCTGAAAATCCCATCGGTATGAAAGGCTTCTTCCAGTTCAAACGCGAGCGCAAGCAGTTTGACTTGAACATCAGCCTCTACCACTTTGAAGGCAACGCGAAATTCCTCGACGGCACTCCATCGGGCTTTGTGGCTCCTCGTGCTGGACAGCGCGGAATGGGTCACCTGGAAGCACAATTCAAGATTCCTTTCATCGTCTTTGCTTCACGTGAAGAGACTGGACTTTGGGAAAAGCTCGACCGAGTACCTTTCGACAAGCTCAATGCTGACGAACAACGTCTTGTCACTTCTACGGCTCGCGCCTACAAGATTTCGATCCCTCAAGCCATCAACGAGTGGTTTGAACAAATCTTGGGAGAAGTAGACAAAGAGAGCGGTAGCCTTTGGTTCTAATCCCCGCTCACTCTAAACACAAACTCCTTACTACATAAAAAAATCCGTGGACGATGTGAGATTCGTCCACGGATTTTTGTCTATAAACTCGAACTACGCTAAATGTCGTAGGAGCATTTCGATAGTATTCTAAAGTTGTGTGTAAGCACCAAAGTTCTTATTCTTGTAGTGAAGAACAAATGGTATTATCCCCAAAACACTCCTAAGTTCCTCTGTTACATCACCCTTTTGTCAGGCTAAATATATCTAATAGCTCCACCTCTACCGAAAGGGTAATCACTGACATCTTTATTCATATATGGAGAGTCCAGACAGTTTTCCCCTTCAAAACAGCAACGAGGTTTTGAAAAGAGGGTTCCATCATCAGCTTGCGTAACAAATGAATGGTTGTCAACCTTAATAACACATCTCACAACACCTTTATACACGCCAAGTACATAGTCTATTTGTTTAGCCTTTTCACGGCATATTTTCCAATACTTTCGTGTTGACTCGTAGATATCGTTTCTCTTATACACTCCTTTTGCTTTGGTCTGATTGTAACTTTGATTGAGATTTACCAAAAGTATATAATCTCCATCCTTTACTTCAATCTTTGCGCAATCATATAAGACGTTGATTTCTTCAATTCTCTTAATACCTTCATCCCATTGATGGTGAACGGCTACGAGATTTGTTAACTGGTTATCATGATTGAATGGCGAATATGTCAGCATATCTATCAAGGTGGATTCTACTAGATATGCTTCTTTTTCCTCAAGATTGTGACGAATAATGTAACAGGCAACCTTATTTCCCTCTGATATGATGCTTCTAATGGTGTCAAGCTTCAAATTAGGAGCATTCTCAGAAAGAGCATTCTCTAGAATATCGTCTAGAGCACCCTTTGCATGTTGGAAAACCCTGTTTTCCTTACCTTTGCCTATGTAGAACATTTTACTATTTCTTGGATCAACCAAGGCATACACATAATACCCTAAAACCTCTTTGACTGTATGGCTGAATTTCATATCTACTATTATTAGTTGATGATTGCCAGCATTCCGGATTAAATCACGCCTTGTGCCATCATAGCCTTCGCCACTTTCATAAAGCCCGCAATGTTCGCGCCTTTCACATAGTTCACATAGCCATCGGCTTCTGTACCATATTTCACACACGACTCATGGATGCTTTCCATGATGCGGTGAAGACGAGCATCCACCTCTTCGGCAGTCCAAGAAAGACGCGCTGAGTTTTGACTCATTTCCAAACCAGACACGGAAACACCGCCTGCGTTGGCAGCCTTACCAGGAGCATAGAGGATTTTAGCTTCCTGGAACACCTGGATAGCCTCGGGAGTAGAAGGCATATTTGCCCCTTCACTCACTGCAATGCAACCATTTGCCACCAGTGCCTTCGCGTGCTCGCCATCGAGTTCGTTTTGTGTGGCTGAAGGAAGCGCAATATCTGCCTTGATGCCCCAGGGCTTCTGTCCTTCAAAATATTGTGCGTTAGGATATTCCTCGGCATATTCACGGATGCGACCACGATAGAGGTTTTTCAATTCCATCACATAGTCTAGTTTCTCGCGATCAATGCCATCGGGATCGTACACAAAACCATCACTATCGGAGAGGGTGAGCACCTTACCACCGAGTTGGAGCACCTTCTCTGCAGTATATTGCGCCACATTGCCCGAACCCGAAATGAGCACGGTCTTGCCTTCGAGTGTTTCGCCACGAGTCGCCAACATGTGTTGGAGGAAATAGACATTACCATAGCCCGTAGCTTCAGGACGAATGAGGCTACCGCCAAATTCCTGTCCCTTGCCCGTGAGCACGCCTTCAAACTGACGTGTATATTTCTTATAAGCACCAAACATGTAGCCCACTTCGCGACCACCCACACCGATGTCACCGGCAGGTACGTCGCAGTCTGCGCCAATGTTGCGATGCAACTCCAGCATAAAGGCTTGACAGAAACGCATCACCTCGGCAGCACTCTTGCCACGGGGAGAGAAGTCTGAACCACCCTTTGCACCGCCCATGGGGAGTGTGGTGAGCGCATTTTTGAACACTTGTTCGAAAGCCAAAAACTTGAGGATACCAAGATTCACCGAAGAGTGGAAACGCAGCCCACCTTTATAAGGACCAATGGCATTGTTGTGCTGCACACGGTAACCCATGTTGGTGCGAATGTTGCCTTGGTCGTCCATCCAAGTGACACGGAAAGTATAGACACGCTCTGGGATGCAGAGACGTTCGATGAGATTCACCTTGTCAAACTCAGGATGCTTGTTGTACTCCTCTTCGATAGTGGAGAGCACTTCTTCTACCGCCTGATGATACTCAGGTTCATTGGGGAAACGATGTTTGAGGTCTTCGAGAACTTTTGAAGCGTTCATAAGAGATATTTTTGAAAGGAAGGAGAAAAATCAAGTATATTGCTTACTTTTCGCTGCAAAATTACCAATAATCATAAACATACGCAAGTAGAGCTTCATTTTTTTCAAATCCCCACTTCATTTTTTTCAGAAATCCCCCGAAAAAAGTTACGCTAATACTCCACGAATCCAAAAGTAATGAGTAAATTTGCTCCATAGTTCACCGACATATCAATAGAATAAACATCTATTCATCTATATAACCCCAACAACAATGGCATTTTTAACTGACGAAAAATTGGTAATCGTTGGCGCAGCTGGCATGATCGGCTCCAACATGGTACAAAGTGCGCTCATGATGGGCCTCACTTCCAACATCTGCCTCTACGACGTATTCTCTCCCGAAGGTGTGGCTGAAGAAATGCGCCAATGCGGCTTCAACGATGCTCGCATCACTGCTACTACCGACGTAGCTGAAGCCTTCAAGGATGCCAAATACATCATCTCTTCTGGTGGTGCTCCCCGTAAGGAAGGTATGACTCGCGAAGACCTCCTCGCTGGTAACTGCAAAATCGCTGAAGAACTCGGTAAGAACATCAAGACTTACTGCCCCGACGTGAAGCACGTGGTCATCATCTTCAACCCTGCTGACCTCACTGGTCTCGTGACTCTCCTCTACTCTGGCCTCAAGCCTGGTCAAGTGACTACGCTCGCTGCGCTCGACTCTACTCGTCTTCAAAGCGCTCTCGCTAAGAAGTTCGGCGTGATGCAAAACGAAGTGAAGGGTTGCGCCACTTATGGTGGTCACGGTGAACAAATGGCTGTATTCGGTTCTGCTGTTGAAATCGCTGGTCGCAAACTTTCTGACATCATCGGCACTGCTGAGTTCCCCGAAGAAGAATGGGCTCAAATGCGCAAGGATGTGACACAAGGTGGTGCTGCTATCATCAAGCTCCGCGGTCGCTCTTCTTTCCAAAGCCCTTCTTACCTCTCTGTAGAAATGATTCGCAGCGTGATGGGCGGCGAAACTTTCCGCTACCCTGCTGGTACTTACGTGAAGAACGAAAAGTATCAAAACATCATGATGGCTATGGACACTGTGCTCGATGCTAACGGCTGCAGCTACAAGATGCCCGTGGGTACTGCTGACGAAGTGGCTGCCCTCGATGCTAGCTACGAACACCTCTGCAAGATGCGCGACGAACTCGTGACACTCAACATTGTTCCTCCCGTATCTGAATGGAACAAAATCAATCCTAACCTCTAATTTGTAGGTTTACCTCACTGCACACCGATTTTCGATGATGTAGTATTATAAACATAGGAGGTGTTGCAAAACTCGTTTTTGCAGCACCTCTTTTTGTTTTTCATAAAAGGATAAAATGCCAGGCATTGAGATGGAGGCTGAAGGGTTCCTACAAAAGTACGTGACCAAAGCTGAAAATTGAAAGTAACGCAGCAGTTTTCCTTTTATCAAATACCCTGTTTTTTTCTGAGAAGAGGGAGGAATATGTGTTCTAGTCACAAAATAAATAGTGCTGCAATTCTGTTTCTTCATTTTTATTCGTAGATTTGCAACCATATTAAGTACTCTCAAACACATCCTTCTTTCTACCACTAAAAACACCAAGAAATTCAATCACCCCAAATGAAATTCACCACCTAGACCAGGTGATTAAGCACACAAACCTTCAAGATATCTATTGATCATTTATCTTCAACGCTTACCACTATGGAAGATTACCAAAAGTACGAAAAGGAGTATTCAGAAGGAAGCCTCTGGAATACCGTAAAAAAATGGAGTAGCAAACTGGGAGAAGAAGCCATCTACAATGTCTGCCTTCTGTATTATCTTGCTAAATCTCCCAATCTCCCCACATCAGAAAAAATGAAAGTACTTGGAGTACTAGGTTACTTAATACTCCCTGTCGATGCTATCCCAGATTTCATCCCCTTAGCTGGACTAACAGACGACATCGGGGCAATAGCTTATTTAATCAAGAGCCTAGCAACTTACATCACACCAGAGATTAAACAACAGGCAAGAGATCGAGCCCATAAAATAATCCACTAATGAGCGTATCGTTCTGGGGGCGTGTGGATATACTATAGATGTTGCCGATGCTATCTCACAACCTGAGATAAGAAAGAGCCTAGAGACTGAGCACTGCTAGACGTGAAGGACATGGCAACCCTGCCTAGAGGGTAGGCGAAAGAATCCTATCATGACAAATATCTCCGACATTGACAAAATTATGTCGGAGATATTTTTATTTTTCTCCCACGTTTTTCTGAAAACGTGGGAGATTTTCTAGAAAAAGTCGCACGAAATTTGGAGCAACTAGGAAAAAAGAAATGAACGCGAAAAGGGGGAGCGAAAAATGTCCAAACAGGCGAATGTAAACGAATCTAAAATCAAGCCCCTCACGCGTGCGCGTGCGCGCACACTACAGCGATTTTCGCATTTTATCCTTCACAACCTTCACAAAAATCGTCGCAACAAACTGTGAAACAAGGATTTACAGGTGTATTTCGGACATATTTTAACAGTTCAAACAAAGGAGGAATGAAGGAGAAGGCGATAATAAGAGAGCAAAAACAGGGGTATAATACTCATTACGAGCTGATTATAAAGAAATCTGTGAAGGATGTGAAAGCAAAAAGCATGAAATCGCTGTAATGTGCGCACACACGCATGTGCGTACGCGAGCACACGCGCAGACGGGCATGCACGGAGGGCTAAGGTTTCCACATAGAGTTCGCCACAACCTTAAATCCCAATCGGTCATTAGACTCTGAGCACTATTGCGGGCTAATGACCGATTGGGGTAAAAGGGGGGGGGATCTAGGAACAGACGTGTAGACATTCACAAGAGAGGACGAACTACATAGAGGGTCAGCAGCTTTGAAGAAAGACACTGACGGAAAGTTTAAGAAGAAACACCCACGCACGTAATCTGAGGGATTTACAAAGAGGACAAAGGTAAACTGAAATATTGCCCCTAAGTTTTGCAAAGTCGAGAAAGCAGTTTCTAGTACACATCAAATTTTTTTGTCACTTTTATGCCGATTTTTCTCTCTTTGCCCTCATATCTTCCCATATAGTATAGAGGGTAGAGCAAAATCAAACGATGCAGCGAAGCAAGGAAGTGAACAATCTTGGAGATTCTTGAGGAAAGATGCTCAAACATTCCAGCAAGATTCGCCATTCGATAGAAATCTTGACTACTTCTTCTCGACTTCGTTTTTGCCAACATCGCAAAACATCGCGCATTTACCACCAAAATCAGCCTCAAAAGCCTATTTTCGGGCAAAAAACAGGAAAAATGCACTTTTCTCGCATTTTTTTCGCCCTAACTCTTGCATGTTTCAAAAAGAGTTCGTACTTTTGCATCGCAATTGGGTCATGGTGTAATGGTAACACTACAGGTTTTGGTTCTGTCATTCTGGGTTCGAATCCCGGTGACCCAACAAAATGCGCTGATTGGCTGCGTTATCGACGCTGACGATTAGCGCGTTTTTGTGTTTATACCCCTACTTCTCTTTTGTTAGTCTTCCACCTTTTCTTTTCCGTCACGGACTATGGCATCACTACAATCGCTCGCCAAAGACACTGCCATCTACGGCATGAGCTCCATTGTGGGGCGTTTTCTCAACTATCTCTTATTTCCACTCTACACACACGTATTTGCTGCAGGCACTGGAGCCAACGGCGTCATCACAAACGTCTATTCCTACACTGCGCTCCTCTTTGTCATTCTCACTTTTGGCATGGAGACGACGCTCTTCCGCTTTCTCAACAAAAATGAGGAGAAAGACCCTGAGCGCGTTTACACCACGGTTTTGGCGATGGTCGGAAGCATCGGCATCCTGTTTATGGCTTTAGTGTGGGCGTTCATCGCCCCCATTGCCACACAAATGGGCTATCCCGACCATCACAACTACGTGATGATGATGGCAGCCGTCGTGGCTCTCGACGCTTTTCAGGCAGTCCCCTTCTGCTATTTACGCTACCTGAAGCGTCCTCTCAAGTTTGCCGCCCTCAAACTAAGCTTTATCGCGCTCAACATCCTGCTCAATCTTCTTTACTTCGTTGTTCTTCCACACGTGGTGCCTAGTTGGCAAATCGAAGTGGGACACGTATTTTTTGTCAACCTCATCTGCACAGGGCTCATCACCTTCGGATTTTGGAAAGAGCTCTTTGGCGTGCGCTGGCGCTTGGACCGCTCGCTCATCCGTCCAATGCTGTCTTACTCTTGGCCCATGCTGGTGCTTGGCATTGCAGGCATTTTGAACCAAACCATCGACAAAATCATCTTCCCATGGCTCGTGCCTGGTGCAGAAGGACGCGTGCAACTCGGCATTTATGGCGCTGCGGTGAAGATTGCCATGATCATGGCTCTCATCACACAAGCCTTCCGCTATGCCTACGAACCGTTTGTGTTTGCAGCCGCAAAGAATGACCAATCGGGGGATAATCGCGCCACCTACGCAGCCACGATGAAATACTTCATCATCTTTACATTGGCAGCCTTTTTGCTCGTGATGGCGTATATCGACGTGCTGAAATACCTCATGGGACGCGACTACTGGGAAGGACTTCCCACGGTGGCAGTGGTGATGGTGGGAGAAATCATCAAAGGCGTTTATTTTAACCTCTCTTTCTGGTATAAACTCACCGACCGCACCATTTGGGGGGCTTGGTTCTCCACCGCTGGTTGTGTGGTGCTCGTGGCTTGCAATCTCTATTTCATTCCACAATATGGCTACATGGCTTGCGCATGGTCTGGCGTGGCAGGCTACAGTGTCGCTATGCTCTTGAGCTACTTCGTAGGACAAAAGTACTACCCCATCAATTATCCGCTCAAAAGCATTTTCCGCTATGTTGCACTCACTGCAGTGCTCTACGTTGGAATGGTGCTTTTTGCCGATTTCATCGATAACAATGTTGCGCGAATTGCCTTTAATACGGTGCTCATCACCATATTCCTTACCTATATTGTACGTACGGACTTTCCGCTCTCCTCACTGCCTGTAGTAGGTAAGTATTTTCGCAAGCACTAAATCTCAAGAAGCTGAAATAGCGAGTCAAGTTTTCTCTCTTGCATTCGTGACTTCTCCCCAATTAAGGTTGGTTCCAAATTGGTGATTGCACCGAAAAAGAATTCATTTCCTCCGATTTCATCGGGTTCATTCCCCTTTCACATCCCTACATTCATGAAGAGTTTTCGCTTAGAAAATGGTCTCCGCGTGGTGGTGCACTATCACCCCTCCGAAGTGCTCCACTGCGGCTACGTGTTGTGCACGGGCACTCGCCACGAAGATGTAGCCGACAGTGGCATGGCGCACTTCATCGAGCACATGAGTTTTAAGGGCACCTCACGTCGTCGCTCCCGACAAGTCAATGACTATCTGGAACGCGTGGGAGGTGAAATCAATGCTTTCACAAGTAAACAAGAAACGGTGTACTCTGCCACAGTGCTGCGCAAGGACTTCTCACGCGCAGTGGATGTGCTCACTGATATTGTTTTCCACAGCACCTATCCGCAAGCAGAAATCGACAAGGAAGTGGAAGTGATTATCGATGAAATCGATAGTTATCGCGACAGTCCCGCTGAATTGATCTTCGATGAATTTGAACAATTAGTCTATGGTGACGCTCCTTTAGGTCGCGACATTTTGGGAAGTCCGGAACGACTGCGCACCTACACCACTGCCGATGCGGTGCGATTTGCCAAAGAGCATTACGTTCCGCAAAATGCCGTGTTTTACGTGCATGGAGAAGTGGAGATACGCACTGTGATTCGTCAACTTGAAAAATGGAACAACTGCAAAATGGTCGGTTCCATCGAAGATAGTTTTTCAGAAAACACTGATTCCACCGCAGTTTCTTGCGACACTCAACCAGAGAAAGTAGAGAGAAAGTGCGATGAAATCGAGACTTTTCAAAACAAAGAGAAAGAAATAAGCGCGATTCAACCAGCTGCACCGAATGTGCGCCGCGTCAAACGTGACACTCACCAAGCGCACGTAATGATGGGTGGTCTCACCTTTGGTAGTAATGATGACCGACGCTTCACCCTTCTTTTGCTGAACAATATATTGGGTGGTCCTGCGATGAATTCACGCCTCAACATGGCTGTGAGAGAAAAATGCGGTTTGGTGTATAGCATTGATGCCTATCTCAACACCTATCCTGACACTGGATTCTGGAACGTCTATTTCGGTTGCGACCTAGAGGATGTGGAGCGCTGCTGCAAACTCGTGGAACGCGAACTCGCAAAACTGGCTCACCAACCGCTCACGTCTCGACAACTCCGTGCTGCGCAAGAACAACTCTGCGGACAGATTGGCATTTCTGGCGACAATTCCGAGAGTGCTGCCCTGGCTATGGCAAAACAGTTTGCTCACTTTGGCACCTATCGCAACATTGCGCGCCTATACGACAAAATTCGTGCGATAACAGCAGCAGAACTTCAACAGCTTGCCGCAGAGATTTATCGTCCCGAAGCGAGATACACGCTGATTTATCACTAATCCCGCGAAGAAGGGGCACAAAGAAAGACTTTTCCTCTCCCGATGAAATCGGACGTTTTTGAAAAGTGTTCGCAAAATGCAAAGCGTACTTGTAAATATCACAGAGGGAAGTACCTCGAAATCAAATTAAATTAGTAAATTTGCCCCTGTGTGCATGCGAAGATTTTCAGTGCTCCGGTTTGTCACACCACATGGACGCAACTAAGCGGACCAATCCCGACGAAATTATCCATTATAAAAGTATAAGATGAACGTTATTACAAAGACTGTCTCCCTGCCTGATGGACGCACCATCAGCATTGAGACTGGTAAGCTTGCTAAGCAAGCCGATGGTGCTGTGATGCTTCGTATGAACAATACGATGCTGCTTGCCACCGTCACTGCCGCTAAAGACGCTGTTCCTGGTACTGACTTCATGCCCTTGCAGTGTGACTACAAAGAGAAGTATTCTGCTGCTGGTCGCTTCCCCGGAGGTTTCACAAAGCGCGAAGGTCGTGCTGGCGACTATGAGATTCTGACGAGTCGCCTTGTTGATCGCGCTCTCCGTCCTCTCTTCCCCAGTAACTACCATGCTGAGGTTTATGTCAACATCATCCTTTTCTCTGCTGACGGTGTAGATATGCCCGACGCTTTGGCTGGTTTCGCAGCTTCAGCCGCTTTGGCTGCCAGCGATATTCCTTTCGATGGTCCTATCTCTGAATGCCGCGTAGCTCGCATTAATGGAGAATTCGTCATCAACCCAACTTTCGAACAGCTCAAGCAAGCCGATATGGATTTGATGGTGGGTGCTACGGAAGACAACATCATGATGGTGGAAGGCGAAATGAAAGAAGTGCCCGAAAGCGCACTCCTCGCTGCTCTCAAAGCTGCCCACGAAGCCATCAAGCCCATGTGCCGCATCCAGAAAGAACTGATGAAGGAACTCGGCACCGACGTGAAGCGCGAATACTGTCACGAAGTGAACGATGAAGAGTTGCGTCAAGAAATTCGCAACGAACTTTATCAGCCCGCTTACGACATCATCGGTAAGGCTCTACCTAAGCACGATCGCATGGATGCTTTCGATGCTCTCCGCGAGAACTTCAAAGAGAAATATGCTGAAGCACATGCCGACCTGACAGCTGACGAACTCGAAGAAAAGAATACGCTCATCGACAGATACTATAACGACGTAGAACGCGACGCAATGCGCCGTTGCATTCTCGACGAAGGCAAGCGCCTCGACGGACGTAAGACTACGGAAATTCGCCCCATCTGGTGCGAAGTAAGTCCGCTCCCCGCTCCTCACGGCTCTGCCATCTTCACCCGCGGTGAAACGCAAGCTCTCGCCACTACCACTCTCGGCACGAAGCTCGACGAGAAAATGGTGGACGATGTGCTGGACAAGAGCTACCAGCGTTTCCTGCTCCACTACAATTTCCCTCCTTTCTCCACTGGCGAGGCTAAGGCTCAGCGTGGCGTAGGCCGTCGCGAAATCGGTCACGGCCACTTGGCATGGCGCGGTATTAAGGGGCAGATTCCTGAGGATTTCCCCTACACCGTTCGTGTTGTGAGTGATATTCTCGAATCAAATGGTTCGAGCTCTATGGCTACTGTCTGCGCTGGTACATTGTCTTTGATGGACGCTGGTGTGCCTCTCAACAATCCCGTCAGCGGTATTGCTATGGGTCTTATTAAGAATCCAGGCGAAGAGAAATATGCTGTTCTCTCCGACATCCTTGGCGATGAGGACCACTTAGGCGATATGGACTTCAAGACAACTGGTACAAAGGATGGTTTGACTGCAACTCAGATGGATATCAAGTGTGATGGTTTGTCATTCGAGATTCTTGAGAAGGCGCTTATGCAGGCAAAGGCTGCTCGTGAGCACATCCTCAACATCATGACTGAGACTATTGCAGAGCCACGTGCTGAGATGAAACCACAGGTTCCACGTATCGTTCAGTTGGAGATTCCTAAGGAGTTCATCGGTGCTGTTATCGGTCCTGGTGGTAAGATTATCCAGCAGATGCAGGAAGATACTGGTGCTACTATCACTATCGAGGAAGCTGATGGAGTTGGTAAGGTACAGGTTTCTGCTCCTAACAAGGATTCTATCGATGCTGCTCTTGGTAAGATTAAGGCTATCGTTGCTGTTCCAGAGATTGGTGAGGTTTACGAGGGTACAGTACGTTCTATCATGCCATACGGCTGCTTTGTAGAGATTCTACCAGGTAAGGACGGCTTGCTCCACATCTCAGAAATTGATTGGAAGCGTCTTGAGACTGTTGAAGAGGCAGGCATCAAGGAAGGCGATAAGCTTCAGGTGAAGCTCCTCGAGATTGACCCTAAGACTGGTAAGTACAAGCTCTCACGTCGCGTTTTGCTTGAGAAACCAGAGGGATATGTTGAGCCACAGCGTCGCCCACGTGGTGACCGTCGTCCACGTCGTGATGGTGAGCGTCGTTTTGATGAGCGTCGTCCACGTCGTGAGAACAATGAATATGAGAACAACGATTAATCGATTGTTATAATACTATAATCCCCCAGAGGCTGTCTATAGCTTGCTGGGGGATTACAATTCTCTATCTACAAAGCCAAGTAGACTTACAAACCCAATTCTATTTGACTGTACAGACCATAGAGCCTAAATGGTAAAACCACATCTATCTTGCGTCAAGTGAGATAGCATAGAACCTATGTTTATTTTAACCAAACAATTAACACTAAAATGAAGAAAGAATACCTTTCCCCTGCTATGGTTGCAATGCCAATCATAGAGGAACTTTCTATCTTAGAAACAGCCTCTGGCAACCTCCCCCAAAAGTCCCAAGGACACAACATGGATGATGAGGAAGAGGAATACGAAACTGAGACTAATACAACTCCCAGTGGTCAAGCTAAATACACACCAAACTTTTTTGAATAACCAGAAATTATGAATAGCATTATTAAAGCGTTTATTTTTGCAGCTATCTCACTTGGGTTAGCAGCCTGCTCACAGGAAGATATCACCTCGAATGAGCAAAAGAAAGCAACAGAAGAAACTACTTTCACCGTTGATGTTACATTAGATAAAAATGTAGAAGAGATGGTGAACGCAAAACAGATGACAGCCGTATGGGATGCTGAACAGTCTGCTATGACCCGTACACCTATCACCTACGACAAACAAGGGTCATTGACTTATAATTGGAAGGTTGGAAGTACGATTCCTTTATTTGTCTATATCACTGATGGAAAATACCAAAAAAGTTATA
>ERZ772910.569-NODE-569-length-21052-cov-22.598514_pt1 | contig 21052 bp, 18 predicted proteins | sample MGYA00511357_ERZ772910 | MGnify/ENA primary metagenome ERZ772910 (study PRJEB29015, sample SAMEA2738096) | human oral metagenome | biome: human oral; feature: human-associated habitat; material: saliva | place: China | collected 2193 ... | reverse complement strand
AGGTCAATCCGTGAAAATCCGCGATTCCGGACACACATTTTGACCCTTAACCCGATGTTTATTACCGGCCTAGTCCTAGCTATTGCTGCAGCGCTCATTCACGTGCTCATCTTCAAAATGGAATCCATTTCCTGGACCAGCGAGAAAACCCTGACCACCTTCAATATGAGCCCCCAGCAGGCCGCCAACACTAAAGAGATGGCCTTCAACCAAGGCTTCTACAACCTATTTCTAGCTATCGAAATACTCCTCGGCGCCATCATCTACTACACAGCCAGCCACGCAGTAGGCCTAAGCCTAATGTTCTTCGGGACCGGCTCCATGCTGGCCGCAGCCGCACTGCTATTCATCACCAGCCCAGACAAGCGCCCAGCCGCCCTCAAACAAGGCACCACCCCGCTACTAGCCATCATCTTCCTCACCCTAGGTATCGTTCTGGTATAGCGCCCAAGGAGACCCTGGCGTTGAGTAGACCATGGCGTCTCGCGTGGCCTGTGGCTCGCAGAGTTTAAACTGCGGGTCTTTGCCGCTAAGTATGGGTATCGTTCTGGTATGAGTGAGACAGACGCCGTCGCCGTAGAAGACAACCGCAGCAACTGGGAACGTATGCGGGCCGGGGAGCTATACCGCGTAGACCCCACCGATGCGCGCTTTAGTGAAATCCCAACCCGTAGCGGCAAACTTCTGGAAGAATACCGCCTAGCCTTTATTGATGGCGACAAAGGCCAGGCAGACGCCCTGCTGCGACAAGTGCTGGGCGACGTCGGCCAAAACGTAACTATCCGACCCCCGCTAGCAGTCGACTACGGTTGCCACATCAGCGTAGGTAACAACGTATTCATTAACTTTGGGCTAACCGCGCTGGATGTAGCCGATATTGTCATCGGAGATTACTGCCAAATCGGCCCCAACGTGCAGCTATTAACCCCCATCCACCCGCTGGATCCACTCACCCGGAAAACCGGTTTAGAAGGCGGCAAACCCATCACCATCGGTAACAATGTTTGGCTTGGTGGCGGAGTGATCGTCTGCCCCGGGGTCACCATTGGTGACGACGCCGTAGTGGGGGCGGGGTCGGTAGTGGTTAAGGACATCCCAGCCGGCGCCGTCGCCGTAGGAAACCCAGCCAAAGTAATCCGCAACTTGTATGATAACTCCGGCCACTAGGGCAGCTAAAGCAAAGCCCAGTAGGCTGGTAAAACCTCGGCCAGCAGGGCCGCTAGAATCCCGACCAACAGGGCCTTTATGACAAAGGGATTAAAAGCGCAGAAAAGATTAAGCAGCACCGGGTCGGAGAGCGCCAGTCGGCGCGTAGGCCGCTCGTAGCGGCAGATTTTGGAGCCCGGGGCCCGTCGCGACCCGATGCCGGCCCCAACTCTACACGGTTACTCGTCCAAGTCCAATCGATAACCCACGTTACGCACGGTGCCAATGAGATGATCATGCTCACCGCCAAGCTTGGCGCGTAAACGCCGCACATGCACATCCACAGTACGTGAACCGCCAATATAATCCTCGCCCCACACGGCGTCGAGTAAAGCCTGACGGGTAAGCACCCGGCCCTGGTTAGCAGCCAAATACTTAAGCAGCTCAAACTCCTTATAGGTCAAATCCAGGGTGTTACCATGCAAACGCACGCTGTAGGCGTCAGTGTCAATCACAATGTCGCCAACTTCCAGGATCGACTCATCGCTAGAACCACTAGAGCCAGAATTACTGTCTGCAACCACGCTAGACTCTAGCAGCCGCAACCGGGCCGCTAACTCCGCCGGGGAAGCAGAAGCAATCACAAAATCAGCAATCCCCCAAGAGGAAGTCAGGGCCACAGCCCCGCCTTCCTCAATCACAGCCAGCACCGTATAGTCCATGGAGGTGGCCAGCAGTTGGCATAGGGGCCGCGCCCGCAACAGATCCGTGCGGGCATCAACCATTACGACGTCGGCATTTTCAAGCGCCCCATAAGAATCAGGCTGGGGCGGCAAAACCTGCACCTGGTGTTCGAGAAAAGCGATGGCTGGCAGCACGGCACTGGCCTCAGGCTCGTTGCTAAGCATGACCAGCCTCATTTGCTTCCTCCTTAAAGTACTGATACCCCTAATGCGACACCAGGCACAAGTTTACGGCCTTTTGGGTGGTTAAGGTGCATGTATCGGCAGCATATGGGACGATTCAAGGGTGAGTAATTCGCCTGCGCAATCAGAACCCCTTGCCGCACCCGCCCCGAATCAGGTTTCCGGGCGTAAGCGGACACGTACCAGCGTGAAGGAACAGGCCGCGCGCCGCTATGGGACCCAGTACCACACCAGCGACGGCGTTGTGGAAACCGGTCTGGTGGACACTGCTTGGACGCGCCTGGCGATGGCTGGGGTTATGCCGCTATTGCTGGCACTAACTGCCGTATCCCCGTTCTGGGTTACCTGCCTGCTGGTGTGTGGCTTGGCGGTGTGTTTCGCTCAAGGCTGGCCGGCATTGATCCAGGCCGAGCACGACAATGTCACCGGTATTTTCCTGGCACTATTTGGGATCGCCAGTGCCGTCACGCTCACCCTAACCGACGAATACGGTGACGCCACCAAGCTAGCTGGTATTGGGGTGCTGGCAGTATTTGCCCTACAAATGCGTTCCGGAGCCCACGAAGGCCTGCTGGAAGAACTATTTACCTCCCTGTCCGGGGTGGTGGTGCTGGTTTCTGGGGCTGCCTGGTGCGTGTTCTCCTCCGGCTTGGCTGCCTCTAGCGTTATTGTGCCCACGGCTGTGGCCCTGCTGATTGGGGCTTCGCTGACGGTACTGGAGGTGCCCGCATGGGTACTAGAAATGCTGACGGTGATCATCCCGGCCCTAACCAGCTGCGCCGTGGCCGTGGCCCTGGCCCTGGCTGGCTTCTTTGGTCCCTCCCACCAGGCGGTAGACACGGCCTTGCGTTCCGGTGCGGGCTGTCTGGTGATCGGTTTCGTGGCTGGTTTGCTGATGGCAATCGCTAACCGTGTGCTGTGGACACACCGCTGGGTGCCTGGCGGACGCGCCGCCATCACCTCAGCGGTACTGCCGGTGCTGGCTGTGGGCGCCCCCACCTACTACATTGCCAGGGTGATGGCCGCTTTCGTAGCTGGCTAACTTTCGTGGCTGGCTAACTTTCGTGACCAGCTAGCTGGCTGACGCGTACACTGGCCACGTGGCTTTTACTTTTCCTGACGATATTTCTCCCGATCTTTACCCTCTAGCCTGGCTGCTAGGTAAGTGGCGTGGCTACGGCATCCTTACCTACGGCGAGGATGTTCCCGAGCAGGCGGTATATCAGGAGATGAGCTTCGAGCACGACGGCGGTCCCTACTTGAAGCAGACCATCACTATCTGGACCGTTGACTCCACCAAGAGTGAGAACCTCGACTTTGAAATGAGCGGCGCTGAAGGTGCCAGCAAGATCACCCCCGCCCAGGTATGGTCCACTGAAACCTCTTACTGGCGTCCGGTGGGCCAGTACAAGCCTGAAGCTCCTGAAGCTGCCTCCGGCCCGGTAACTCCCATCACCAACCTGGAAATCATCAGTGCCGACCCGGCTGGTCACGCCGCCGTATGGGAAGGCGCCGTGCAGGGCCCGCGCATTGAGCTAGCTACCACCAGCGTGCAGCGCAGCGAGTTCTCCGCTGAGCTAGAACGCATGACCCGCATGTACGGCCTGGTTAACTCTGAGCTGATGTGGACCCAGGACATGGATGCTTTTGGCCGTAAAGAGCTCAAAACCTATGCCTCTGGCCGCCTCAGCCGCGTTGAAGACGAGGCCCAGCAAGAGCCTGAGATGGGCGCCGCCCTAGGCGAGCGCGCTGACGAGCCCAGCGCTAAGTAGCTTAAACAGCTATGGCTTTTGCACCCGAACACTTTGGTAACCCCCTGCGCGAGCAGGCGCTACTGGCCCAGGGGCAGGCTTGGGCGTGGCTTAGTCGCGACGTCGTTGAGGTAAGTGGCGCTGACCGGCTCAGCTACCTGACCACCGTCTCTACTCAGGTGCTAACCGACCTGGAAAATGATGGCAGCTCCCGCCAGGTGCTGTTCCTGGACGCTAACGGCCATATTCTCTACGCTGCTTTGGCTGTGGCCGCTTTAGTGCCAGATTCGGGCGAGCAAAGCGTGCTGCTGCTGGTGGATGCCGGCTGCGGCGAGGGGCTAGCCCAGTTACTTAACTCGCGTCGTTTCATGCTGCGCGTGCAAGCCCAGGTACGCCCAGATCTGCAGGTAGCTGGGGCTATCGGTGACGGGGTGCAAAAGCTGGCCGGCGTCGTCGAAAACCTAGTAACCACCTGGCGCGACCCCTGGCCGGGCATCACCCCCGGTGGCAGCACCTATTTCACCGGCACGCGCCACCCCGGCGCCAACTACCGCGCCGGCGGGGTAGTAGTGGCCCTCGAAGCTGGGCAGACGGCCCCGGACCAAGCGGCGGCCCCAGGCCAAGCGGCGGCGTCGGGCCAAGAACCCGGCCAAGCGCCAGGCCCAAGCCAAGCGGCGGCGTCGGGCCAAGAACCCGGCCAAGCATTAGCGGCAGCGGGCTTAACCCAAGGCTTAACCCAAGTGGGGGAGCTGGCCTGGGAGGCGCTACGCATTGAGGCCGGACTGCCGCGTTGGGCGCGTGAAGTGGACGCCCGCGCCATCCCCAACGAGCTAGATTGGCTACGTACCGGCGTGCACCTAAACAAAGGCTGCTACCCGGGCCAAGAAACCATCGCCCGCACGGTCAACCTGGGTCGGCCCCCGCGTCGCCTAGTGCAGCTGCAACTAGCCGGCTGGCAGGGGCAGCTACCTGAGGTAGGTGCGCGCGTATATCTGCCCGCTGGCAACAACCCTGCCGGCAAGGTGGTGGGTGCGATCACCAGCGTGGCACGCCACTGGGAGCTGGGCAATATCGCCCTGGCCCTAGTGCGTCGAGGCGTGCCCGCACAAGCCGAGCTGGCGGTAGATCTGGAAGCCGGCTACGAAAGCGCTAGCCAAGAGCTACTGGTTGATCCCGCAGGTAAGGCTGAAGCTTCCCCCAGCCAGCGTCCGGGCCTGGGTTTAAAGCGGCTGCGCCCTGAGCATGGCTAGCCCCATAAAACGCAGCTTAGCCGTTAGACTCAGTCAAGAACTTAAGTGAGGTATGTATGAGCGAAATCCTGGCCTATGTGGCCTTTTATCTAGGCCAATTCGTAGCCATAGTCAACATTGCCTTGGCTATCAGTGCGTTTTTGATTATCGTCTGGGCGCTACTAGACACCCTGGTACGTCCGGCTAACCTATTCCCGGCTGCCTCCCGCCTAAGCAAGTCCGCTTGGATCGGGGTGCACATTGGGGCGGGCTTGGCCTGCGTGGTTTTGGGCTGGTACTCCTTCTTCGGCATGATCGCAGTGTCTGCCTCGGCAGTGTACCTGGTGGGGGTGCGTCCCCAGCTGGCGGCGCTGGCCCCAGCCCGGGTGCGCTCTAAGCTGCGCGTCATTGACGAAGGCGACCGCAACAACCGGCGTAGCTGATGCGGGCGGTTATTCAGCGCGTTAATCGCGCCGCAGTTAGCGTTGACGGCCAGGTAGTGGGCGCTATTGACCGCCCGGGCCTGCTGGTTTTAGTGGGGGCTACTCACGACGACGGCGCCGCCCAGGTGGCCTTAATTGCCCGTAAAATCGCGGACTTGCGGCTGCTCGAAGGGGAGCTATCGGTAACCGACGCTGCCGCGCCAGTGCTGGTGGTCTCCCAATTCACCCTTTACGCCGACACCCGCAAGGGACGCCGGCCCAGCTGGAACCAGGCGGCCGGGGCGGATGTGGCCGAGCCGCTGGTGCAGGCTGTGGTTGAGGATCTGCGCTCGCGGGGGCTTGAGGTGGCCACGGGCCAGTTTGGGGCCCACATGGTGATTGATATGCAGGCCGATGGGCCGGTCACTATTGAGCTTGAGGCCTAAACGCGACTTACAAAACTAAGGGAGCCTGGCAATGCCAGGCTCCCTTGCATAGTGGCCCTAATGATGGCCCTAATGATGGGCCTACGACCCGCCAGTAGGCTTATAGGCAGGCTGCGATTACCGTGATGGCAATTAGCGCTGCTAGTAGCAGTGCGCCGTGCTTGTTAGATGCAGTGGACTTGAGCGTGCTGGGCCCGGTGGCCGGTTCCAAAATCCCGGTGATGCGGTCGATGGTGGCCAGCCAGATGAAGAACAGCACGAAGCTGACTGAGGCTGCCCACAGGGGCATTGAGGGAGAAATGAGCCACGTTGCTCCGGCGCAACCTAAAGCCAGCAGGGCGCTTACAAGTTGTCCGTCAGAAACACGGTTGTGGGCTGCAAGCGTTTGCTTGACGATGCGCATGTTTTATACCTCCAGTTAGAGCGCGTAACCTGAACAGTCACTAAACGCGTGCAAATATTGTAGTATAAATGTGCTATTTTTCATAGAGAAAATAAGTATTCACTACTTGACAGAAGTGACCTGCTGTATTTAGCGGAAAGATCTCTAAATCCCTAGGGAATTGAGGTTTTTTATGGAATCGCGCGGCAAAGTATGCGTCGCGCACCTGTGGGGGAGGGCTTGGCTTTGGCCTGTTTGCCCTTCCGTAGTGCTTGCTTGCCCTTCCAGTGGGGGTGGTCCTCCCAGTTTTTAGGGCACCCTCTTTGAGGAGCCAAGATTTCGGGCCATCGTATGAAATACTCGATCGGATTACTTGGAATCTAAATAAAGGTGGTGTGAGTAACGGTTTTGGTTGACCTGAGTCGGCTAGGCTCAACTTTGCATATGCCGCGTGCGAAACCAGTAGACCGCTTTATAGGAAAGCGGGATAGCCTTAAGCCATACAGTTATCGATGGACCTGCCAAGGAGCAGCCCCGAATGTTTGAACGTTTTACGGACCGAGCTCGCCGCGTCGTCGTCCTAGCCCAGGACGAAGCGCGCGCGCTCAACCACAACTACATTGGCACAGAGCACCTGCTACTGGGCCTCATCCACGAAGGTGAGGGCGTAGCAGCCAAAGCTCTAGAGTCAATGGACGTAACTCTAGACAAGGCACGTGCCCAGGTAGTGGAGATTATTGGCGAGGGCCAGTCTGCCCCTAGCGGTCACATCCCCTTCACCCCACGCGCCAAGAAAGTACTTGAGCTCAGCCTGCGTGAAGCCCTACAACTAAGCCACAACTACATTGGCACTGAGCACATCCTGCTCGGCTTGCTGCGTGAAGGCGAAGGCGTGGCAGTTCAGGCTCTGGGTAATCTCGACGTCGACCTGGCAGCCCTGCGTCAGGCGGTAATGCAGCTGCTCAGCGGCTATGACGCCAAAGAGACCGTGGGTTCTGGCGCCTCTGCGCTCAAGGAAGGTACGCCGTCGGGAAGCGCCATCCTAGACCAATTTGGCCGCAACCTGACCCAAGCCGCCCGCGAAGGCAAACTTGACCCGGTAATTGGCCGCTCCAAGGAAATGGAGCGCGTCATGCAGATCCTTTCGCGCCGCACCAAGAACAACCCGGTACTAATCGGTGAACCCGGTGTAGGTAAAACCGCTGTGGTGGAGGGTCTCAGCCAGGCCATTGTGCACGGTGACGTTCCTGAAACCCTGCGCGACAAGCAGCTTTACTCCCTGGATATGGGTTCGCTGGTGGCCGGCTCGCGCTACCGTGGTGACTTCGAAGAGCGCCTAAAGAAGGTGCTTAAAGAAGTACGTACACGCGGTGACATCATCTTGTTTATTGACGAGATCCACACCCTAGTTAGTGCCGGCGCGGCTGAGGGCGCCGTCGACGCGGCCTCTATCCTCAAGCCCATGCTGGCCCGTGGCGAGCTACAGACCATCGGCGCCACCACGCTAGAGGAATACCGCAAGATCGAGAAGGACGCCGCCCTAGAGCGCCGCTTCCAGCCGGTACAGGTAGAGCAGCCCACCATTGAGCAGGCCATTCAGATCCTCAAGGGGCTGCGTGACCGCTACGAATCCTTCCACCGCGTCATCATCACCGATGAAGCCATCGAAGCGGCTGTTAAGTTCTCCGACCGCTACATCAACGACCGCTACCTGCCCGACAAGGCCATTGACCTGGTTGACGAGGCCGGCGCGCGCCTGCGCATCCGCCGCATGACCGCCCCGCCGGAGCTGCGCGAAATTGATGAGCGCATCGCTGAAGTTAAGCGTGAAAAAGAAAGCGCCATTGATGCTCAGGACTTTGAGCGTGCCGCCGCCCTACGTGACGACGAACGCCGCCTAGGCAGTGAGCGTGCCGCCAAAGAGCAGGCCTGGAAGAATGGCGACCTAGACCAGGTAGCCGAAGTGGATGAAAACCTGATCGCTGAAGTACTGGCCATGAGCACCGGCATCCCGGTGGTTAAGCTGACTGAGGCTGAATCCACCAAGCTGCTTAACATGGAAGCCGAGCTGCACAAGCGCATCGTGGGCCAGAACAAGGCCATCGAGGCGCTGAGCAAGTCCATCCGCCGCACCCGCGCCGGACTCAAGGACCCCAAGCGCCCCGGCGGTTCCTTCATCTTCGCCGGTCCCACCGGTGTGGGTAAGACCGAGCTGGCTAAGGCCCTGGCTGAGTTCCTGTTCGACGACGAAGACGCACTAATCCAGCTGGATATGAGTGAATTCGCCGAAAAGCACACGGTTTCGCGCCTGTTTGGTGCCCCTCCCGGCTATGTCGGTTACGACGAAGGCGGCCAGCTGACCGAAAAGGTACGCCGTCGCCCCTTCTCCGTGGTGCTATTCGATGAGGTTGAAAAAGCCCACCCGGACATTTTCAACTCGCTGCTGCAGATCCTTGAAGACGGACACCTCTCTGACGCTCAGGGGCGCGTGGTTGACTTCAAGAACACGGTGATCATTATGACCACCAACCTGGGCTCAAAGGATATTGGTAAGTCGGTAGCCACCGGTTTCCAGTCCACCGAGAGCGGCACCATGGACTACGAAGAAATGAAGGCCCACGTTAACCGTGAGCTCAAGCAGCACTTCCGCCCCGAGTTCCTCAACCGTGTGGATGACCTGATCGTCTTCCCGCAGCTGAGCAAGCCTGAGGTGCGCCAGATCGTGGACCTAATGATCGCCCGCCTCGACAAGCGCCTGGTAGAGCAGAACCTGTCTATTGAACTGACCGACGCCGCCAAGGAGCTACTGGCTGACCGCGGCTTTGACCCGGTGCTTGGGGCTCGCCCGCTGCGTCGTGCCGTGCAGCGTGACATTGAGGATGCTCTCAGCGAGAAGATCCTGTTCGGTGAGATTGCTAGCGGCAGCCACATCTTGGTCGATGCTCAGGGTGAAGGCCTGCTAGGTGAATTCACCTTCACTTCCATTCCGGGCGCCGCCCGCCTACCCAAGGCCCAAGACAGTGAACGCTCTGAAGCGGCACAGATTGAAGCTGCCAAGGTGGAGGCTGAAGGCATCTGACCTTGAAGCTGTCTGAAGCTAACGCATCAGGCCTGGTAGGCCGCTAACATAACTAGGGCCGCCCCCGCTAACGGGGGCGGCCCTCGTTATTTTGGTTGGGGGATTGTAGCGCTATTTGTAGTCTTGCGCACACAAAAAGCTTTAACATATTTACAAATATTGGCCTGTTTGAGGCATAAAAATTTGAATTTAGGCCATAAGTCACATTAGGATTTTGTCGGTGCGTGACTTCCCGTCACGCCCCGCATGGTAAGGCAAGCATCGACAAGAAGAAGGCGAAGATGCCCAAGTACGTATACATGTTCAGTGAGGGTGACAAGGACCAGAAGGATCTGCTCGGCGGTAAGGGTGCAAACCTGGCTGAGATGACTCGCCTGGGACTGCCGGTGCCTCCTGGCTTCACTATCACTACTGACGCTTGTCGCGCATACTTGCACGACGGCGCTGTTCCCCCGGAGCTAGCTGTACAGGTAACCACCGCGCTACGTCGCGTAGAAGAAGACCTAGGCCGCCAGCTAGGCGACGCCGAGGACCCGCTGCTGGTGTCGGTGCGTTCGGGAGCCAAGTTCTCGATGCCGGGCATGATGGAAACCGTGCTCAACATTGGTCTAAACGACCAGTCCGTTGAGGGCCTGGCCAAGGTAAGTGGCGACGAGCGTTTCGCCTGGGACTCCTACCGCCGCCTAATCCAGATGTTCGGTAAGACCGTGCTGGACATTGAAGGCGAATTCTTCTCCTCCGCCCTAGACGCAAAGAAGCTAGAAAAGGGCGTCAAGCTGGACTACGAACTGAGCGTAGACGCTCTCAAGGAACTGGTAGACCAGTACAAGCAGATCGTTAAGGAACACGCGGGTATCGACTTCCCCCAGGACCCTCGCACCCAGCTAGACATGGCCTCCGAGGCCGTGTTCCGCTCCTGGAACACCGAGCGTGCTCACATCTACCGTCGTCGTGAGAAGATCCCGCACGACCTGGGCACCGCCGTAAACGTTTGCACCATGGTCTTCGGCAACATGGGCGAGACCTCCGGTACCGGTGTGTGCTTCACCCGCGACCCCTCCACCGGCCACTCCGGTGTCTACGGTGACTACCTGGTCAACGCCCAGGGTGAGGACGTTGTGGCCGGTATCCGCAACACCCTGGCGCTAGCCGACCTTAAGGACATCGACCCCGAGTCTTACCGTGAGCTGCGCGCCGCCATGCGCAAGCTGGAGACCCACTACCGCGACCTATGTGACATCGAGTTCACCATTGAGCGCGGCAAGCTGTGGCTGCTGCAGACCCGTGTTGGTAAGCGCACCGCTGCTGCCGCCTTCCGTGTAGCCAGCCAGCTGGTTGACGAAAAGCTCATCACCCTGGACGAGGCTCTCACCCGCGTTACCGGTGAGCAGCTAACCAAGCTGATGTTCCCGCAGTTCGCCACCGATGTAGAGCGTGAGCTGCTGACCAAGGCCATGCCCGCCTCCCCGGGTGCGGCTGTAGGTGGCATCGTCTTCGACAACGAAGAGGCCGTCTCACGCGCCGCTGAAGGCCAAAGCGTCATCCTGGTTCGTCGCGAAACCAACCCCGATGACCTGCCCGGCATGGTTGCCGCTGACGGTGTGCTCACCGCCCGCGGTGGTAAGACCTCCCACGCCGCCGTCGTCGCCCGTGGCATGGGTAAGACCTGTGTCTGTGGCGCTGAAGAGCTAGAGGTCGACGCCGAAGCCCGCACCCTAACCGTTAACCGTAACGGCAAGCAGGTTGTGCTGCACTCCGGCGACGTAATCGCCGTAGACGGCACCACCGGTGAAGTATTCCTAGGTGAGGTCCCGGTAGTTGACTCCCCGGTTATGACCTACCTGCGTCGTGGCCTGGACGAGGCCCTCTACCGCGCCGAGGACGCCGACACCCGTGAGCTGGTTGCCAGCGTGCACCGTCTGATGCGTCACGCCGACGAGCGCCGTCGCCTGCATGTACGCGCCAACGCTGACAACCCCGACGACGCCCGTCACGCAATCCACCGTGGCGCCGAGGGTATCGGCCTGTGCCGCACTGAGCACATGTTCCTAGGTGAGCGCAAGCAGTTCGTACAGGACCTGATCCTGGCCCAGACTGACGAAGAGCGCGAGCAGGCCCTGGCCGCGCTGCTGCCGCTGCAGAAGGGTGACTTCGTCAAGATGCTCGAAACCATGGACGGCAAGTCCATGACCGTGCGTCTGATCGACCCGCCGCTGCACGAGTTCCTGCCTGACCTAACCGAGCTGAGCGTCAAGGTGGCCCTGGACCGCGAACGCGGCACCCTGGACCCGGCTGACGAGAAGCTGCTGGCCGTGGTGCGCAAGAACCACGAAGCCAACCCCATGCTGGGTCTGCGCGGTGTGCGTCTGCTGCTGACCATGCCCGGCCTGATCGAGCTGCAGGTCCGAGCCATTGCTGAGGCCGCTGTGGAGCGCCTGCGCGCCGGTGGCAGCCCCAAGCCCGAGATCATGATCCCGCTGGTGGGCTCAGTACGTGAGCTACAGATCGCCCGTGAGCGTGCAGAGAAGGTGCTGGCTGAGGTTAGCGAGCAGTCCGGCTACGAGCTCGACTTCCCCATCGGCTGCATGATCGAGCTGCCGCGTGCCGCCATCAGCGCCGACACCATCGCTGAGGAAGCTGACTTCTTCTCCTTCGGCACCAACGACCTGACCCAGACCACCTGGGGCTTCTCGCGTGACGACGTCGAGGGTGTTTTCTTCGGCCACTACATGGACGCCGGTATCTTCGGTACCTCCCCGTTCGAGACCATCGACGAGCGTGGTGTGGGTCGCCTAATGGAGACCGGTGTTGAGCGTGCCCGCAAGACCAAGGCTGACATGAAGCTGGGTGTATGTGGTGAGCACGGTGGTGACCCCGACTCGATCGACTTCTTCCACCGTCTGGGCATCAGCTACGTGTCCTGCTCTCCGTTCCGCGTGCCGGTGGCCCGCCTGGAGGCTGGCCGCGCCGCTGTGATCAACGGCTGAGTTTTTAACTTCAGATAGGTGACCGTCGTCCCACGGGGCGGCGGTCACCTATCTTTTGGTGCTAATGGCACATGTTCCGCTTTAGCGCTGGCTGAACACAGGCTGCCCCAGTGTTTAGGAGTGTGAGATGATAAGAGCGGTCAGGAACCTAGAGATGAGGCAAACGTGGCGATTTTTGAAATCCGACAGGGAGCGCTAGTTCCGGCTCAGCTGGGCGGGGTTGCCGATGAGTCCGCACACCGTCAGGCCCTTGATCTGGTGCGTGAACAGGTGGCGCAGGTGCTGCGTAGGCCGCTGTTTACGGTTGCCTGGAAACAGCTGGACGCTGGCCACTCGCTAGTGGCTATTGACGGCTCTGGCCAGGTGGTGGCGGTAGAGCTACTACCTAAGTTGGATTCGACCACGGTTGTGGCCGCTATGGGCCGCCTAAACGCCACTTCTCACCTAGGCTGGGCGGAAATCGCCAGCCTATATCCGGCAGGCCCCACCGCTTTCCAGAAGGATTGGGCGGCTTTCCGTGAAACCATGCCGGCGCGTATTAACCCCGGCCCGCGTTTGAGCATTGTGTCTCCCTCGATTTCCCCTGACGTGCTTTCTTCCTTGTCGGTGCTCAGCGACTCTGGCCTAGAAGTGTTCTCGCTTTCGGTGCGTGCACTTTCTAGCGGCCGTAATTTTGTGGAAATTGACCGTATTGACTCTCACCACCTGCCTGTGACCGCTAAGCTTTTGCCCGCTGGCGACCCCATGGATGAGGGTATTGAAGTGGTTAAGTCTGAGCCTGCCACTGCCTCCGCACCTACTGCCGCTGCCCCTTCAGCTACCACCCCGTCGGCTCCTGCGCCTACTGCTGGCGCCCCGTCGGCTCCCACTCCCGCCGCTTCCCAGGCCCCGGCCGCCTCTGCGGGCGCTTCTCAGGGTGCAGCTGCCTCCCAGAGTGCTGGCACCCCTGCAGGCTCGACGACGCCGTCGTCGCCGCTTTCTCGACGTAGCCGCCGCGCTCAGCGGGCAGCTAACCAGTACAGCCCCCACGCACCTACGGCAGTTTCCCCGGCCGCTGTGTCTCCGTCAGCTGTTTCTGCCCCCACCCCGGCCCCTAGCCCGGCCGTAACCCCCGGCTACCGCCAGTCTGCCCCCTCGCGTAACGGGCAGCCGGTGCGTGCCACCCGCGTACGGGCTCGGGTAACTGGCCAGGGGCGCCTCTCGCGCCGCGACGCCGGGCAATCCACGGTTTCGCGTTCGCACCCCAGCGGTGATGACTCGCGTCTAGCTTTGAACGCATTGGCCTCTATTTTGAGCGAACCGGTGCAGATCACCTGGCAGTCAGTAACTGAAGGAATCTTCCACACCGCCCAGCTGCGCCCGGACGGCATGATTAGGGTTTCTGACGGGACCAGCTTTGATGAACCCGGCCAGGCAGCCCGCCACTGTGAACCGGCAAAGTCGGTTGATGGCTGGGATGTGTGGCGTTTTGGTGCCGACGGCCCCAGCCTGTATGAGTCTCTAGAAGAGCTGATTGCTGCCGCTGAGCGCAGTCCGCGCCGGCCGGGACGCCCCGTGCGTTCACGCCGCCAGGGCCGTTGAGTAGCTGACCAGATTCTAACTGGCCGAGTTTAGCTGGCTGGGTTGATTAAAGCCTGCCAGTTAGCTATTAGCCGCTCCGTAAAGTTCGCCGGACGGCTGGCCTCTGGCTCGCTAGCCGGGGTGAAATCTATAGCCGTGTAACTGGCTAACCAGTGATCCACCTGGGCCACTACCTGGTTGCGCACGCTGGGGCGGGAGATATAAATGTCGTGAACTGCATCAGCAATACGCAGTTGTGTGATGCATTGACCCAGCTCATTGGCGCGTGAGCGGGTGCGGCGCACATCAATAACCGTGTCCTTGTCACGTTCAGGCAGGTCCCCATACCCAAGCGTGAGGTGTGAATGCTTAGAAGTGAGCACTAACAGTGGACAGTCAATGTTTAAGCCGCGACGCACATGCTGGTGACCAGTCAGGATCGCGCTAGCCCAACCGGCTTGAATATTGGGTAGTTTGCGCCATTTCCAATCCCAGTTAGTTTGCCAGCCGCTGTAGTAGGGATCAGCCGGATTGACCCCTTCAGACAGTGGGCCTTCTTTAGATTGATCCCAGCCGTCATAAAGTTTGAAAAATGAGTCACCTTCAACCGGGCCCAAATCATTAGCCACCTGGGTGGGAATGATTACAGCGTGCGGTGTGGCCTGGGCTAGACGGTGAATAACCGGTGTAGAAACTGAGCGGAACTGGGGTGTGGTTTGCAGTTCTAACCAGGGAGAGTTCAAAATCAGGCCAGCTAACTGCCCCGGGTGGTGATGTGCCCACAGGCAGGCAATCAGGCCACCGGTTGAGTGACCCAGCATTAACACCGGCAGCTGGGGGTGAGCTCGCCTAATAATTTCTAAACTAGCGTCTATTTCCTCGTCATAAGTTTCTAGCCGAGTACACCAAAATGGGATCTGCTCTGGTCGTAGCGAACGCCCGTAACGGCGCAGATCAAGCGCGTAAAAAGCGCCCCCCAGACGTGCATATGAGCGGGCCATACCCGGGTTTAAAAAATAGTCATTCCAGCCGTGCAAGCTGAGTACCACAAAGCGGGTTTTATCCGGTTGCTGATGCATATGTGGGTCGGCGCCCGGTTCATGGCGTACCAGGGTGGCTACGGGGCTGTCACCTTCGCCGTCGTCGGCTAAAGGCAAAGTGTAGGCGCTAAAACCGGGGCCAAACATATCCGGGCCCCACTGGTTGGCCGGTGGGGGAGTGTAAGGGGTTACCTGTAGCTGCCAGTCAATAGCAGTAGGGGAGGCGAAGGTTTCCACGACACCATTTTGCAATATCTGCCTCGTGCGGCGGTAAAGCTTTTAACCTAAAACCGCTGGTAACAAGCAGCAAACAGGCTAGCGATGGATAATAGTAGCGACAATTGTTGCTTCTAAAAGAATAAAGGAGGCTTCATGCGATCGCTGGTTTCCCTAGCGCTAGCAGGGGCCCTCGCCTTAAGCGCTTTAGTTCCATCCGCTTTAACCCCCAAGGTGCAGGCGGCGGAACAAACCCCTGAGCAGATCCTGGCCAAAATGAACCTGGACCAAAAAGTGGGTCAGCTACTGTGGACCCACGTTTACGGTGACAGCGCAGATGACACTACTTACGCTAGTGACAACCAAGCCATTTTTGGCCCTGGCGTATCCACCCCGGCCCAGGCGGTTAAGAAATACCACTTAGGTGGCGTGCTTTACTTCAACTGGGCCCACAACTTCAGCTCTGAAAACACTGATGTAACCAAGGTGGCGGCCCTATCCAACGGTTTGCAGGCTGCCGCTAAAGCTGACGGCAACGTGCCGCTAGGCATCACTATCGATCAAGAAGGTGGCATGGTTTCGCGCGTAGGCGCCCCGGCCACAATCTTCCCTGGCAATATGGCGCTAGGCGCCACCGGTAACCAGGCGCTGGCCTACAGTCAAGGCCAGGTGCTGGGCTGTGAAATGCGTTCGCTGGGGATTAACGCTAATTTCGCCCCGGTTTTGGACGTTAACACCAACCCCAACAATCCGGTTATTGGTTTGCGGGCTATCAGCGATGACCCCAACCTGGTAGCTCAGCTAGGTGGTGCCCAAATCCAAGGCATCCAAAGCCAGGGCGTCTCTGCCACCGCCAAGCATTTCCCCGGGCATGGAGACGCCGACACCGACTCCCACCTGGGCCTGCCGCGCGTAACCTACTCGCGTCAGGTGCTAAATCAGCATTTAGTGCCCTTCAAAACGGCTATTAATGGCGGCGTCGACATGATCATGAGCGCCCACATCGTCGTCGACGCTATTGACCCAAACCTGCCGGCCACCCTATCTAAGCCGGTACTTACCGGGCTGCTGCGCCAAGAGCTGGGCTTTACCGGGGTGATCACCACTGACGCCCTAGACATGGAAGGGGCCCAGCTGGCTGTAATGACCCCCGCTGAGCAGGCTAAATACAAGGAGCTCAAGAACAAGGAAGACAGCGCCAAACAAAAAGCCGATAAAGACCCAACTCAGGCGGACTCGGCGCGTGAGGCCTCAACGGAGTTTAAAAACTTCCTGGCTCCTATTCGCGCAAGGGTAGCAGTCAAAGCCCTGCAAGCTGGCAGTGACATTTTGCTAAATACCAAGGACGCCGCTGCAGTAGTTGACGGGGTTAAAGCTGCAGTTAAAGACGGATCGCTCACTAGCGCGCAAATTGACCAATCAGTTTTGCGCATTTTGAAGTGGAAGCAAAAGCGCGGAGTGCTCAAAACTGAGCTGATCGACGCCGCTAGCGTGCAAGCCAAGCTGGGCACTGCGGCTAGTAGGGACGTGGCCAGCCAGATTGCGCGTAACTCGGTTACTTTGCTGCGCAATGACGCTAACAAGGCGCCCTTGGATGCAACTAAGGGCTCGCGTGTGTTGGTGGCTGGCAGCTCCTGGGCTAACCCCGAGCTATTGCCTGAGCCCCTTAAAGCTGCTGGTTTCAGTGTGGTTTTTACTCGGGACCCTGACGCTAAAGAAGATCCTTCCGACAGTGAGATTTCTGCTTGGGTGCGCCAAGCAGCCAACGTGGATACGGTGATTTTTGCTAGCTACGCCCCTGGCGCCCAGCAGTTCAAAGCCATTGACGCGCTGGTGGCCACCGGCAAGCAGGTGATCGTCATTAACACCAGCTTGCCCTACCCCCTGGCCCGTTACAGCGGCGGGGGAGCAGGCCCGCAGGTGGTGGCGGAGATTTACGCCAATAACTCGGTGGCGCTGGCGGCTGCGGTGGATGTGCTTAGCGGCAAAGCCAATGCGGTTGGTAAGTTGCCAGTTAGCGTGCCCGGTTCCAGCGGGGTGGCTTATGCGCGTGGTTTCGGCCTGGGTTATGGTTCTGCCTCTGCTACCGCAACGGCGACGACGCCCGTGGCCACAGCCCTGGCTACGCCGGCTTTGGCTGCTACTTGCGGGGCGATTCCCACCGCAAAGTCCACTACTAAACCCAGTGCCAGCCTCAAAGCGGCACCTAGCCCCTCCCAAAGTCCCAAACGTGGCTTAGCTCATAGTGGGGTAGAAACTGGACTGTTTGTAGCCTTTGCGCTGGCACTGTTGGGTGGTGGTCTGGCGCTGCGTAGCCGCACCAGGCAGTACTAGCAGCCATTTTGGGCTGTAACTAGAAAAATTTGAGGGGTGATCCGATTTTTGGGTCACCCCTCAAATTATGAGGAACACCACTAAATAATGATTTAATTTTGAAGGAATGTTAAAACTGGTAACAATGGTGATTATGTGAATTGTGATGAAACTGTTTCCTTTGGGGCTCCAGGGCATTAATCTAGGGCTAAATAAACCGGGGCTGTACCCCGCAGCCATCGCTCAATATCCCTAGTCATTGGAGTCCTCGTGAGTCAGAACAAACGATCACGCGCCTTCCGCAGCACGGTTGCTGTGGTGCTGGCGTCGATGGTGTTGTCCGCAAACCCCGTGGCCTTCGCCGATGGTCCCAGCCAAGACGACATCAACAAGTCAAAGCAGAAGGAAGCTAGCACTTCTGCTTCTATCGCTTCCCTGGAGGCACGTTTGGCCACCCTCAAGGCCAACACTGAAAACGCCACCATGAAGGCACAGATCGCCACCGAGGACTATCTGCAATCCCTTGATGCACTAAACAAAGCCAAGGCAGCCACCGCTGCTGCGCGAGCCAAGGCCACGGCTGCCACCAAGCAGACGCACCAAGCCCGCAAAAGCCTCTCCGACGTCGTCGTACAGACTTACCAGGACGGCGGCAACCCCTTCGACATAGTCTCCCCCTACCTGACCGGGCGCTCACTGGGAGACATTGCCAGCCAGAAGGCCGCGCTGGACCGCGCTGGTGAAAACACTGACGCAAAACTGCAAAAAGTGCAGGCTCTGCAATCGGTAGCCACCACCATGGAAGGCATTGCCGCGCAGAAAGAATCAGCTCAGCGCACCGCCACGCAAAAAACTGAAGCAACCAAGAACGCTGCCCAAGCTGCCGCTAACGCCGCCCAGGCCGCCCAAAGTCAGGCCACCAGCCAGCGTGCCAACCTGATCAGCCAACTGGCAGCTCAGCGCAACACCACTGTGGCCCTGGAAACCCAGCGTCAAGAACAGCTTGAGCAGGCTGAGCAAAACCGCAAGAACGAGGAAGCTCGCAAGCAGGCTCAGCAGGCCGCCGCCCAGGCCAAGGCTAAGGAAGAGCAGGAAAAGCAGAACGAAGCTAAGGCCAAGGAAACCGCTTCGCCTACCCCCAGCCAGCCTGACCCTCAGCCCAGCCAAACCGCCGCGCCTGAGCCGGCCCCAAGCCAGACCACTACCCCTGAGCCGGCCCCCAGCCCCAGCGAAACCAGCCAGCCAGCTCCCGCTCCGGCCCCTGAGCCCGAACCTGCCCCCGCGCCCACCCCTGAGCCAGAGCCGGAACCTGAACCCGACCCGACTCCCGCCCCTTCCGGTGGCGCGGATGTGGCTATCGCCAAGGCCTACACCTTCATCGGTGTGGACTATGTGTGGGGCGGCGAATCCTACTCTGGTGTGGACTGCTCTGGTCTGGCCATGCTCTCCTGGGCAGCGGCCGGGGTGAGCCTTACCCACTCCTCACGCGCTCAGTACTGGGAAGGTACCCACGTTTCACTGGACTCCGTCCAGCCCGGTGACCTGATCTTCTGGTCTTCTGACGGCTCTGCTGGGTCTATCTATCACGTGGCCATCTACCTGGGTAATGACCAGATGATTGAGGCACCCACCTTTGGTGTGCCGGTGCGCGTAACCGGCGTGCGCTACTCGGGCATCATGCCTTACGCTGTGCGGCTGTGATCCTAACGGTGCGCTCGCGCTACGCGGATGGCGCGGCCTCACTGCGCGGATAGCGCGGGCCGCTGCGGCTGTAATGCCCCACGGTGACTGGCGCTGACCGCGCCGCGCGCGTAACCATAAACTTGTAGGCGGCGCCTGAGACCTGCAACCTTAAACGTGCGTCTACAAAGTAAAAGTACTGTCCCCCTGGCGCAGTTCATGTCGACACGCGGGGCACAGCCGCGTCCACAACGGGAAGCACCGCCCACTCTCCTCCGATTGTCGGCGCCCAGCCACGGCCTCGTCGATGGGAGGGAACGCAGCACGCGTCTGTGGCTGCGCCTAGCGTGCTGAGAATTTCTTCATCTCTTCCTTGTTGAGGTCGAGGCTGGGGTCGGGTTCGAAGCAGAAGGTGATGAACCGGTGGTCGTACTCGCGGGCGCCAGGCGTGATAGCGAGCAGGGTAAAGGTACCGACACCGTCGACGACGGCAGATTTGCCGATGGTGAGATCTGCATTGACCCACGAGTAAGGCCCTTGCCCATTTCCACCTTTGAGAGACGTGCGCTCCTGGTTCCGGTCATCTGGCGAAGAGTAGAAATAGTACGCCGGGTCGGTGTTTGCGGCGCGCGGACGCACGAAAGCCTCCTCCTGAGCCTTGAGGAGATATCCGGCGCATCCGTCCGTTGCGGTCGGTGTGCTGGTTGACGTGCTGGTCGGTGTGCTGGTTGACGTGCTGGTCGGTGTGGGATCCGCCTGATGCGTGGTGGGCGCGCAGGCACCGAGGAGCAGGGACAGACCGACGCAAGTTGCCGCGACGGTGTACAGGGACTGGCGGAGCGTGTGTGTCATGGGTTAGTGCGTGCTGGAGACTTCGAAGTCTGGGTCGGGTTCGAAGCAGAAGGTGGCCGAGCCGTGGCCGTAGACGGCCTGTGCGGTCGTGATGTCGAGGAGGGTGAATGTGCCGATGGTTGGCACGTGCTTCGGCTCGCCGACGTAAAGGCTGTCGTCGATCCAGCCAGGGTAGCCGTCGGCCCACCCGCCGATGATATAAGCGTACATAGCACCGTTTTCGATGCCAACGTCGGTGATGATGAAGGTCGGGTCGCTCCGTCTCTTTCCGGGGGCGAATTGTGCGGTTTCGTCGACGGTGGTGATCCGTCCGTTGCACTCTGGCATGGGTGTGCTCCTCGTGGGTGACGGCGCGGGCGTTGGCGTGGGCCCAGGCGTGGGGGAGGAGGACGTGGGCGTGGGTGTGGGGCGCGCGAAGGGGGTGGTGGGCGCGCAGGCACCGAGGAGCAGGGACAGACCGACGCAAGTTGCCGCGACGGTGCTTAGGAGTGGGAAAGTCTTGCGCATGCCTATAGCTCTCCGATTGCCGTGTTGCCGTAGGTATCCCAATCGCCGGCGAGCGAGGTGAGAGAATCGGCGTTTCCGGGGACGTCGTTGATCAGTGACTCAAAGTATCCGGTCACAATAGCTCCCTTACAGTGGCTGGTTGAGGTCCGAGCGGAACAATGCGGCCCATTGCTGATCGTGATCTTTGCTCTGCTTTGCCGTGTCATGCAGGGCAGTATCGGTCGAGGTGTGCCAGGCCGTGATTTGCTCGTCATTGATGGAAAAGTCAGGCACGATTCCTCCTTGACCGATTGACAAGTCTTGCTCGAAGACTATGAGACAGCACACAAGAAGTCAAGGTTGTCCGATCTTTGTCCCGAGGGTGCCCACCCGACGTTCGTGCACGACGCCCAACTACACTGGTATCAGCAGACGAGGCCCCGGCCTCGTCGATAACAATGAAAGGACCCCTCATGCTCCCCTTGAACTGCGCCCCGAAACTTGGACGCTTTAAATGGTAGCCGTTATGCGGCTTCC
>ERZ772910.567-NODE-567-length-21061-cov-3.401695_pt1 | contig 21061 bp, 16 predicted proteins | sample MGYA00511357_ERZ772910 | MGnify/ENA primary metagenome ERZ772910 (study PRJEB29015, sample SAMEA2738096) | human oral metagenome | biome: human oral; feature: human-associated habitat; material: saliva | place: China | collected 2193 ... | reverse complement strand
TTTTTATGTAAGCCCTGGATATTCAACTGAAAAACTATATTTTTATATTGCAAAACTTAAAAAAGATGCTCTTGCAAAAGAACAAAAATTAGATATTGGTGAAGATATTGAAGTTGTTAAAATGAGCATTAACAATGCACTTGAAGATACAGATGATTTAAAAACAGTTTATATACTAGAAAAATTAATTTCTCTTATTAAGGAAAATAGTATATAAAAACATTGGAGAATTAATGGATAACTACGAGAATATATTAGGATATACTGTTGAGAGAAAGAAAGTAAAGAATATAAATTTAATTATAAAGCAAGATGGGACTGTTAATATTTCAGCACCATTTGGACTTGATAAATACTATATTGAAAATTTTATTAATTCAAAGAAAAATTTTATTGAAAATCATGTTCAAAATGCAAAAAAATATGCCATTTTAAAAGAAAATTTAGACAATTATAAAAATAATTCATATATTTCTTATCTTGGAGTTAAGTATCCACTTAAAATATATATTTCAGATATAAATAAGTTGAAATTTGAGCAAAATATTGTTAAAGTATATATAAAAGAATATATAGAAAAAGATGTAAAAGATATAATATACAGGTGGTATTACAACAATGCGATAAGCCTATTTAATAAAAGATTTGAGTATTATAAAAACCTTATGGGTGAAAATGAGAATATCAGACTTATTATAAAACCTATAAAAGGTAAATGGGGATTTTGCGTACCTAAAAAAAGAGAAATAGCACTAAATATAGAGCTTATGAAAAAAAGTGTAGAAGAGCTTGATAGCGTGATAGTACATGAAATATCACATTTAAGATATCCAAATCACAGTAAAGATTTCTATAATTACATAGACATATATTTTAAAGATTATAAAAAGATAAATAAAAAATTCTTTTTCATATCTAACTCCTTAAAATTTTATCTCTTTACTTCCACTCCATTTTTATATAAAGTTTCTTTTATAAGTTTTCCATTTTCATCAAAGTCTTTTGTAATACCATCTTGCATTCCATTTTTATAATTAATTATTGAAATTACTTTTCCTTTTTCATTAAAAACTTTCATTTCTCCATGAGGTAGTCCATCTTTCATTTTTCCTTTAGATAAAAGAGTTTTATCAAGCCAAGTCTCAATATTTCCTGTTGTAAGATTAGCATCAAAGTTATAGATAATTTTTAACTTATGTCCTTCATCAAGATAATTTGTAACTATAGTTTTATTTCCTATATCTTCTTGTTTAGTAAGTAATTTCCCATTTTTATCATATAAATCTAGTGTCTTATACTCCATATCTTTTGGACTAACTTCTACGAAGTCACTATTTTTTGTTTTTGCTGAGGTCTTTTTTATTTTACTTTCATACTTTATTCTAAATTTTTCATTGTCTTCTAAATATGTTATATCTGCATATTCAAAAGCACCTTCTTTCTTATGAATTTCTTGATACTTCATTTCAAATGGTAAAAAGCTATTTGAAATATTCTTTGAAAGTACTTTTTCATGAAGTAATTTACCACTCTTATCTTTAACTATCATCTTCTCTTTTCTATTTTTACAGAAAATATTAGATTTTTTTCTTCTACTCCTTTTTCTATATAAGCCTTTAAGTTTTTACTACTTTTAGCTTCTGATATAACTAAAGTTTTAACTGCATTCATGAAATCTTCTGAAGCAGTTTCGTAAACTTCTGCTGAATAAGATACTAAACTAGAAAACATAAATAGTCCTAGTATAAAAATTAAAATTTTTTTCATTTTTCCTCCATTCAAAATCTATAAAAAGTATAAAATAAAAAAGTTAACTTTAAATTAAGCTAAACTCTAAAATAAATATTATTAATTAAGATCTATCTATTATTTTATTATATAGAATTTTATTTTATAAATCAATATATATAAAAATAAAAAAAGCTAGGTAAATCAACCTAACTACTATTAATAATATGGCGGTGAGAGAGGGATTTGAACCCTCGGTACCGAAACGGTACTCTGACTTAGCAGGTCAGTGCATTAGGCCACTCTGCCATCTCACCAAACTTACCAATATTCTTAATGCTGAAAGGTTATTTTTACATAACCTTCCATGCATTAGTTATAATATCATACTTGTTATAGTTTTGTCAAGAAAAATTATAATGCAGATTTAGCAGTTTCTACTAATTTTGTGAATTCAGCAGCATTGTTTAAAGCTATATCAGCAAGAACTTTTCTATCTAATTCAATTCCAGCCTTTTTAAGACCATTGATTAATACAGAATAAGAAACTCCATTCATTCTTGCAGCAGAGTTTATTCTTGTAATCCATAATTGTCTCATTCTTCTCTTATTAACTTTTCTATCTCTTGTAGAATAAGCCATTGCTTTTCTTGTTGCTTGTTTAGCTTGTTTAAAAGCGTCACCAGAAGCACCTCTGAATCCTTTAGCAGCTTTTAATACTCTTTTATGTCTTTTTCTTCTTATAATTCCAGTTTTAACTCTCATCTTCTACTCCTCCTAACGAATAAATGCTTAATTAATTATCTTCCTTCTCCATAAGGTAATAGCCCTTGCATATGTCTCTTGTAAGTTTCAGTAACCACAGCATCTTTCTTTAAGTGGTTCTTTCTTTTTCTATCTTTCTTAGTTAAAATATGGCTTTTTCCTGAGTGTTTAATAACAAATTTCCCAGTTCCAGTTATCTTAATTCTTTTTTTAGCTCCTCTGTGAGTTTTCATCTTTGGCATATTTATTCCTCCTTATTATCCTATAATCAATACATCTTGCTAATTTCTAAAAAATATGTAAATTTAAAATTATTACTTCGCCTTTTTAGGTGATAAGATTAAATGTTTTTGTTTATCAGCATATTTTTTCTCTACTTCAGCAGTTTCGGCAAATTTCTCAGCTATTTCATCCAGTGTCGTAACTCCTAAATTAGCATGCATCTTTTCTCTACCAAATAACACTAAAGTTATCTTTACTTTATTTTCTTTTTCTAAGAACTTATTAACTTGATTAAGCTTAGTTTCTAAATCATGGCTATCGATTCTTGCTGTTACTTTAATTTCCTTAACAACAACTTGCTTTTGATTTTTCTTAGCTTCTTTCAGTTTTCTAGTTTGCTCATATTTGTATTTACTGTAATCCATTACTTTACAAACTGGTGGATTTGCCCCTGGAGCAATCTCTACTAAATCATACCCTTGTGATGAAGCTAAATTTAAAGCTTGTTCTGCACTCATAATTCCTAATTGTTCCCCGTCAAAAGAAATAATTCTGAATTCCTTCCCTCTAATCTTTTCGTTTATTCTAGTTTTATCAGAAATAACACTACACCTCCATTGAAAAAAATAAAACAGGCAAAAGCCTGTTCTAAATACAACATAAAAAATTAATATAAAAATTAATTTATTGATTTATATACTATTGAAACCCGATGAAGACTTAAAGTCCATAAGGTGAGAAACAGGCTTGCTTCTACTTTTACATTATTTTTTAATTTAATACTTAGTAAGTATACTGTATTTTTTTTTAAATGTCAAGATTTTTTTAAAATCTTCTTATGTTATTATTTTGTTCTTCGTCTTCCTTTTGCATTTTTGCCATTTTTCTTTTATTCCAAAAATATCCTATTGCTATGAAAACAATAAATCCTGTCATGAATATCCAATACATAACTAAATATTTTCTTGACCATTCTTCTGCTAAGATATCTTTTAGAAGATATGTAAAAACATCAGAAAATGTATTATCTGGATAATTTTCTAAAACAGCTTTTGTCCAAATTAGAACTTCAGAGATATAGACAGATACATAAGAAACTATTATCGAAAGAGCAACTGCAAACTTGCTTATATCTTTACCTTCTGTTCCTTTAAATTTGCTAAATCTTGTTTTTTTAGTTTTTACTAATTCATCAGGATTAGTAGCCCAACTATCTTCAGTATTTGTTTGTTTTTCTTTAGATTTTTCTAGCATCTTATCTACAAATGTAGCACAACCTATTGGAATACCTAGTGCGATAAATGAAACATAGATAGAACTCCAATTAAGTATTCCAAATATATATAAAATAAGTGTTGTAAGTAAAAACACTATAAACATTGCTATTGACATTTTTAATTTGTTTTCTTCTTTTTTAAATTCAAAACCTCTTACTTGTGACAAAATTTTCAACTCCTTTTATTTTTTTCCTAATGTTGAGACTATAAGTTCTAGTAAATTTGGTCTATGTATTAAAGCAGTTGGCCCTAAACTTAAAATATTTGTTCCATCTTGCTCTTTAACTATTATATTTCCTAGATTTACAAAAATTTTATATTTATCCCATTCATAAACTTCATTGTCAAAAGTTATGCTTTCTCTAGTAACTATTATTTTCATAGCTTGTTCTAATTTTTTCTTCATATAATTTTTTCTACCAAAGGCTATTATTTTCTTTTTAGGATCATTAAATAAAAATTCAAGTTTTTCATTATTTTCAAGACACTTCATAGCTTTTGGATAATTTACATTTACAAAATCTTGTTGAAATAAATCAAAACCATTAGTAGGGTAACCTTGTCCTGGTATAGCTTTCCATTCTCCTTCATTATTTGTATATCTTATTTCTAAGAACTCTTTCCCTTTTACAAGACCAGGTATAAAAAAGTAATCCATTTTTTCATAATAAATAAACTCTCCATTTTTACCACGTGTAAAACCTTCATCATAAAAATAAAATTTAGGGAAAGTTCTTAGTAATATATAAGGAAGTAGTAAAAAAAGTAGTATAAAAAAATTAATTGCAACTATACCTAAAACATAACCTGTTCCTGTTGCTGAATACCCTCTTTCAAAATCCTTAACAAAAAATTTATTTACACTAAATAGAGCATAACAAGCTAGTATTAAACAACTATATAAGATAAAATTTAATCTAAAACTTCTCCCTACAATTTTTTTTGGTTTTCCATTGTTTTCCATTTTATCACTCCTGTCTATATTTTTTATTTTAATCTCTTTTTCTATATATTCTAGGTGAAACTAAAATTAAAAGTGGTATTATTTCCAAACGTCCTAACAACATTCCTAAAGATAAAATAAACTTTAAGAATGGTGAGAATATTGAAAAGTTTGATGTAGGCCCTGTAGCATCAAGACCTGGTCCTATATTATTAAATGTTCCAAAAACTGAACCTACAGCTGTTAAAAAAGTATCTGATTCTAAAGATGTAATTAAAAGTAAAATAAGAATTGTAAAAGAGTAAAGTATAAAGTAACTGTCTATTCCATCTAGCATTTCTTTATCTAGAGTTTTTCCTTCAAAATTAATATTTACAACCTTATTAGGATGACCTATTTTCTTAAATTCTCTAACAACTTTTTTAGCTAGTATAACCACTCTTGAAACTTTAAAACCTCCTGCTGTTGATCCTGCACAACCTCCAGAAAACATCAAGAATAAAATAAGAGTTTTTGAGAAAGTTGGCCAAGTGTTAAAGTCTACAGTTGAATAACCTGTTGTGGTTATAACTGAGGTCACTGTAAAGAATACATCTCTTATCAGTCTTGAAATAGATGTGTAAGTTGGATAAATATTTACACAGATAAGAACTGTTATTCCAAAAATTATAAGAAGATAGTATTTAGCTTCCTCACTTTTAAAAATTTGTTTAATATTTCCTAAAAGTAAAAGATAAAATAAGTTGAAGTTAAGTCCAAAAACTAACATTCCTACCGAAATAACATAGTCTATATAGGCACTGTTATAATAACCTATACTTGTATTTTTAGAACTAAATCCACCTGTTCCTGCTGTTCCAAAGGCATGTATACAAGCATCATAGAAAGACATACCTCCAGCTAACAATAAAATTATCATAATTATAGTCATAGCAATGTAGATTATATAAAGTATTCTTGAATTATAACTCATTTTTGCAACAAGTTTTCCAACAGTTGGCCCTGGAACTTCTGCTCTCATGATATGTAGAGCTTGGTTATTTCCCTTAGGTAATATAGCTAAAACTAAGACTAAGACTCCCATACCTCCAACAAGATGGGTAAAACTTCTCCAAAATATAATGGACTTATTCAAACTTTCAACTTCGGGTAATATTGTAGCTCCTGTTGTTGTAAATCCACTTACACTTTCAAAAAAAGCATCTATCATATTTGGGATATCTCCACTTATTACAAAGGGTAAGGCTCCAAAAAACGAAATCAACAACCAAGATAAAGCGACTATAACCAAACCTTCCTTAGAAAAGAAAGATTGATTTTCTGGAGCTTTATTTGATAGAAAATAGCTCGAAATCCCTAAAATAATTATAGGAATTATATAAGCCATTGAAAGTTTTAAACCTTCTTGATAATAGACACTTACAGCAAGTGGAAATAAAAGTAAGAACATCATTAATTTAAATAAATTTGATATAACATAAGATATAATTCTGGTATTCATTTTTTACTTCCTTTTATTTTTTTCAATCAATTTATCTGACATTTCTATAAGAGTTTCAACATCTATCAAAGAAAACTTTTCTTCAAAAGGTAGCTTATCGTACTCTTCTCTTGAAATACCTTTTTTTTCTAGCATATCAATAGGTGAAATTCCCATATTCTTATCACTAGGAAATGGTAGCCATTCTTTTAATTCTGCTGAAGGATTAAATACAGCAAATGATGGTATTCCAACTCCTTGAGCTAAGTGTCTTGCTCCACCTTCATTTCCTATATAGTAATCACAATTTTCAAAAAATGGTACTAAATCCTTTATTGTAGGAGTTTCTATAGAAGAGAATATATTTTTATTATCTCCTAGTTCTTTATGTATTTTTTGTATTTCAGCTTTTTGATCAGCTGAGTAGAAAAATATTATTTGTGCTGAGTATTTATCTATAAGATGTTGCACAAGAATTTTCATTTTCTCAATAGGATAAATTTTGCTCATTACTCTAGAATATATTGAGAATGCAATAATAGGTTTTGAAAAATCTACTCCCGCTTCTATCATTTTTTTTCTATATTTTTCTTTTTCCTCTGGTTTTGCAAAAAATTTGAAGTCATAATCTCTTTTCACATCAAAACCTGCTTCTTCTAAAGGTGGAAGAAGTTGATTTAAAAATTTATCTACTTTATTTAGAGAATCTTTTTCTTTCATCTTATGATTGTAAAAAATTCCTCTTTTCTTTTTATATCTACCTATTCTAAAAGGAGTTTTTCTTGAAAACATACAGAATAACTCACTTTTTGGAGTAGACATAATATCTATAATAATGTCATATTTTTTTCTTGTTATTTTATAAACCTTTTTTATATAACTGAAAGAATTTTTTTGTTCCTTTTTACTTATAGTAATAACATTATCTATATAAGGGTGATCTTCAAAAAGTGGACTTGCTTCTTCATAAAGTACAAAGTCTAATTTTGCATTTGGAAAAGTTAATTTTAAAGAATGACATAGTGGCAAACTTAAAATAGCATCTCCAATTCTTTTAAATCTCACAACCAGAATATTTATATTATCATTTTGAGAAAACAAATTATCCCTCTCTTTCGTTGGTATCTTCTTCTACTTCGACATATTCTTCAACAGATGTATCATTGTCTCCAGCATTACCAAATCTCTTATAGAAATATGCTAGTAAATTTAGTATTACATAAGTATAAGAAATAATAAATACACTGTAGTCTAAAGTCCAATACATAGAAGCTAAAAGTGCTAAAATAAGAACCACAGCTAATTTTTTAGGAATAAATGCAAAAGTTTTATCAGGTGTTCTAAAAGGTATAGTACTAACCATTAAACTTGCTGATATAACTGATACTGCAATAAAGATATTTATATGGAATAATTGAATTCCAAATGTTTCGTATATTGCTTCACAGAACATAATATATGAAACAACCATTGCTGCAGCATTAGGAATAGGCATACCACTAAAGTCTCCTTTTTCACTTGATGCCACATTTATAATATTAAATTTTACTAGTCTCATTACTCCACAAAGTGCATATAGAAAAGAAACAGGAACTACAAAAGGACTTCCTGGAACTCTTGACATTAAGATTGAATAAATTAACATAGATGGAGCTAGTCCAAATGAAACTGCATCACAGAATGAGTCAAACTCTTTTCCAAATTCACTAAAAGCATCTAATTTTCTTGCTGTCTTTCCATCTAAACCATCACAAACCATAGCAAGTAAAATAAATAATATTGCCATAGTGTAGTTACCTTTTATCGATTCAGTTATACTTAAATAACCTAAAAACATATTTCCTGCTGTAATAAGATTAGGAGCAATATATTTTTTCTTTACCATTTTTTGTACCTCACTTTTTATTAATATAATAATCTTTATAATTATATCATCTTTTTCACTATTATAGAATATTTTTTATTTCGTTTAGTTTGTGTAAAATTTTTAACAAAAATTTCGATAATGTGATACAATAAGAAAAAAAGCCATTTTTAGAAAGGAAATGATATGTATTACAATTATAATCAATATGTAAATTTAGGAGCTTTTTTAGATAAAAATGCTTGTACTTTTACTATTTATGCTAAAAATGTTAGCAGTCTTATTTTAAATATATTTCATTCTTCTGAAGATGTTATTCCATATATGCAATACAAACTGAGCCCTGTTGAACATAAATTAGGAGATATTTGGAGTATATCTTTAGAGAATATTCAAGAGGGGACTCTATACACTTGGGAGATAAATGGATTTTCTGTCTTAGATCCTTATGCACTTGCCTACACAGGAAATGAAAATGTCAAAAATAAAAAATCTATTGTTGTTAAAAGAGTGGGAACAGAGACAAAGCATATACTTATCCCCAAAAAAGATATGCTAATCTACGAAAGCCATATTGGTCTATTTACAAAATCTACTAACTCACAAACAACTACTAAAGGAACTTACTCTGCTTTTGAAGAAAAAATCGATTACTTAAAAGAATTAGGTATCAATGTTGTAGAATTTTTACCTGTTTTTGAGTGGGATGATCATACTGGTAACTTAAACAGAGAAGTTGGACTTTTAAAAAATGTTTGGGGATATAATCCTATCAACTTTTTTGCTTTAACTAAAAAATATTCTTCATCAACTGATATAAATTCTTTTGATGAAATTAAAGAATTTAAAGAACTTGTTTCGAAACTTCATCAAAATGGTATGGAAGTTATTTTAGATGTTGTGTACAATCACACAGCTGAAGGTGGGATAGGTGGAGAAAAATACAACTTTAAAATTATGGCTGAAGATGTTTTCTATACCAAAGACAGAGAAGGAAATTTCACCAATTACTCTGGTTGTGGCAACACTTTAAATTGTAACCATAAAGTTGTTAAAGATATGATAATTCAATCTTTATTATATTGGTATTTAGAAGTTGGAGTTGATGGTTTCCGTTTTGACTTAGCACCTATCTTAGGAAGAGATGCTGACAGTCAATGGACTAGATATTCTCTACTTTACGAATTAGTTGAACACCCTATTCTTTCCCATGCAAAACTTATTGCTGAAAGTTGGGATTTGGGTGGATATTTTGTTGGTGCTATGCCTAGTGGTTGGTCAGAATGGAATGGTGCATATAGAGATACAGTTAGATGTTTTATAAGAGGAGATTTTGGACAAGTTCCTGAACTTATCAAAAAGATTTTTGGAAGTGTAGATATTTTCCATTCAAATAAAAGTGGTTATCAAGCTAGTATTAATTTTATCTGTTGCCATGATGGTTTCACTATGTGGGATTTAGTTAGTTATAATGTAAAGCATAATCTTCTTAATGGTGAAAATAACCAAGATGGTGAAAATAATAATCATTCATATAATCATGGAGAAGAAGGATTAACTGAAAATCCAAAAATCATAGCTTTAAGAAAACAACAAATAAAAAATATGCTTCTTATTCTATATATCTCACAGGGTATTCCTATGTTACTAATGGGAGATGAAATGGGAAGAACTCAATTGGGTAATAACAATGCTTACTGTCAAGATAATGTTACTACTTGGGTTGACTGGAATAGAAAAAAAGAATTTGAAGATGTTTTTCTTTTCACAAAAAATATGATAAATCTAAGAAAAAAATACTCTATTTTTAGGAAAGAAAGTCCTTTGACAGAAGAAGAGATAACTTTACATGGAATAGAACTATTCAAACCTGATTTAACTTTTCATTCTCTTTCTATAGCTTTTCAATTGAAAGACATAGAAACTAATACAGATTTTTATATAGCTCTTAATTCATATAGTGAGCAACTATGTTTTGAATTGCCAAAACTTGAAAATAAATCTTGGCATGTTTTAGCAGACACTGCAAACACTGAAACTTGTTCTTTTGAAGAAATAAAATATGAAGGAAATCACTATTGCGTTTTACCAAAATCAGCTATAATTTTAATTTCTAAGTAAATTTAAAAATGATTGTTGCAAAGTCAAATTTTCAATCTAAAGTAAAAAATAAGTGAGCTACGAAATTTACTCAGTAACGAACTATTTTTTACTTTTTATTAATTTTAAAAGAGTCTCAATGTATTTTTATAAATACTTGAGACTCTAAAAAGGAAAATAAGGAAACTAGTTTGATTTAATAAGCCCTATTCTATAGGCTTTCAATAATTTTTTTAAGTCATTTATTTGACTTTGTATACTTTTACCAATATCAGTATCTTTTACCTTCATTCTCTTACTCTTTGTTTCAACAATTATATGCGAAGAAACCATATCTGTTCCATCTTTAATTGCTGCTTCTTTAGATATGAATTTTAAATGCGAGGCAAGTTTTATACCATAAGAGTTATATGTCAAAGTATAACCTGCTATACCTGTTGTAGATTGATATGCTCTTGAGAAACCTCCATCTATTATCAAAAGTTTTCCATTTGCTTTAATTGGAGATTCTCCCTCTTTTACCTTAACAGGAATATGCCCATTTATAATATGAGAAGTTCTTGGATTTAAACCAAATTCTTCAAAAATCTTATCACAAATTTTTTCATCATTAACTAACTTATGATAAGGATTTTTTACTTCTTTATGAGTTGACTTATCATCTATAAAATATCTTTCAAATGTTTTCATAACATCTTTTCCAAAAAGTGGAGATAATCTTCCAGCCCATAGATACCAAATTAAGTCTCTATGTTTTTTATTTACCTCAACATTTTTTCTATCATAATAAGCTTGTCTTACTACATTATCTATCTTATCAAGCAATGCCTTACCTTTGTAATAACCATCTACAACATACATTTCACTGAATTCCCCATTTGGCTCCATAGGAATACAAGCATGGAAAAGTAAGTTTGAGTTGTATTTTAAATACATTCCTCCCTTAGAGAATAGAAGTTGCATATGTTTTTGTAACTTTTCACTTCCTAAGAATAAAGCTTGCAATTTATCTAAAAGCTCAGCTTCTTCATCTAAAAGTTCCAATGGATTTTCAGGATTTACTGTAGGGAAATTAGTGTCATTTAAAGGATATTCAACCCCATCTAAAGTGATAGTTCCCTTTTCATAATTGATAAATTTTAAAGATTCTCTAGATGACATTTCAAGTTCAGGGTTTCTTTCTGAGTAAAGTCCTTCAACTTTAAATTGAATTATACTCATAGCTTTATGCATCTGTGCAATTAAATCACTATCTACACCTTCTTTTGGTCTGAATCTCTTACATGGGTCATTGCCATAATATTTCATAGCAAAAGTTGCAAAAGGTAATAGGTTTATTCCATAAGCTTCTTCTAAAATATCATTGTTATTATATCTACAACAAATTCTAATAACATTAGCAATACAAGCTTTATTTCCTAAAGCAGCTCCTATCCAAAGAATATCATGATTTCCCCATTGTATATCCAAATTATTATATTCTGCTAAAGTATCCATAATCAAATGTGGAAATGGACCTCTATCATATATATCACCAGCTATGTGTAAGTGATCTATATTTAATTTTTGAATTAAATTAGAAATAGCTATTATAAATTCTTTTCCTCTATCTATTGATATGATAGTATCGACTATACTGTCAAAATACTCTCTTTTATTTGCCAATTCTTTTTTTTCATAAAGTAATTCTTGCAAAATATATTGGAAGTCTTTAGGCATAGCCTTTCTAACTTTCGACCTTGTGTATTTAGAACAAACTATTTTACATACTTCTATCAATCTATAGATAATATTTATCATCCATCTATCTACATTAAAATTTGCTGTATTTTGCATAATTTCAATTTTTTCTTTAGGATAATATATTATTGCAGCTAGTTCTTTCTTTTCACTTTCTGTAAGTTTATCTTTGTAAACTTCTTCAATTTTATTTCTAATAGTCCCTGAACCATTTCTTAAAACATGGTTGAATGCCTCATATTCCCCATGAATATCTGTCATGAAGTGCTCAGTTCCCTTAGGAAGATTCATTATAGCTTGCAAGTTTATTATTTCTGTCGATGTCTCTGCTATATTTTTAAATGTCTTAGATAATAGTTCTAAGTACTTAATCTCTGTATTCATATTATTCCCCACTTTTTAATTTAATAATAAGCTGAAAAATATATTTATTATTTTCCTACTTTGTTATAATGATAAAAAATAAGTGAACTTGCATTCTAAATTTTAGATGAAAAATTAAAGCAAGTGAGCCGAGTAAATCTCAGCGTGTCTGAGCTAACTTGTTAGCGAGTTTGCTGAATTTACAGCGATACGTTAATTTTTCATCGTTAAGAAATTTAGCTAGCAATGAACTATTTTTTATCTTTTTCTTATTTTTTTAAATATGCTTGTGCTGCTGCAAGTATTGCAGTAGGTACTCTAAATGGAGAACAACTGATATAGTCAAGGTTTTGTTCTTCAAAGAATTCTATACTCTTTGGATCTCCTCCATGTTCACCACAAACTCCTATTTTTAAATTAGTTTTTCTTGATTTACCATTTTTAACTCCAAGTTCAACTAATTGGCTAACAGCTTTTCTATCTATTGAATAGAAAGGTTCTCCTTCCCAAATACCTTTTTCTCTATAGTCATCTAAGAATTTTACAGAGTCATCTCTAGAAAGTCCCATTGACATTTGAGTTAAGTCATTAGTTCCAAATGAGAAGAAATCTGCATATTCAGCTATTTCATCTGCAAGTAAACAAGCTCTAGGTATTTCTATCATAGTACCTAACTTATATTCCACTCTTGCTCCAAGTTCTTTAAACAGATCTTCTATTTCTTCTTCTATTTCTTTTCTTAAGTATGCTAATTCTTTAGCTTCCATAATGAAAGGTATCATTATTTCAGGGTGAACTTTTATTCCTTTCTTTTCACATTCATAAGCTGCTTCAATTATAGCTCTAGCTTGTATTCTGTAAAGTTCAGGATAGCTAACTCCTAATCTACAACCTCTGTGACCAAGCATAGGATTTTCATCTTTTAATTTATAAATTCTTTTTTCTATTTCTTCAAGGGAAATCAATAAAATTTCTGCCATTTTCTTTTTATCATCTGTAGTTTTTGGAAGAAATTCATGTACAGGAGGATCTAAAAGTCTAATATTAGCTTCATCACCATCTAAAACTTCAAAAATATTTAAGAAATCTTCTTTTTGTAAATTATGTAATTTCTTAAGTGCTCTTTCTTTTTCTTCTCCTCTATCACTTAGGATAAATTCTCTTATAGTCCAAATCTTATCATTTTTAAAGAACATGTGTTCTGTTCTACAAAGTCCGATTCCTTTTGCACCAAAACTCTTTCCTTGTGCAACATCTTCAGCTGTATCAGCATTCATTCTTACGTTCATTCTCTTTACTTCTGAAGCCCAAGAAACAAATTCTTTTAGTTCATCTGAGAAACTATTTTCTTTTAAAGGAATTTTTCCTAAAAATATTTCACCTGTATGTCCACTTACAGAGATGAAATCTCCTTCTTTTAACACATGGTCTCCTATTGTCATAGTCTTATTTATTTCATCTAATTTTATTTCTGAGCAACCTGTAACACAACATTTACCCATTCCTCTTGCCACAACTGCACCATGCGATGTTGCTCCACCTTTTAAAGTAACAATTCCTTGAGCAAGTGCCATACCTTGTAAATCTTCAGGTGATGTTTCTTCTCTTACAAGTATAGTTTTTTCTCTTATCTTTACTCTTTTTGCATCGAACATTATTCTTCCAACTGCAACTCCTGATGAGGCAGCAAGTCCTTTAGTCAATAAAGTTGCTTCTTTCAAGTATTTTTCTTCAAAGTCACCATTCAATAATTTATTTATTGAAGCAGGCTCAACTTTCATTACTGCTTCTTCTTTTGTGATTATTCCTTCTTTAACTAAATCCATAGCGATTTTTAAAGAAGCTTCAGCTGTTCTTTTACCATTTCTTGTTTGTAAGATAAATAATTTTGAATTTTCTATTGTAAATTCTATATCTTGCATATCTCTATTATGTTTTTCTAGTTTTTTAGCAGTTTCTACTAATTGATTGTAGATATCAGGCATGGAATTTTTTAGAAGTTCAATATTATCAGGAGTTCTTATTCCTGCAACTATATCTTCTCCTTGTGCATTTAATAAAACTTCACCAAATATTTTATCTTCTCCAGTAGAAGGGTTTCTTGTAAATAGAACTCCTGTTCCTGATTGTTCATTAAAGTTACCAAAAACCATTTCTTGAATTACAACAGCAGTTCCCATATTATTGTCGATATTATGTAATTTTCTATATAATATTGCTCTGTCATTGTTCCAAGATTCAAAAATTGATTTTACAGCAATAAGTATTTGATCTCTATAATTTTCAGGGAATATTTCTCCACATTCATCTCTATATATTTTTTTACTTTCTAGTATTTGAGCTTTGTAATCGGTTGCCTTTAAGTGTACGAATTTTCTTCTGTCTATTCCTTTTGCAATTTCAGAAAACATTTGTACAAATCTTAGATAAGAAGTATATACAAATTTTTCATCCTTAGTTATTTCTAGCATTTTTTCTGCTACATAATCATTGAATCCTAAATTTAAAATAGTATCCATCATTCCAGGCATAGAAACAGGAGCTCCAGATCTAACTGAAACTAACAGAGGCTTTGGTGATTGAAATTTCTTACCTGTTTCATATTCTAAAACTCTTATATTTCTTAAAATCTCCTCTTCTAATACAGGAGAAAGTTTTTTATCGTTTTTAAAATATTCATTACAAGCAGTTGTAGATATAATTATCCCTTCAGGTATAGGTAATTCTATCTTAGCCATTTCAGCTAAGTTAGCTCCTTTCCCTCCTAATAAAGCCATCATTTCTTTTCCACCATCTCTAAATTCATATACTTGTTTCATTATTGTAGCCTCCTAAATACTTTTATTTTTAAGCTCTTGATAAAATAATTTTGTTACATTCGTTTTTGTAAATCTACCAACAAGAGATAATTTACCATTTTCTTTTCTAAGAACAGGTAAAGAGTCTATCTCATGTCTTATCAATTTTTCTATCGCATCCATTATATTATCGTCTTCAAAACAGTGTACAATATTTGGCATTCTTGTCATTATCATACTGACAGGTGTCTTTTCTATATTTTTCTTATTTAATGTAGCTTTCAATAAATCTTTTCTGGAAATGATACCAACTAATTTTTCGTTTTCAACCACAACTAAAGTACCTAAATCATAGTTAAATAAGTGTATGATAGCATCATAGACAGAAGTCTTTACATCTATTGAGTTCTGTGGACTCATACAATCTTTAACTCTAATTATTGTACATTTATTATTGTAGCTATAACCTTTGTTTTGTTTAGATGTTACTAACTTCAGTGCTGTTAAAATTGAAAAATCTGTCCTCAATGCAGATTTAGTAACATTTAAATTTTTAGCAATTTCATCTCCTGATAGTAATGATTTTTCTTTTAACATTTTAAGTATTTTCTTTTGTCTCTCTGTTAAAATCATCTAATCACTTCCTTATTAATGCTTATTATTTTAAAATTTAACATAAATAATATAAAAACACAAGTAATTTTAATTGATTAATGTACACTTATTTTTTCTTGCTTTATATCAGTCAATACTGTAGGAAAAACAAATTAAAAACTTTATATAATCAATAAAGAATTTATAATAAATTATAGACAGCTTTATTTAAATACGATATAATAATTTGAACGATAAATTGGAGGTGTAAAATGAAACTTAGTATAAATATAAAAGGTTTATCTAGAAAAAAAGTTATTCATCAAGAAGAAATAGAAATATTAAATAAAATTTCAACTACAAAAGATTTAATAAAAGAATTAGTAACAATTAATGTAGAAAAATTTAATAAAAAAATAGATGATAAATACATTTTATCTATTATGACTAATGAATACATTGCTGAAGCAGCAAGAAGTGGAAAAATTGGTGATGAAGTTCATGGAGATAAAAAAGCTAATTTAGAAAAAGCTTTAGATACTGCTTATCTAGCTTTTGAAGACGGACTATATTGTATCTTTATAAATGATGAGCAAACTGAAAAACTAGATGATAGTTTAAATCTAAAAGATGGAGATGTACTTACATTTATTAAATTAACTATGCTTGCAGGTAGAATGTGGTAGGAGGAAAAATGTTTGATTTTTATGGAAACAAATTTACATCAGATATTAATCACTTTATAAAAAAAGCTAAAGATAGAGTAAGAGCTTTAGATAGAGATAATCAAAGATTTATCGAAGATATCTTTACAAAAGGAAATTATCGTGACTATGGTGAAATTTTACAAGAAAATTTAATTAATAAATTTTCAAGAAGGGAAAATGTTAAATTTGAAGATATTTTCCCAGAAAATATACACCCAGCATTAGAAATACTTATTGGAGAAACTAATTTAAAAAACTTTATAAAAATTGGAGAAAAAATTACAAAAACTCCCTATACTATGGGGTATACAAGAAGAATGGTCAGAAGCTCAAATTGTCGTAACTATATAGACAAACTTTTTTCTGTTCTTAAAACTTTTGTCCATTACAAGTTTTTTGATATCAATACTAAAAAATTATTACTTGGAAACTGTAATTTTAAAGGCCTTGAAGGTTGGAATTTGAAAAATTTAATCACTTCACTTGAAAATAAATATATTATTGCCAACGACATTGACAATGGAAATCAAGATGTTATAGATTTCATCAATGAAGCCTTGACAAGTGGTTCTTCTAAAAATATAAATTATGGAACCTTAGCAGCAATATTTGTTTCTGAAAATAAATCTCTAGTGGAAATGGTAGGAAAATTACTTCTTGCTGCACAAAGACAGGAAGGACTTCGTCAACAAATATGTGAAACAATAGATGAAGGAAGTCAAGAAAATTTTGAATATATGTTTAAAATTATCTATGATAATGATTTAATACGTTTCTCTTCTGTTAAAAGAGCCCTAGGAGTTTGGACAGGTTTACTTGGTCAGAACTATAATAATCCTGAAACAGTAGGTAAAAAAGAATTAGAAATTATAAATAAATTAATCGATAATCCTAAATATGCAGATGAACTTTTAAAAAGTGATGATAATGTTGAAGTATATCTTGCACTTTGGTATAAGGCAAGTCAAGATGTGAAGATTGCACTTGAGGCTATTCAAGAACTTTTAAAAGTTTCAAAATTACATATAAAATTACTAGTTGCATATAATTTAGATATTTTCCAAGATATAAAATATCAAAGAACAGTTGCTAAAGATATAATTAAAGAATACTCTAAAAAAGATGATAATGATTTCTTAAAAATAGTTGCTTGTTATTGGGAACATCTATCTTATAATCCTTATACTAATACTAGCAAGGGACTTTTTGAAACAGTAGATGAGGCAAAAGAATTTTTTGAAATATTTAAAAAAGTTTTTGTATTAATAGATGGTAAAGATAAAGCCTTTAATCCTATTATTTTTCCTTGGGTAAGCAGATATATATATAAACATAATATAGCAGCTCTTCTGTTTACAATAGCTTCTTCATATCCTGAATTAAATTTAAAAAATGAAGTATTTACTTATTTTAAAGCCCTTGATCCTTATTCTCGTAGTGGATATTTAAAATCATTATTCAGTAAACCTGAAAATAAAGATGAAGAGTTATTAGTTGTAAAAATGTTAGCTGATGCCAGTGTTACAAATGAAGCCAATAAGATAATAAGAAATAATAATTTAGCTAGTAAATATACTAAGGAAATTGAAGATACACTTAGATTAAAAACTGCTGATGTTAGAAAGAATACTATTAGTTTAATTTTAAGCCTTGAAAGTTCACAATTATTAGAAGCAACAGAAAATCTAGTTCAAGATAAAAATGCAAATAAAAGATTGGCTGGTCTAGATATTTTAACAAAAATAAAAGATAAGCAAGATTTTGCAAAAGAAAAAATTGAAAAAATTGCTACTGCTATAAAAGAGCCAACAGATCCTGAAAAAATTCTTATTGATGGTCTAGTAGGGAAAGAAGAAACTACTGAAACTTCTGACTTATATGATAAAACATATAAATTTGAACTTCCTTATGAAGTTAAAGAAGTTAAAAAGCTTTCAAAAAAAATTAAGAAAAATAATGATGGAGTATATATTATTGAAAAGACTATAGATGCAAAAGATATTTTCACTAAAACTGAGGATGAACTTTTTGAATTAGTTAAAAAATTTAATGCCTTAATTGTTAATAATGGTACTTATGAATATACAAATGGCTATACTGGTGAGAAAATCTTACTAAGAGATAACTTTCTTCCTATAGTAAAAAGAGCAAACTATTATTATAGTGTAAATGAGCACTTAGATGAATATCCTTTAGCAGATACTTGGAGAGAGTTCTATAAAAATGAAATAAAAGATTTCTCTACACTTTATCAACTGTATCTTCTTACTCAATCTCATTTAAGAATTGAAAATTTTAATAATGTTATCAATAAAATTTTACATACTACTCCAGGAATTATCCTTAAGAAGATAATTCATCATTTTAAAACTTTTTCTGATAATGAGATAATGGAAAAAATAGTATATTTACTATATAAAGAATATAAAGAAGAAAATAAGGAATACCTATTTGAAACTTCAAAGGCTTTCTTTATTGAACTTCTAAAAGAAGAAAATCCTGCAAATTTAGTCTACAGAAGAAATAAAAATCATAATTATAACAGTATTTTTGATTTAGAATATAGTATTCCTACAGTTGTTTTTAAAAATTTATCTGAATACTGGGATGAGAGAACATTTACAGAAAATTTAATTTTAAAATTAAACTTTGAAAAGAAAGTATCTTCTTATAAAACTAGGGAAAATTTCTATTCTCTGATTGATATAGCAAATGCTGTTGAACTTGGTCTAGTAGAAAAAGATTTACTTATAAAGAGTATTTTCTCTGAAGATATAGATAAGATGAGTACTAATTTTAGAAATCTATATAATTTTTTAGGAATTAAAAATCCTCATTATTACTATTATAATAATTATGATGATAATGAAAAAATTAAAAATTCTTGGAATTATGATAATGCTATAAAAATTTTAAAAAAATATGGACTAGAAGTTGTTAACTATGTAGTTGACAATGAATTAAAAAGAGGAGATAGTAAAACTAAATATTCTAAACTAATCACTTCTATTAACAGAATAGAAGGAGTGGACTATTTAATTAAAATTTTACAAGCACTTGGAAATGAAAAGTTAGTTAGAAGTGACTATTGGTATGGTGATAATACAAGTAAAAAAGAAGTTTTAAGCCATCTATTAAAAGTATGTTTCCCAAGTGAAAAAGATGATTTAAAAACTTTTAAAGAAAAAATTAAAAAGACTAATATCTCAGAAGAAAGGCTAGTTGAGGTGGCTATGTATTCATCTCAATGGATAGAACTTATAGATAAATTCTTAAAATGGAAGGGATTCACAAGTGGTTGCTACTATTTCCAAGCACATATGAGTGATGTTTCAAAGGATAAAGAAGGAATAATTGCAAAATATTCTCCTATTTCTATTGAAGATTTCCAAGCAGGAGCCTTTGATATCGACTGGTTTAAAGACGCTTATAAACAATTAGGTAAAGAACACTTTGATATTCTATATGAAAGTGCAAAATATATAACTGATGGTACTAAACATTCTCGTGCTAGAAAGTTTGCTGATGCAGTTTTAGGAAAAATGAAGGTAAAAGATGTTGAAAAAGAAATTTCCGCTAAGAGAAATAAAGACTTAGTTGCAAGTTATTCTTTGATACCACTAGCTAAAAATAAAATTAAAGATGCTGTTAGTCGTTATAAATTTTTGCAAAATTTCTTAAAAGAAAGTAAACAATTTGGTGCACAAAGAAGAGCTAGTGAAGCTAAGGCATTTGAAATATCTTTAGAAAATCTATCTCGTAATATGGGATATTCTGATGTTACTCGTCTAACTTGGGCTATGGAAAGTGAAATGATGGCTGAAATGAAAAAATATTTTGAGTCTAAGAAAATCCAGGATTATTCAGTATATATAGAAATTGATGACTTAGGTCAAAGCTCAATAAAATATGAAAAAGATGGAAAAGCTTTAAAATCTTTACCTACTAAAATTAAAAATGAAAAATATATTGAAGAAATTAAAGAAGTTCATAAGAACTTAAAAGAACAATATAGTCGTTCAAAAAAAATGTTAGAGCAATCAATGGAAGATGGAATTAAATTCTATGCTTATGAAATTAAAACTCTATCAACTAATCCTGTTGTTGCTCCATTAATTAAAGATTTAGTGTTTAAAGTAGATGACATCTTAGGATATTATGTAGATAATCAACTTATTGGTTTTGATAAAAAATCTTTTGATGAAACCGAAAAATCAAGGCTCGTGGCGAATCTTATCGGCAGTAACCACCATGAATTCGTGATTTCCGAGAAGGATTTGACTGCCCATTTGGATGAGATTCTGCTGAATTTTGATGAGCCTTTTGCAGATTCATCAGCTCTTCCGAGTTATATAGTTGCTTCTAAAACAGCTGATTATGTGAAAGTTGGTGACGTGGTCGAAGCAAAAATTATTGCAATCGATAAAGAAAGACTGTCTCTCTCGATGAAGCAGCTCGTGGAAGACCCCTGGTTGTCAGA
>ERZ772910.566-NODE-566-length-21112-cov-3.383910_pt1 | contig 21112 bp, 18 predicted proteins | sample MGYA00511357_ERZ772910 | MGnify/ENA primary metagenome ERZ772910 (study PRJEB29015, sample SAMEA2738096) | human oral metagenome | biome: human oral; feature: human-associated habitat; material: saliva | place: China | collected 2193 ... | reverse complement strand
CTGCGCCATTGCGGCCCAAGAATGCGACGATTTCGCCGGAATCGACGCGCATGTTGATTCCTTTGAGGGCCTGAACCTGCCCGTAGGTTTTGACGAGGCCTTCGGCGAAGATCGCCGGTGTGGTGGAGTGATCCGTGTTTGTGTTCATGCCTCTAGTCAACCGTCGAGGCGCAAAGGGCAACAGTGGCGTTTGAACGAAGTTTCACATGACACTTGTCATGAGATCTTTATGAGGCTTCTTCTACTATTAAGGGGTGAGTTCTTGCGATTCCCATTTAATTACTCTCCCCGTCCGCCGTTTTTCACACTTCTATCCTCAAGTTCGCGCGCTACTCACCGAGGCTTTCCCCTCTTCTGAACTCGTGCCTGAATGGGTGCTCAACACATTCGCACTGCGTCGTTCCATTGATTTTCTGGCTTACTTTGATCCCGCTCAAGAGTCGAGTTTTTGCGGGATTACCCTCACGATTCACTCTGAGGATTTACTCTTTGTCATTTTTCTGGCAACGGACCGTTCCGCACGTTCCAAGGGGTATGGTTCGCGCATCCTGTCCCAACTCAAGGAGCACTACCCCGAACACGCGATTGCCCTGGAAATTGAACCGATGCTTCGCGATGCCGAGAATTTTCACCAGCGCGAGAGGCGACTGGCTTTCTATCAGCGCAATGGCTTCGATGAGACCGGGTTGTTTACGAATTATGAGGACGAGAACTACGAGATCTTGCTCTACCTACCCGCGCAGCTTCCCGACGAAGGTGCGACAGCGCAGCGCTACAAGGATTTAGGCGTATTGTGTGGAGCCCTTGAGGAGCTCCTGTCGTCTTTGACCATGCCGGTCTTCATCCCCACCATCCACGTCGGCATGAGGGAATAGCCGAGGCCGATGCCGCGGCTACGCGAGGGGGTCTGGTAGGTCGCGGTGATCGTTGAGAATCAGCACCGTCGGGTCAGGCACAGAACCATCAGAAGGACGAGCCCCACTCTCATAACTAAATTCCGTGTTTTTTTCGCGAAGAATAACCGTCACAAGCCCCCCATTCTTCTCATCCTTCCACGCAAGGTAGTGGCCAACCCCAGGTACCGAACTGGCATAGTCATACACCAACTCATAGCCCAGTGGATTCAAATGAGCATTCCCCATCTCAATAATTCGCCCCACATCACGCGGACCACACTGAACACGCTGGCTCTCAATCTTAAACCAATACTCTGAAGTGAGGGGGCTGCCCCACCTTCTAATCTCGCTGGGGCTGGGAGCCACGTAATACGGTGAATCACCAACAATTTCATCTCTGAAACTCAAAATCCCCGGCTCAACCTCACGCTGAAACACCTCAATCGACTGACGTTCTTTCTCCAACTCACTGCCATCAGTCTCTGGAAATCTAGGCGCATCCAAATCCCAATACCCAATACTGGGAAGACTAGGACTCACGTATCCAGCAACATCCCGAGAATCATTGGGAATCAACACCCGCGGGTCAGGCACAGAACCATCAGAAGGACGATCTTGGGTGTCATATTGAAAAGCCAATGACTGATCCCTAATTAAGATTTCAACACGCCCTCCATTCTTATTGTCACGCCAAACCAGACTCCCCTTATCATGCACAATCGATACATACCCAAGGGGTTCGAGATACCGGCCGAGAATTTCTTCAACGCGGTCTGGGGATTGGGTACCCCCACGTACTCTCTGACTGGACAGCTCCCATCCATCGTAGAGACGACTAATTTCGCTCTTCTCAGTCTCAGGACGAAGAGACTGAGAACCACTAAAAATTTCATTTCGTGCGGAAAGAATGCGCGGCTCCACATCACGCTGAAACGCCTCAATCGACACACGCTTCTCAAAAGGAAGATCCCCACCCTCACGCGGGGGAATATCGATGTAAGGGAACGAGATAATTCCAATAAACACCCATATCGCGAATAGGAATCCCACCACTGCGCCTACAAAACGCAGCACGTACCGCAAATAGCGCTTTACGCGCCCTCGCTGCACTCCACGCGTGGACTGCGAATCAGACACCACCACACCTCCTCGCCGTCGTTGAGGTCAACCTCAGCCTAACGAAGAACGCTGATTCAGCAAGTAATTACTCGACACTATTTCGATAGTTGAGAAAACAACCCATCGTAGGCAATTCGCGGGCACTGGCCTCGTACCGAAATCATCCCGCACGGCTCAAAGCCATAAGCCTCCAGCGCTCGACGCATCGGCGCATTATCAAGGTGCGTATCGCAGCGCAAATACGGAACTCGCCCCGCGCAAAAGTCCATGACCACGCGAGTGACCCCACGGCCTCGGACGCTGGCAAGGCGATGGATCACGCCATACTCATCATCGAAGTGCCACGCACCATCAATCTGGGAATACTCCTCTTCCGGCCCGCGAGCGAAACTAAACACTGCCAAAGGCCCCTGTTCATCACAAACAAGGAAGCACTCGCCTCTTTCAATATCCCTGAGCGCATCACTGCGGTTGGGGTAATCGCTTGGCCACTGCGTCGGGTTACCGTTCGCCCGCATGAATTCGCGGGCGTGGTCAAAAGCAGACTCGATGAAATCCAGATCCTCGGAAGTGGCAGGGCGTATGAACATGCCATCAGGGTAGCCCACACAAAAATCGCACACACCACCGGGCACTTCCCTACCCAAACCGATACCCTGCATTTATGGCCAGCGAACATCCCACACGAAACGAGCACTTCGGAAAATACCTTGCTTTAGGTATCGGCACTCACGTCATGTGGGGATTTTTTCCGCTGTACTTCCACCTTCTTGAACCGGCCGGCTCGCTGGAAATCATCGTTCACCGAGCGCTATGGGCCTTCATCGCCTGCTTGATTGCACTGGCACTGACTCGCTCCCTGCCCAGAATGTGGCGCGTGATCCGAACCCCCGCGCTCATGGCGCCACTTGCCGCCGCAGGTTTCTTGGTTGTCATCAACTGGACCACCTATATTTACGCGATCCTCATCGGCCACACGACCGATGCCGCGCTCGGCTATTACATCAATCCCCTCTTCACGGTTGCCCTGGGGATGGTCGTTCTCCACGAGAGAATCTCGCGCCTTCAAGGCGTTGCTCTTGGCCTAGGCGTTCTTGCAGTGATTGTCATCATCGTGGGGCTCGGCCGGCTCCCGTGGATTTCGCTCGCACTTCCCGCATCCTTTGGCCTGTACTCACTGGTGAAAAAGAAGGTCGCACTCAAGGTTGCTCCCCTCGATGGAATGGCCATTGAAACCGCGGTCGTCATCCCGATTTTAGGGATTTATTACGCCTACCTTGTTGCCCACCAATCGACGTCATTCCACACCCTTCAGCGCGCCGGCGATGGTGCGATGTCCTGGCAGCTTCACCTGGCAATGCTCATCGGAGCGGGAATCCTGACCGTCATTCCGCTCATCACATTCGCCAAGGCATCGCAGGGACTCCCGCTGGGTCTCTTGGGCTTCCTTCAGTACATTTCCCCCAGTATCCAGCTGGTTATTGGCGTGTGCATCTTCCACGAGTACATGGAGCCGACGCGCTGGATTGCGACCGGAATTGTCTGGGTCGCTCTTGCTCTGCTCAGTGTCGACGGCGTGATCAGAATGCGACGCGCCAGGCAATAACGACGCCCACCGCGACGATAATCGCCACCACGATCCCCGCGATCACGCGGTTTCGCACGCTCTTTTCCCCGCGAGGCTTTCGCGAGCGCGTTCCGTTTGCGAAGGCCTCGAGGTCGCTGAGTGGACCGCTATTCACCGTTTCCCGCCAGCTCCAATCCACGGCTTCACCTGACGAGGCCATGGTGGGGATCGGCGTTGGAGCGTACTGCGACGCTGTGGCTTGGGCAGGTTCAGACTGAGGCGGCTGAAGCTGCTGCGGTGCTGTTGGCACTGCCTGGACGCCGTAATCGATGATCGGTATCCCCGTGGCCGGGGGCATACCCATTTCGGAAGCGCTCGGGCCAATCGGCATGCTCGAGGTGTACTGAATCTGCGGTTCGAGCGTTCCCCCAGAGGAGTCAAGGATCCACTGGCGCAATTGCGGATACAGGCTTGGGTTTTTCAGCAGATGCCGACGAAGGTCAGGGCGCTCGGCCGCGAGTTGCGCCATGAGTTCGGGCGGCATCGTGGGGTCTTGAGCTTGGGTGGGGGTGATCGAATTCAGATCGTACATTAGGCGGGTTCCTCGCGAGAGGTGAAGTTCGCAAAGCGAGCCATGTGTCCTTGGAAGAGGACGCGAATTGTTCCGGTCTCACCGTTACGGTGCTTTGCCAAAATAATGTCGGCTTCGCCCGGACGATCCTCAGGATTGTAGTATTCAGGGCGGTGCAAGAGGATGATGATGTCCGCGTCTTGCTCGAGTGAACCCGATTCACGCAGGTCGCTCATCATCGGCTTCTTATCGGTTCGCGCTTCAGGGCCACGGTTCAGCTGTGCGACAGCGATGACCGGGACATCGAGGTCTTTTGCCAATAGCTTGAGGTTTCGCGACAAGACAGAAACTTCCTGCTGACGTGATTCGACCTGCTTGCCCGTTGTCATGAGCTGGAGGTAGTCCACGACGACCAAGCCCAGATTGTGCTGCTGCTTGAGTCGGTAGCATTTCGAGCGAATCTCGGTCATGGTGACATTCGCTGAATCGTCGACGAAGATCGGGGCTTCGGAGATTTTCCCGGTCGTTTCCGAAACCTTGCGCCAATCGCGTTCGGTCATCTCGCCCTTCATCATCTTGCCCATGAAGACCGAGGATTCGGCGGAGAGCATACGCATGGCGATGTCGTTTTGGGACATTTCCAGCGAGAAGATGATCGATGTGATGCCGTGCTTGATGGAGGCGGAGCGGCAAAAATCAAGTGCGAGCGTGGACTTACCCATTGCAGGACGCGCTGCAACAATGACCATCTGCCCACCTCGCAGGCCACCGGTCATTCGATCGAGGTCAACGAATCCCGTGGGCACGCCGGCGACCTTGCCCTGGTTGAGTTCGATCTTTTCGAGCTCGGTGAGGATGTTTTCGGACATCTCGGCCATCGACACGTAGTCGGTTTGCGCTTGGCGTTCGGCGACGGCGAAGATCTCCGCCTGGGCTTTGTCGACGATTTCATCAACATCGCCGCCGGCGTCCGCGTAACCGAGTTGGACGACTCGCGTGCCCGCAGTGACGAGGCGACGCAAGATCGCGCGCTCTTTCACGATTCGCGCGTAGTAGCCCGCGTTTGCTGCGGTAGGAACCGATGCGATCAGGCTGTGGATGTACGAGGCCCCGCCGACCCTGGACAGATCCCCTTGCCTTTGGAGTTCACCGACGACCGTCACCGCATCCGCGGGTTCGCCCCGGCCCATGAGGTCGATGATCGTGTTGTGAATGGTTTCGTGGGCAGGCTTGTAGTAGTCACTTCCACGAATTTCTTCGCTGACATCGGTGATTGCTTCTTTGGAGAGCATCATGGAACCCAAGACGGACATCTCTGCGTCAATGTCTTGAGGTGGGGTGCGATCGAAGTCTTCCGATGCCATGTGTGAAGCTCTCCTCAGGCGGATTGTGCGCATGTGGATGGGGGTTAAACGCAAAGCGCGTACACGCGAGCCTACTGCCAAGCGAGCGCCACTGCCACTCTCAAGTTCAACACGAATGTGGACGGATTGTGGATACTCTGTGGATAGCGCCGCGTGTCTTCCACATGCCCTGTGGATGAAGTGTCTTTCACAAGCCTATTCTCAGCTTGCCTTCAGTTTAGGCTTTCCCCGGAAAGCCGCCATTTTCCGAGTATGATCTTTCCACAGATGTGTACACAGTCTGTGGATAAAAAGTGGAGGGACAATCAGTGGATAGCGCCGATCAGCGAAAAGACATGTCTCAATCGCAGATTGAAGGTTTACCGGAGTCACAACTTGCAATCCACAATCAGGCTGCATCAACTGATAAAGAGTGTCCTGAACAGGCTTTATCCACAGATAAATCCACTTCCGTGGATAAACCAGCACTCACTGACGCATCCGAGGATATTTCCAGCGCTTCCCCAGTTAAGCGCGATGAATCCGCACAAACTCACAGCAAACAGCCCAGCCTGACACGCCAAATCCTCTCCCTCGCGATCCCGACCCTGGGCGCAACAATTGCGCAGCCACTTTTCCTCACGATCGACTCCGCAATGGTTGGCCACCTCGGCGCCGAAAAAATCGCCGGCATGTCACTTGCCATGATCGTGATCAACACGGTCTACGGCATGTCGATCTTCTTGGCCTACTCAACCACTGCCGAAACCGCTCAAGCGATGGGAGCCGGAAACGAGCGCCGTGCCCGCGAGCTCGGTGTCCACGCCATGTGGCTGGCCGCCATCATTGGCATCACACTCGCAGGAGTTCTCGCACTTATCGGCACTCCTCTCTTGCGCGCACTGGGAGCAGCCGAGGAAATCATGCCCTATGCCTCGTCATTCCTGCACGCATCACTGCCAGGGCTTGCGGCATCGCTGATCACCATGGCGACCACGGGCGTCCTACGTGGAATGAAGGACACGACCACCCCGCTCATCGCCGCAGGAGTTGGTGCCCTCCTCAACGTCGGCCTCAATGCATTCCTCATCTATGGGATCAATCTGGGGATCGTCGGTAGCGGAATTGGAACCTCGATCGTTTCAACCATCATGGCCATCAGCTTGGTCGCAATCCTCGCCCGCCCCACACGAGCCGCGGGTGTCTCCTTGCGTCCGTCACTGACGGGAATTCGCCAATCCGCGCGCGTCGGCGGCCCTCTCTTGGCGCGCTCGGTCGCAATTCGCCTGGCCTTCCTCACCTCGATCTGGAGCGCGACGGCGATCAGCGTCAACGGCCTCGCGGCCTACCAAGTTGTCATGTCCGCCTGGCAAATCCCGCTCTTCCTTCTCGACTCCCTTGCGATCGCCTCGCAAACCCTGGTCGGTTTCGCTATTGGTTCGGGCGATCGCTCACAGCTGCGCACTCTTCTTCGTACCCTCTCGTGGTGGGGAATCGGAGCGGGTGTCATCATCGGCGCGCTCACAGCTTCCCTTTCCCCGTGGATCCCTTCTTTCTTCGTTTCCGAGGCCGTCGTCCGTCACATGGCGATCCCCGCGGTGATCGTCAATGCGGTCTTCTTCCCCGCTCAATCTCATGCCTTCTTGCTTGATGGGGTCCTAATTGGAGCCGGACGCGGAGCATCGCTGGCAAAGGCCGCATTCCTCAACCTGGCGATTCTGCTTCCCGCACTGTGGCTGTTCTCGCTTGCGCGCCCCGCCCTTACAGAAACTCAGGCAGTTGCAGTCCTCATCGGTTTGGTCACCGGTTTGTACATGCTCACGCGCGCGTTGACCAATTCGTGGATCACGTGGTTTTCGCCGCGAAATGCGCTTATTCCGCGGAATGATTCGCTCGCGCCATCGCAGGCCGCAGTGTGATTCACCGCTCGTGACAGGAAGCTGAAAAAACGCTAGACTTGGACGCTGGACTGTTTCCACCCACCCGGGATGGAACTCAGTCTCGCGGACACCCATGTGTCCGTGTGCAAAAGCCGGTGGAACTCCGGTGATTGCAACGCATGACCCTCCTGTCACGGAAATACCGTGACCGCGAAGACCACAGGAGGTGGGTATCAACGTGCGTGAATACGAACTGATGGTGATCCTCGATCCTTCGATCGACGAGCGCACCGTCGCCCCGCAGATGGAGAAGTACCTCGAGCAGGTCACCGCTAACGGCGGCTCCGTCGAAAAGGTCGACATCTGGGGCAAGCGTCGTCTTGCCTACGACATTCTCAAGCGTTCCGAGGGTATCTACGTTGTCATCAACATGACGACCACCCCCGAAATTGCGCTGGAAATCAACCGCTTGATGACTCTGAACGAGTCCATCCTGCGCACGAAGCTCCTGCGTCCGGACGCCCACTGACCTTCGCTCACCTGAGCAATCACCTCACACAGCCCACCAAGGAGATCCAATGGCTGGAGAAACCGTCATCACGATCATTGGCAATTTGACCAATGATCCGGAACTGCGTTGGACGCAGAGCGGAGCACCCGTCGCCGACTTCACGGTGGCATCCACCCCGCGTTCCTTCGACCGCCAAAGCGGCGAATGGAAGGACGGGGAGACCCTGTTCATGCGCTGCTCCGTCTGGCGCGAGATGGCTGAAAATGTCGGAGAATCCCTGCGAAAGGGAATGCGCGTCATTGTCACCGGTCGCCTCGTGCAGCGCTCTTTCGAAACCCGTGAGGGCGAACGTCGTACCGTCGTCGAACTTCAGGTCGAAGAGGTCGGCCCCTCACTGCGTCGCGCAAAGGCACAGGTCACCCGCACGGGCGGCCAGGCCTCGGCAGGCGCACCCCAGGGAGGCTACTCCCAGGGCGGCGGATACGGACAGCAGCAGGGCTACGGAAACCAAGGTGGTTACTCGCAGAGCCAGGCCAGCTACGGCGCACCTGCCGGCGGTTCACAAGACGATCCGTGGCGCACATCCGATTCCGGTGCTGCGACCTCTTTCGCCGAAGATCCGCCCTTCTAAATAGCGCTTCGTCAGCAATACGCTGACACACGCTGAACACATGCTTGGGAGCGTTCACTCGCTCAGATCATCAAGGAGAACATCATGGCGAAGCCTCAACTTCGCAATAAGCCCATCAAGAAGAAGGCCAACCCGCTGAAGTCGGCCAAGATCGAATCGATCGACTACAAGGACACCGCTCTGCTGCGTAAGTTCATCTCGGACCGCGGCAAGATCCGCGCTCGCCGCGTCACCGGTGTCTCCGTCCAGGAGCAGCGTCGCATTGCTCGCGCCGTCAAGAACGCACGCGAAATGGCTCTGCTGCCCTACACCTCTACCGGCCGCTGATTCGAAGGGAAGGACTGAAAAATGGCAACTACCAAGCTCATCCTCACCCACGATGTGGATCGTCTCGGATCCGCCGGCGATGTCGTCGAGGTCAAGGCTGGATACGCTCGTAACTACCTGATCCCCCGTGGCTTCGCCACCAAATGGACCAAGGGTGCACAGGTTCAGATCGATCAGATGGCTGCTGCTCGCCGCCGTCGTGAGATCGCGTCCATCGACGATGCTCGCATCGTGCGCGATGCCCTGCAGGCCGCGGTTGTGACCGTGAACAGCAAGGTTGGCGCACATGGACGCCTCTTCGGTTCCGTCTCCGCTTCTCAGATTGCAGAAGCAGTGAAGGAACAGCTGGGCCAGACCATCGATCGTCGTCGCGTGATCATCGATGACCCGATCAAGACCACCGGTGACCACACCGTGACGGTCAACCTTCACTCCGAAGTCACCGCGAACCTCAAGGTCCGCGTGCTGGCTGTCAAGTGAGCGTCTGACAAGACCATAAAGAGGGCCGGGGCACTCCCTTTCGGGAGGCCCCGGCCTTTTTGTCTTTCTTTTTCACGGGTGAGGCAGCTGCCTGAGCAGCGCTCCATTCGACGCTCGAAGACGTGTCCGCGGCGATGGAGCCCTCGAAACTATCTACCTTCTGCCCGACTCGGACCGCCGCCCTCAGAGCCCGCCGCACCCGTATTTTGAGCAGTCGGAGTCTGGGTCGGCTGCACTTCACCCTGTGTCGACTCACTCGCCTCGGGGGTCGGAGTAGGCGTCTCTTCGGTAGGCGTAGGTGTCGTCGAAACCTGGGGGGCGGGGACCACAGGAGTAGCCGACTGGCGGGTGTACCAATCGAAGTGGAGCTTCGTCTGGTTCGCGGTCGCCTGTTTCATGTAGCGCATCCACACGGTCACCGGCCAGTCACCACCGTGGAATTGGCCAAGCCCACCGATATTCGTCAAAGAAACGGGATTGCCATTCTCGTCGAGCTGGTACATGCTCACTGCGGTGACCAGTTCAGGCGTGAAACCAACAAACTGTGCGGTTTTTTGGTCTTCGGAGGTACCGGTCTTACCGCCGGTGTCCTGCTTGAGTGCGGCCGCGGCCTCGGCAGTACCACCCGAAGCGGTCACTGCTTCAAGCGCAGGAAGGACGGTCGACATGGTCTTGGTATCGAAGATCTGCTCCGGGTCAACGTTTGTCTTGAAGACCTTGGAGCCATCAGAGTTTTGAACCTCGCGGACAATGTGCGGAGTGGTTCGCTTTCCACCCGAAGCGATCGTCGAATAGGCGTGCGCAAGGTCAATGTTGTGGGGAGCAGCAAAGCCCAAGACGTTGAGCAGCGAGTCATCCAAACCGTTCGTGTCCTCGGGGATTCCCAAGTCGATCGCGACCTTCTTCGTTGTTGCGGGGCCAACTTCCTGGTTGAGTCCAACGAAAACAGTGTTGATCGAGTTCTTCGTTGCGTTCACCAGGTTCTGACGGCCCCAAGACACACCAGAATCGTTGCTCACCGCGCGCGACATTCCAGGGAAGGTCTTGGGCGAGGAGCCATCGTACACGTCGTAGATCGACCCCCCCTGCTCGGCGTGAGCAACCAGGGCGAAAGGCTTGAAGGTTGAACCGGCAGCCATGATGTCCTGCGTTGCCGCATTTTGCTGGCGCGTGAGGTAATCCTTACCGCCGTACTCTGCGACGATCTCGCCCGTTGCAGGGTCCAGCGAGGTGAGTGCCACGTGCATGGTGTCTTCATTCCATCCGCGCACCGTGTACATGTACTCTGCAGCGGCAACAGCCTGATCCTGCTTGTCCTTATCAATCGTCGAAATGATGCGGTATCCACCGGTCGCAAGCTGATCTGCCGTAAAGCCTTCTGCCGCGAGTTCACTCCGAACCTGCTCCATGAGATAGCCGGTTGGACCTTCCATCGTCGGACCACCCAAGGTATCGGGATCAATGGTCTTTGGGAACTCAGCAGCGTTTGCGTCTGCCTGCGAAATCCAACCGTCCTCAACCATCAGGTTGATGACGCGCTGCCAACGCGAGCGTGCTTTCTCTTCATCGACTGCCGGGTCCCACGCAGAAGGAGCAGGGATGATCCCGGCGATCATTGCGGCCTCGGAAAGGGTGAGGTCCTTTGCTTCGTGACCGAAGTAAGCCTGAGATGCGGCTTCAATACCGTAAGCACCGCGACCAAAGTAAATGGTGTTGAGGTAGTTGCCAATGATCTCGTCCTTGGTCTGCTCTCGATTGATCTTGAGAGCAAGGATCGCTTCCTTGGCTTTACCCACATAACCGGTCGTTTCACCGACGTAATAGCGCTCAACATACTGTTGGGTCAGGGTCGACGCACCCTGGCGCGCCCCACCCCTAATATTGTTGACCAGCGCGCGACCGATACCTTTGAGGTCGACACCGGAGTTCGTGTAGAAAGTGCGATCCTCCGAGGCAACAACCGCGTGTGCAACATAGTCAGGCAAGGTACTGGAATCGATGATCTTCCTATTCACCTGCGACATCCGGCCCATCTCGGTGGTGCCATCGGCGTAATAAACAGTCGTCGTCTGCGCAAGAGCAACCTGATCCGCCTGCGGAATCTTCAACGAGGCATAGGCGATAAGGAAGGTACCAAAGCCGGCAATAATGAAGCCGAGGAAGGTGTAGAAGACCCCTCGTGCAATCCGTGCTGCAAGGCTGCGCTTCTTCTTGCCTTTGGTCGGTCCCTTTTTCTTTCCGCCGCCCTTAGCGCCCGCCGCTGTACGTGATGCCGGACGCGTCGACCCCGTGCGCGAGGTACTCCCTGACGAGGCCGCGCGAGTGCTTGCGCGCCGACTTCCGCTTGAACTGGCTGCTGCCCCGCTCGAGGAAGTGCGAGAAACTCGTGCAACCGCTGAAGTGCGCTTTGGCGCAGAAGAAGCAGGTGTCTGGGGGATAGTTCCCTCGCCTTCACGACGTGCCTGCTGCGCAAGCCGACGTCGAGTTGCCTCGGCTCGCGAGGGAAGGGCGCGACGTCCCTGGTCGTCGTTTGCTTGTGAAGGTACCACGAAATCCAGCCTTTCAGCATAGGTTCATCGTGACTAGCCTACGCAGAAAGGCAGGCAATTGCCTAAAGGTAGCTCCGGATCGGCTTAGTTTTCGCTGGCAGCGCGACGTTTACGAGCCCTCTTCTGCGCGACCATTTCTTCCCAGCGAGCCTGCTGAGCCTGATACTCTTCGGCAACTTCGCGCACCTCATCGGATTCCCACCACGCAAGCAGGGCCTCACGCGCGGCCTCTTCACCCATCGGCCCATTCTCCATGCGCAGGTCAAGGAGATAGTCGCGCGCCATCTTCACGGCCTTAGAGGGGCGGATCCCCAGAATCTCCATGATCTGATCCCCATCAAGATCAGGGCGGATCGCGTCGAGTTCTTCTTGCGCGCGCAGCGCCGCAATACGTTCTTCTAGATCGTCATAGGCGGCAGACAAGAATGCAGCCTTGCGCTTATTGCGAGTCGTGCAGTCTGCTCGGGTCAAGCGATGAAGGCGCTCGAGAAGTTCTCCCGCGTCCGCGACGTAGCGACGAACCGCCGAATCGCTCCACTTCGCATCGCCGTAGCCATGGAAACGCAAGTGAAGAGCAACCAAGTCAGACACGGCGTCCGTCGTGGCCTTGTCGAAACGCAAAGCCTTCATGCGCTTGCGCGTCATTTTTGCGCCCACCAATTCATGATGGTGGAAAGAGACCGTGCCGTTGGATTCGAAGCGTCGCGTGGCCGGCTTGCCGACGTCGTGCATGAGGGCAGCAAAGCGCAAGATAAAGTCCGGCTCGGGAACCGGGCCATCCGCGTCGGTCTCCAGGTCGATCGCCTGATCCAAGACGGTGAGCGTGTGCTGGTAGACGTCCTTGTGTCTGTTGTGTTCATCAACGGTTGACACGAGGGCTGACACTTCAGGAAGAACAATGTCAGCAACGCCCGTGTGGACCATGAGCTCAAGGCCTCGCCTAGGCCACGGGGAAATCATCAGTCGCTCGAGTTCGGCGCGAATACGCTCTGCCGAAACAATCTCCAAGCGCCCCGCCATAGATTCCATGGCGTCCATGACGTCCTCATCCACGTCAATGCCAAGCTGGGCGCTAAAGCGTGCGGCTCGCATGATGCGCAGTGGGTCGTCATCAAAGGACTGCAGTGCGCTGACCGGGGTGCGAAGACGACCCACCGCCAGATCAGAGAGGCCGTCATGAGGATCAACGAGCGCCAATTGTGGCAGGCGCATCGCCATAGCGTTGACGGTGAAGTCGCGACGAGTGAGGTCGCCTTCCAAAGTGTCGCCGTATTCAACCTCGGGCTTTCGCGATCCCACTTCGTAAGAATCAGTGCGATAGGTCGTCACTTCGACGACAAAGTTCCCGCGCCTGCCACCGATGGTGCCGAACTCGCGGCCGATGTCCCAGGTTGAGTGTCCCCACTGAGCAAGAAGCTCTTCGGTTTTCTCTGGGCGAGCAGAGGTCGTGCAGTCAAAATCGTGAGGGGTCAGCCCTAAGAAAGCATCGCGAACCGGTCCCCCGACCAAGCTGATTTCCTCACCCGCCTGGGTGAAGATCTCGCCTAATTCGAGGATTTCCTTGGGAATACGAGAGAAAGCCTCTTTCGCCTGGGCCATGAGCAGGCCCAAATCACCCTCGCCTAAACCAGAGGGGCGGGGTGCGTGAGAGCGGGCTTGACCCATTGTTCGCGACAGTTGTGTACTCATCCCCTCCAGCATGCCATGTTTTGGCCTTCTTTGGCTTGCTCGCATCACGGCTTCATCCATGGTTGACACGGGAATAAGGTCACTCGCAGCCATAGCACAGGCTGTAAAAAGTGCGGTAATTCCCACTCGACCGATGGTGCGACCTGACCCGGAGGGGTAATCCCGCTTAAAGTGGAACTATGACTGTACCTTCTGAAGCGTTACGACCCGGAGTGCCTCAGCCTCCGCGTCGTCATCCTTCGTTGCGTGCAGCGAATTCGGCCCCTCATTTCCTTCCCGTTTCCTCTGAGACTTCTGCCGGGGGCATCGTTGTCGATGTTCGCAATGGCCAGCCCTACGCAGCGATCATCGCCAGACGGAATCGCTCGGGGAAGATTGAGTGGTGCCTCCCGAAGGGGCATCTTGAAGGCTTGGAGTCTCCCGAAGAAGCCGCTCTTCGCGAAGTCGCTGAAGAAACTGGTATTCACGGGCGCATCATTCGCCACCTCGCCTCGATCGATTATTGGTTTTCCGGCGTAGATCGGCGGATCCACAAGGTTGTCCACCACTACCTGATGGGTTACATTTCCGGGTCCATCACCGTTGAGGGAGATCCGGATCACGAGGCCGAGGACGCCGCTTGGGTCCCCTTGCGTGAGCTCTCGCATGACTTGGCTTACCCCAACGAGAGGCGCATTGTCGGGATCGCTTTGGACTTGCTTTACCGGGATGCATCATGACGCGAATGCGAGCCACTCGAATTGCACTGACTCTTGTGCCCCTCGGTGCCCTGCTTCTTTCACTCCAGCCCGCGAGTGCGACCACTCTTGCCTCACTTCCCACCGCAGGCACCCACGAGGCCTCTGCTGCCTCGGCCTTACCCGCCGCACTTGCGCCTCAATCCAGCGCGCGACCGGAGGTTTTGGGTGAAGCACCCCAGCCCTTGGGAGTGGACGTTCGGATTAACCGCCTCGAACCGCGAGTGATCACTGCTCAAAACAATGTGCAGGTCTCGGGTGTTGTCCGCAATCTGACAGATAAGCCCATCCAGAACCCGTCTTTGGATGCTTATGTTCAGACTTATTCGCCGCTGACCGCTTCGGACCTCTCGGCTTATGTGACGGGGAAGTCCTATCAGGGTCGGCGCGTGCATGCGGGAACCTTGGAAGCAACGATCAAGCCAGGCGCCGAACAGACCTTCCATATGACGATTCCTTTTGAAGACCTCCCCTTCAGTTCGGACTTTGAGTGGGGGCCGCGAGGTATCACGGTCGTCGTTGAAGGTGATGAAAACCGGGGAAGTGACCGCTCCATCCTGATCTGGGATTCGGCATATTCCCTTGAACATACGCGCGTCAATGTTCTTTTGCCCTGGACGTCCTCGACTCCACGCATGACCAGTGATTCCTATTCGATCCTGTCTGCGGCATCCATGTCGGGAGTAACTTTCGCGACCGACTCGCAAACTCTGGTCGACGAGCTCACCGTTCCTGAAGATCGCGCAACTTCCAGCGCCTCGTCTTCTTCGCCAACGCCTTCTGCTTCTTCTTCCGAGGCCAGCGCTTCCGCTTCCACTTCCGCAACCAGCGCCTCGCCGTCTCCTTCCTCTTCCGCTACCCCGCGTTCCGAGGCCGAGATCACCGCTGATCGCCATACGCGCGCTGCTTTCCTCCAGACCTTCTTTGAACGCACCCGTGAGCTCGTGGCTCTGCCCAGTAACGATGCGGATCTGACGCTTGCAACAACTCTCAATAACGACACGATCATGAAGTATCTTGTCGACTCGCGGGCACAGGTTCCTACGACTCTTGCCAAGACGCAGGCTCTCCTTCCCTCGTCCTCCCGTTCCTCGGCAAGCGCCTCGGTTTCTGCCAGTGCAAGCTCCTCTGCCAGCCCAAGCTCCTCTGCCAGCGCAAGTGAGGCCTCGCAAAGCCCAAGTCCCTCACCAAGTGGCGAGGCAAGCCAGACCCAGAACAATACTGCGGCACCCAAGCTCATCGATAACGTGTCATGGACGACCTCGGGAAGTTGGGGAAAGCAGTCCTTGAATGGGCAGCTTGGCTCAACCTTCATTGCTCCACCCGGCGAACTTGCGCCCGAAAGCGAACAAAATTTCACCTCCATGGCGAAAGTTGAGCTCTCAGCCGATGGTCAGACCATTACCGATAAGGATGATCACTCAGGCGAAAGCTACACGGCTCTCAGTTCCCTCTCGCCCATGACGGACCTGCTCTCGTGGGATGCTCAAAGCCTTGATGACGAACTCGATACCCAGCAGTTCCTCACGGCCATGACCGCGATGATCACCCGCGAGCGCCCGAGCTTGTCGCGGACACTTTTCGTTCCGCTTCAACGGTCTTCCTCACTGGACGAGACCCGGCTTGAGCGCGTGCGAGCAATCCTCGATAACCGCTGGGTTGAGGGGATTTCCTTCAGCGACTTGGTGAACTCCGAGGCGACAGACATCGAGCGTACGGCCGTCCAAGATTCGCCTTTTAGCGATTCACTTCGCTCAGAGATGAGCGCGTTGAGCGGCGCCTACGCGGCTACTCTTCCCTTGACGGGGGCAACGGAAAACGTTGATGCGGCTCGCCTGAGGGTGGATACAACCGTTTCAAGCGCGCTTCGGGCAGACCTTGGGGATCAGCGATCCGAGACGATCGTGAGCAGCATTCAGTCGCTCAATACTTTTAGCTCCTCTGTATCGGTTGAGTCTTCTAACGCGGTCAACCTCATTAATAAGAGCGCTAATTTCCCTGTTCGCGTGCGCAATTCTTTGCCGTGGCCGGTCAATGTTGAGGTCACTTTGCTCCCGGGCGATCCCCGATTGCGCGTCACTAGTACCTCGACGGCCACGATTCCGGCGAATTCTTCTTCAACGGTTGAAGTACCCGTGACGGCCATCGGTTCGGGCGATATACGCGTGACGTACAAGGTATCGACACCCAGCGGAACCGTCCTTGATGATTCGCAAAGGGTTTTAGTCCGCATGCGCGCCGGATGGGAAGATGCGGCAACAGTCGTCATGGCAGTTCTTGTCGGAGTTGCCTTCGTCGGCGGAATTATCCGCACGGTTCGGCGCCGCTTCAAAGCCGCTACCACTGAGGAATCTTCACACTTACCCGGCGTTGGCGGCGTCGAAAAAGGGACGGTCAACGTTCCACTGTCCACCGGAGCATTCGTGAAAGCCGGGCGTCCCCCGGCCAAGCCGACGACATCCGAGTCACATGAAGAGGATCAGGAATGAGTGAAAGCCAGGCTCGCAACGGTTCGCTTTTACGGGCCAGCGTATTGATGGCCTCGGGAACAATGGTTTCCCGAGTCCTTGGCTTCATCAAGACCGCAATGCTATTGGCGGCGTTGGGTTCGGCCGGCGGTGCGGTCTCTGCTGCATTCCAGACAGCAAACACCCTGCCCAACACGATCTTTAATCTCCTTGCCTCCGGCGTTTTCGACGCTGTCTTGGTTCCGCAGATTGTTCGCGCACTCAAGAGAGATGAGGGCCAGGTTTACATCAACCGCCTCATCACACTGGCCGGAACGATCCTTTTCCTCGTGGCTTTTGTTTCGACGCTTCTTGCGCCACTTCTCATCATCATCATGGCGCCGGGCTACAGTATGGAAATTCGCTCCCTCGCGGTTTCCTTCGCCTTCTTGTGTTTGCCGCAAATCTTCTTCTACGGGCTTTATAACCTGCTCGGTGAGCTCCTCAATGCACGCGGAGTTTTCGGCCCCTATATGTGGGCACCGGTGCTCAATAACGTCATTGCAATCGCAGGTCTGACCGCTTTCTTGGCTCTGTGGGGTTCCCACGAAGATTTCGCCATCACAGACTTCACCTCCCCGCAATTCTGGCTCTTGTCGGTGACAACGACCTTGGGTGTTGTGTGCCAGGCACTGGTTTTGTTCATTCCCATGAGACGAGCGGGGATCTCATTCAAGCCTGACTTCCACTTCCGTGGGACTTCTTTCGGCTCGGCCTCGAAGGTTGCAGGCTGGACATTTGCCACTTTGGGCGTGTCCCAGGTCGGTGTTCTCTCAACGAACGCCATCGCCTCGATCGCAGATAATTACCTCAACCGGAACCCCCAGCCCATCGCGGGTCTGGCCGGATATTCGGCTGCGTTCTTGATCTTCATGCTCCCGCAGTCAGTCATCACCGTTTCTCTTGCGACCGCAATCTTCACGCGATTGAACTACGCGGTCGCCGAAGACAACGACAGGGAGGTTGCCGAGCACTACCACACGGGTATTCGCCTCATTACCTCCCTGACGGTTCTTGCTGCCGCGATCTTCATGGCGGGTGCTGCCCCGATGATGCAGCTGGTCGTCACCAATACGACCCGGCCCGAACTGATTTCTTCCTACGCGCTGATCCTGGTTTCCCTCATGCCCGGCGTGGCCTCGACGGGAATCGTGCTGATGAGCCAACGCGTCTTCTTCGCTTACGAGGACGCAAAGCCCGTGTTCCTCATGGGCATTGTCCCCACCATTTTGCAGATCATCGTTGGGTGGTCGATTTACTTTGCGACGGGCGTACGCTGGTGGGTCATCGGCGCGGCTCTTGGTGAAACAGTGTGCCGCATCGTTCAGGGTTTGATTGCGATGCGTTGGGTTGGTAATCGCAATCGCTTCGTCAATTCTTCGCTCATTGTCCGCTCCTACCTGACCTACGTCTGTTGCGCAATCATCGCTGGAGTCGTCGGTTTTGGCGTGCTGTGGCTCATGGGGATCTACACGACGATTTCCTCGAAACTGGTGCGCTGGCTGGTATCCGGCGTGAAGTTCGGGGTCGTGGCAATCGTCGTCACCGTGATCTACATGCTTGCGATGCGCTTCATTAACCCGCAAGAATCTGCAACCAGTATTCGTCCCCTGCTCACTCGTTTGCGTCTTCCCGCAGCGCTGTGTGCACTCCTTTCGGCCGCGCCGTCGCCGCAGCGTCCCGAAAGCATTCATAATAGGCTGGCAGCATCACGCAAGGAGGAAGTCATGTCCGCTGAGGATCACCGCACCCCTGCCGAAGGTATGCCTCGCTGGGTTCCGCTCTCCGTCGACCTCTCCGTGCCTGCTTTCGATGAGATCGTCAATCCCGATGCGCCGCATGAGTCCACTCCCGCGCCGCAGATTCCCGCGCCGGAAGTTCCTACCTCGCAACCCACGCTTCCCCAGGAGAACCACACTTCCCGAGGCCGCGTCGAGATGAGCCAGGCCAAGCCTGAACTTCCCATTGTTCCGACCCTCCCGGCTACGGCGCGCGTCTACGACGTTGATGCGACCGCGCCGGCTGGTATTCCCTTGGGTGCTGCAGCTGCCGAGGCCGTGGCCGAAACTTCCGCCGCAAAGTCTCCTTCTACACCTTCTCCTTCTCGTATCCCCGCACCGCATCCCAAGGGTTTTGCTGAGGGTGCTGTTGTGGGCGGCGCTGCTGCTGCCGAGGGCGTGGCGGCGACGGCTGCCGCGCGCGTCGGTCACGCTGGTGCTTCCTCTGCAGGCGGCGGCCACAGCGGTGGTACCGGTGGCGGAAACGGTGGCGGCCGAGGCGAAGGTGGCCGCGCACAGGGATCACCGGCCTCGGACGGTGAAGGCGCGGAACGCGGAATTGATCCCACGCGCCCGACGATTATCTTTGCCGCAGTGCTGACGGTTCTCGCAACCATTTGGGCGGGTGCAACCGTACTCAGCCCGGTCAAGCACTCTGGTGTTGACGACATCGTGAACCAGGCGAAGAGCGCCTCGCCTTCGGCTTCCGCATCGGCTCAGCCTTCCGAGAATCCTTCACAGGCGACAACTGTGACGCCGGTGATCTCCAGTGTGTCTGTGCTGTCGTGGAAGGATGACAAGGGCGACCACGAAGAGATGGCCGTCAACATGATCGATGGAGACGCAAAGACCAGCTGGCACTCGCGCTACTTCGATTACAACCAGTTCCTAGACGACAGCGCGGTCACCGTGCTCGTGAAGTTCGAGAAGAAGTCAACGGTTTCTGAAATCACCTTGACGATGGATCCCTCGACGACTGGCGGCGAAGGCGTTGTTCGTGCTGTAGATCCCAATTCGCCTCGTACGGGAACAGAAATCGCTACCACGACGTTCTCTCCCACAACGGACATCAAACTGGCACATCCCGTGGAAACCGATGCCATCAGCATTACCTTCCGCAAGATGCCAACCTCGCAAGATGGTCGCGCATGGGCGTGGATCAGCGAGCTGTCAGTGAAGTAACCGCAACTTGCCCATAGGAGACACCATGTCTGAACACATCCATGACGTCGTTATTGTCGGTTCTGGCCCCGCGGGGTACACGGCGGCTATTTACACTGCTCGCGCGGGTTTTAAGCCCGTTGTTGTCGCCGGTGCGCTTGCGGCCGGCGGCGCGCTGATGAACACGACCGAGGTCGAGAACTTCCCGGGTTTCCCCGAGGGCATCATGGGTCCGGACCTCATGGACCAGATGCGTCAGCAGGCCGAAAAGTTCGGCGCAGAGGTGCGCTACGAGGATGCCTACGCGCTTTCTCTTGAGGGCGATATCAAGACGATCACCCTTGAGGACGAGACCCTTCAGGCGCGCACGGTGATTCTGGCGACCGGCTCCGAATACCGTCACATGGATGTGCCCGGTGAACAAGAGTTCTCTGGTCGCGGTGTGTCCTACTGCGCGACTTGCGATGGTTTCTTCTTCCGTGACAAGCATCTGATCGTTGTCGGTGGTGGAGATTCTGCCATGGAAGAGGCGACCTTCCTGACGAAGTTTGCCTCGAAGGTGTCGGTTGTTCACCGTCGTGACCAGCTGCGTGCCTCGAAGGCGATGGCTGATCGTGCTGCGGCTAACCCGAAGATCGAGTTCGTGTGGAATTCCGTTGTTGAGGAGGTTCTTGGGGATTCTTCGGTGACGGGCGTGCGCCTGCGCAACACCGTTGATGGTTCCGAGAGTGTCCTGGAAGCCGAAGGCGTTTTCGTTGCGATCGGGCACCTTCCCCGCACCTCGCTGATCGCCGATCAGGTGGCACTGGACGAGGCGGGCTACATTGTGGTCAACGATCCGGGGACCGCAACGAACCTTCCGGGTGTCTTCGCCTGCGGTGATGCCGTTGACCATACCTATCGTCAGGCAATTACTGCTGCGGGTTCCGGTTGCCGCGCTGCTCTTGATGCGCAGCACTGGCTCGAAGCTCAGGTGTAAGTATTGAAGGCCTTCGGTTTCCTGAGCTTTGGATACTACGCACGGGACAGAAGGCGCGGAATGAGCGGGCGCGATGCCCTTCATCAGGCTATTGAATTGTCGGTCGCTGCCGACGATCTAGGTGTCAATGGCGCCTACTTCAGGGTGCATCATTTTGCGCCCCAGGGTACCTCACCCATGCCCTTGCTCTCCGCGATTGCTGCCCGCACAAAGCATATTGAGGTCGGTACCGGCGTTATCGATATGCGCTAGCACATGTCTGAGTTATGACGTTCGATGCCACCCCTATCGTTTGTGGGCACGCGCTGCGCGCAGCCCGTTGGCGATAACGACGACCTCGGCGACCTCGTGGACAACGGCGAGGATCGCTATCAGTGGACGGAGTTC
>ERZ772910.564-NODE-564-length-21132-cov-3.363382_pt1 | contig 21132 bp, 22 predicted proteins | sample MGYA00511357_ERZ772910 | MGnify/ENA primary metagenome ERZ772910 (study PRJEB29015, sample SAMEA2738096) | human oral metagenome | biome: human oral; feature: human-associated habitat; material: saliva | place: China | collected 2193 ... | reverse complement strand
ATAACTTTGTAAATAGTATTTGTTCAATCAGTGGAACGATTTGAAATAATGACATCAAAGTACAAGATAATACTGCATTAATAAGAGCCATTATTCTCTTTTTTCTTTCATCAGCACAAACCAAAAATATCAAAAGATAAATCGTAAGCAATAAGGTAGCTATAAAAACAGATAATAAATGAGAGTAGACTAGCAATGTCATACCAATAGATAACATTGGCCATTTTCTATAATCACCTTTAAAAACTTGGTACGCGCCAGCAAATACCAAGGGTAAAAACGCCATGGCTAAAATTTCACCCGTGGCAAACCTAATTAAAATATTATAACTTCGATATGTACTAAATGTATATATAATTGCAAATAAATAACCAACAATTTTTGATTTTGAAATACTGGTTGCTGAGTAAAAAGAAATAGATAGTGTTATAAATGTTATGATAAACAGATAAAAGTACCACGCAACCCATATACTATGAACAAAACTAAAAATTATATAAAAAGGGTAATAGATTAAAAATGGATAAAAGAAATTAATTCCCTGCCCACTATTGTAGAATGTTTTAAAATTAATTGGACTATCAAAAATATTTGATAAACCTAACATTCTATCTAAGTGAAAATGTAAATCATCACCATATAAACTTCCTTTTGAAAACAAAAAAGGAAAAATAAAAATGAGTGAAAATACTATCATGATCAAATAAGGTTTGACTCTATTAAAGATATTATTTTTCATCTATTTTTATTTCTCCATCAATTATTCGTCTTCTGACTCTTCACATATTGTTTCATAAGGATATTTGCTATCCATTTTGGCCAAAAGAGTTGGTACATATACAAATCTTCTTTACTACGAGTATTATCAGCAATAGTCTTAGATGTCTCAGATTCCTCATGAATTCGGTGGCACATTAGCTTATCTGACACATAAACAAAACGTCCCTTGTATTCACTAATCCTATACCAAGCATACCAATCAAGGCTGACCTTCATTCCCTCATCAAAATAGAAATTCTTCAATTTTTCAAGATTATAGGTGACAGCTGGACAACAAATTGGATTTCCAAAAGCCATTACGCGGTTACGCCAAAAATGACTACCAGGAAAAAGATTCATTGTTTTTAGCATCAAAGTTTTAATCTTTAGATTGGTATTTGCAGGAATCTTTAGACCATTTTTTTCTTCAAAATAATCAGAATATCCGATTAGAACATCACTAGTTTTTTCCATCTTGGCCAATACTTTTTCTACATATCTTGGCTCATAATAGTCATCCTGATGGGCGATAGTAGCATATTTTGTTTCTACAAAAGAGATAGCATTATTCCAATCCTTGCCAATCCCCCCACCTTGTTTAGTATAAAATGGGATAGCATAACACTGACAAAGTTCCTTAATCGAATCCAGTGGCGTTGAACTATAGCAGATAATTTGAGATTGAAGAGTTTGATTTTTCAAAGATTGAATACAGGCTTCAAGATAATCACTTTCTCCATAAGCACAAATTACCCAAGTATGATTATCCTTCATTCTTTTCCTCTTTCTCTTCTACATGACTTTTTAGAATAGATAATTCTTGAACTAAATGTTTAATCTGCTCTTTTTGTTTCGATAAAGTCATGGTTTGTAGGAAAGCGATGACCAACAAGAAAAAGATAGCAAGCGACAACAAAAAATTCGAAGTCAGTTCAAATCCAAGTAATCCTGCAAAATAAACTGGAATAACATCAAAAATCGAAATAACAATCATTACCAGACTGATGACAATCCACATGAAGGCCTGTTCAAATAAGATATTATTCTTATTGATATTTCTAATGACTAAATAAAGGAAAAAGATTGAAGCTACCAACATCACAATAGATAAAACTGACATTATTCACTCTCCCTCATAAAGGCTGCGATAACAATCGACGAACACACTTCAAGCATATATCGAATGGATTTAATTGGCGTAATAGAAGAAACACCACCAGTACGTTCAAACATATTTGCTGGTCGTTCAACAACTCGATATTTACGTTTCAAAATATGAACAATTGTCTCTGGTTCTGGATATTTGATTGGATAACGCTTAGCGAACTGTTTAATAACAGCTTTATCAGCCAAACGGTAACCCGAAGTTGTATCTAAAACTCTTTGTCCAGTTGTCCATTTAATAAGATTGGAAATAACACTAATTCCGAAGCGTCTCATAAAAGTTGTTTGAAATTCAGACTTAACATCACCAACAAAGCGTGAACCAATAACTAGGTCTGCTTCATTTTTTCGAATTGGTTCTAGCAAATCTGACAAGGATTCAATATCATGCTGGCCATCGCCATCAAATTGAACTGCTACATCATAGTCATGCTCTAGTGCATATTTGTAGCCTGTTTGAACCGCACCACCAATACCAAGATTCATCACAAGATGAACAGCATTAAAATGATTCTCTTCCAGAATTTGTTTTGTCTTATCTGTTGATCCATCATTGATAACAACATAGTCCAAATCAAAATCAACTTTCTTACGGTAATTCAAGATACTTGTTACCGTGTCGAAAATACTTTCCTCCTCATTGTAGGCAGGAATTATCATTAAAACTCTCAACTACTTCTCCTTTCCTTTACAGTAAAACCTCGAAAACAGTGAAACTAATCTCAAATGTTCTAAAGTTCTAAAAACCATTACAGAAATAACTGTTTGAATTCGTTCTCCAGTTATCTCAGATGATAATGGTGTTAAATTTGAATCAATATTTTCTTTAGAAACCCATTCTTTAATTCTTCTATATTGATCCATAAATGACGAACTTGAAGCGGCTCTTCCAGAAAAGAGTAAGTACCAAATGTAATATCGTTTTATAAAATAGCGAATATATTTTGAATCGCCAGCAACTTTAAGCAAGTGACTCAAGAAATACACAATATCTATATTCGGATTAAAACCTCTTTGAGATGTATTTGAGATACTCTTCTCGTTAAAAAACCAATTATAGCCGTTATAATCAATTATTTTAATTTTTTCTGTTAAATTGTAGGCAGTCAATGTAAAGACAACATCTTCACCTATTGGATAATCAAAGAACTGAATATTATTATCTATTAAAAATGAAGTTCTATAAATACGTGCCCAAGGAGCAACGACTATATACTTAGACCATTCAGACTGTGTTAAATCTTGCTTAAAAAGTGTCTTCATTTCCTGATTAACACGCTTATAACCACCAAGAACAATATCTAGTTGTTCTTGATCTATTGCATTATAAAAACGCTCTAAATAATCTGAATCAATAAAATCATCATTATCGATAAATACAATGTACTTCCCATTAGCAAGTTGTATACCTTTATTTCTGGTTTTAGCAACTCCCTCATTTTCTTTATCAATTACTCGGATAAAATCATTAACAGCCGCATACTTTTTAATAACTTCTAAACTATTATCTGTAGAGCCATCATTTAAAAGAATAATCTCAAAATCTGTAAATGATTGATTTAGAAGAGAATCCAGACATTGTTTAATTCCATCTTGCGCGTTATATACAGGAATTATGACTGAAACGGTTGGATTAGACATATTATACTTTCTATCTATTATTTTTTATAAAATTTCAGAAGGTAAGAAAATAACCTTGTTGAGATATTAATTCCAAAAATCGAAGTAAAGATACCTGTCATTTTAAATGATTTGTTATTTATATGACTTGAATTTTTCAACAAATACTTATATTGAATTAATAAGTTGCGTATTTCTTGGTTAAATAGATATGGCTTAGCATAAGGTAGAATCGAAATATAAGAAATTGTAAAATAGGTATTTAAGGCTTTACGTTTAACTTCAGATAATGACTTTTCATCAGATAAACCTCTACTAATTCCCTCAAGAGTATCTAAAACATTTCTTTCTTTCACTACATTTGTTAAACTTCCAGCTCTGTTCTGACGATACATATACTGAGTGCTAGTAATTACAGAAAAACTTTCCATCATTTTCATTATTGATGAACAATACAAACTATCTTCAGAGACTAAATCCTCAGGAAAACTCAACCCCTTATTAATTAAATTCTTAGAAATACATTTATTCCAATTAGGGCCATTAAATAAGCCAAAATTAGTAGCTTCACCTAAGTCTTTTAATCGAGATATCGGGGACTCTTTAATTTCGTTATCGTAGTAATAACTATAACCGAAAATAATAACATCTACAAGTTTTATAGTAAGCTCACTAACAATCTGTTTTAAAAAATGACTATCACTCCAAAAATCATCGCCATCTAAAAATAAAATATAATCACCCGTAGCTCTCTTCATTCCAGTATTACGTGCCTTCGAAGCACCACCGTTAGATTGGTGAACTACATTAATTTGCTTAGATTGTGTCAATAGTTCATCTGCTACTTTACCTGTCTCATCAGTTGAACCATCATCTACAATTATAATTTCATAATTATCATATGTTTGTTTAAGAATACTCTCTACACAGTTTTCTAGATAATCTGCCACATTATAGGCTGGAATAATGATAGAAAATTTCATGTCAATTATTTTTCCTTCTAAAGATTGTATATGGGTTTGTTACAAAATAAATTACTAGTGAAGCAAGTAGCCATGCTATCATTGCACAAAGAAATGATAGTGAGGCTCCAAAAATTTCAAATTTTGACACTAGAGGCTTGGCAGTTAAGATTGACACAATATAACCCACAATAAAGGAAATAACCAAAAAATGTTGCTTCCTAAATATTGTCAAAATATTATCACATACAGTTGAAAAAGTACTTGCAATTCCTCCAAGCAACAAGACGATAAAACTCGTCTGATACTGTTTAAGGTTAGTCCCGTATACAATATCCAAAGCTGGGATGGCTATAAAAGCACCAATTAGAAATATTAATGTGCAAGTTCCAAATAAAATCTTGAAGAGATTATTCTTGTAAGTGACAAAATGAGAAATCTTCTTTTCTTCTAAAAAGACTGCAAGTTGTGTAATCATTGGTCTAAGAAACACAATCATAAGATTCATGGCAAAAATTGGTGTAAACAAAATACTAAAATCTCGCTGAACACCATTTCCAATCAAACCTTGATTAAAAATATCATTCAAAGCATATTTAGGCTGATTATAAATTGAGACCAACAAAAAAGCATTAATAAATAAAGGTAAACAATCTTTCAATACATTGATAATATTACTCAACCTAACACTCTTAAGATTTAAGCGATGGAAGACTTTTGAATTAGGATAATCGAATAGAGCAATAAAAACAAATGAACTGATGGTTTGTGCGATCACAGACCACAATAGATTTTTAGAGATAACTAAAGTTAAAGCAAACACAATTGTTGAAATGGTATTTCTCAGGAAAAGAGACTTCCCTGCAATATCCAGACGTTCTTTCTGCTGAAACAATCCTTGAAAAACATCTGATAGGGCTTCACTAACTCGGAAAAAAGATACCCAAAAAATTATCCCTATATTTGAGTGAGTATTAGTATTAAAAATTAAATACGTCACTAAAAGAAGAACCATTGCAACATTAGAAATGATTCTTGTGACGAAATAGGTGTCAAAAGAATACTTTTCTCTTATATCCGTCGCTTGAAAATCTCTGACTTGAAAACTTGCTACAATAACAAAGAGATTCGCAATTGCATAAGCAAAACTATAGATATCCGCTGAAGCACTATTTAAAGCCCGTGTAACAATAAAAAGAAGTATAACTGAAACAGCAGCTGAAGACATACTTCCTAAAATATTCCAGAAAAAAACCTTTTGGGCAGTTACTTTTTTCAAATATTTCACTCTCTTTCGATAACTATATTCCATTAATTATATCATATTCTAAATGAAAAAAGAGAGAACAGCATGACACACGTTCTCTCTTTGAACTTTAAAAGCTCATTAAGTATTCTTATTTCACTTCTTGTTTGTAAAACTCTTTCAAAGCATCTTGCCATGTTGGGATGACAAATCCTGTAGCCTTAGCCTTAGCCAAACTCATTGTTGAGTTAAGTGGTCGTTTAGCTTTAGCTGGGAATTGGCTTGAATCAACAGGTTTCACTTCAACATCAGTATCTTTGAGGATTTCAACCGCAAAGTCATACCAAGTTGTATCTTCTGCTGCATCATTTGACAAGTGATAGTAACCATATTCCTTACGGTTTTCAGCCAAATAAGTCATAAATTCTGCCAAAGTACGTGTCCAAGTTGGGCGGCCATGTTGGTCATTAACAACTGTAAGTGTCTTGTGAGTCTTAGCAAGGTTTTGCATAGTGAAGACAAAGTTCTTACCATAGTTACCGAATACCCACGCAGTACGGATAATGTAGTAGTTAGTCACATGTTTTTCGACTAACTCTTCACCCATGCGTTTTGTACGACCATACTCTGTCTGTGGATCTGGTTTGTCATCAACTTCCCACTCTTGACCGACTGGTTTTTCACCATCAAAAACGTAGTCAGTTGAAATATAAACCAGCGTTGCACCATGTTTTTCAGCAGCCTTAGCGACATTTTCAGTACCTGTCACGTTGATAGCATAGTCAAGCTCTTTACCTTCATCTTCAGCAGCATCAACAGCTGTGTAAGCAGCACAGTGATAAACCAAGGTTGGTTTTACTTCCGCAAAAACTTCATCTACTTTGGCAGCATCAGTGATGTCCATTTCTGCCACATCTACTGCTACATATTCTTCGTTACGTTCATCAAGTAGGTGACGAAGTTCAGTTCCAAGTTGGCCATTTGCACCTGTTACTAGAATCATATTTTTCTCCTTGTAATTTCCAATAATGTCAGTTTCATTTTAACAAAAAAAGCAGAAAAAATCTGCTTTCATAAAATATAATTTATCATTTCATCACTACAAAGAGTTCATTATCTTTGGTATAAACATCATACATTTTTGTTGTTTCTAATTGTTTATACTCTGAATTTACTGTTGTTGCATCAAATGGTTTAAAATCAACGTTTAATTTTGTGATTGCATTAAATCTCATCGTCATATCCCAAGAAACATTAGTATTAGGCATAATTAAACTACTAATCATTGGATAGACCGAGATCGCATTTTCATAAATAGGCGAATTAGCAACAAAACGATTAATATTGACCACATTGTTTTTATCATTCAAATACTTATTCAAACTATTTCCTAGCATAGCACTCTGAACTTCAAATGTATTATTCTGTTGCTTTAAATTGCTTACATAAATAAATGAAAAAGCAAGGAAATAAAAGACGAGTAAACTTGAAAATACTGATTTTAAAACATTAATAATCTGATTTCGATTGGTTATTCCCAAAGAAACAACTAACACAATCGAAGAAAAGACTCCTAGTCCGTACTCATATCTAGGTCTCAACAAATAAAATTGTTCTGAAAGTATTAAATAGCTTCCATAACTCAAAATACTTCCTAAAGCAAGCCAAGCAAACGTAAAAGCTAAAGCTACAATTTTCTTTTGCTTGCTACTACTAATTATATTAAATACTAACAAGATAAGTATTACTAGAAATAAAAGAATCCAGACTTTTGTGCTTTGAAGATAAATATTTTTCAAATACCCTTTAGCATTTGCTAGCATAATACTAGGAAGATGTAATAAACTTGGGATACTTCCTTGGTCAGCAAAAATCGGTGGCTTAATAGTAATTTGTATTTTATATAAAACCATACCCCCAACATAGGATAAAATCGAACATACTAAACTCTTTATGTTCAATTTACCACTGTAGACTACTTCTAAAAAGAGAAGTGTTAGCGTCATGAGAATATAAATTCCCGACGATGCTTGGTATGAGTTACACATAAGATAAATACATACAACCGAACATATACTAAATAGTTTTCTAGACTCCCAAAAGATAAAAGGAAGAATTGACACTAAAATACTTAGTGACATAAATGGGTTGTCAAACCTAAAGCTCAAAGGCTCTAAAAACCAAGGATTTATTCCAATTACAGTTGAGGCTAAGGCTAAAACTGGAGTAACCTTTTTCGATGGAAACAATACAAACAATAATATCGTACTTGTAAATGTTAGTATAAAGGCTGAGATAATATTTGTTGTCAGGCCAGGATCCGTTAAATGAGTACCACCTTGAATAAGACGTGCTGAAAATTCACTCAAATATCTGGAGTAATGTTCAGAGAAGCCCGTATAACCCAGAACTTGACGACCAATATCGTCAATATAGGGGTACTCAGCTAAACTGATGTTAATATTAACTAAAAGATAAACACCTAAGATAAGAGATAAAACAAATTTATTCCTCTTAATATAGCCTTTTAAATTATTAAATACTCCTAAAAACTCTTCAATCATTCTTTAGCCCTTCTCCTTAACAATATAAACCGGCCGCTTCTTGGTTTCTAGGAAAATCTTTGAGATGTAGTTCCCGATGATTCCCAAGGCTAAGAGTTGGATTCCTCCGATAAAGAGGATGATTGAGACAAGGCTTGCCCAGCCTGCAACACTCCCACCTATAGTTAGTTTTCGGATAACGACAAAGAGAATTCCAACCAAGGAGATTAAGAATGAGAAGGTTCCTGCCCATGTGGCAAGCTTCAAGGGTACTTCTGAGAAGTTGATAAAGCCATCAAGTGAGTAACTCAATAGGCTCCAGAAAGACCATGAAGTCTCTCCCGCCACACGTTCACGATTTTCATAAGAGACATAGGCCACATCAAAGCCGACCCAAGAAAAGAGCCCTTTTGAAAAGCGATTGACTTCCTTGAGCTCAAGAATGGCATCAACGACTTGACGAGTCATCAAGCGGAAATCACGTGCCCCATCCACCATTTCAGTATCAGAAACTTTATTAATCAACCAATAGAAGGCCTTAGCAAAGAGTGAACGAATAGGTGGCTCACCCTTGCGGTCTGCACGTCGTGTCCCCACAACGTCGTAGCCTTCTTGGATTTTGGCATACATCTCGATGAGCAGTTCAGGTGGATCTTGAAGATCGGCATCCATAACTGTGACGTAGTCACCTTGGGCTGCTTCAAGTCCTGCAAGTAAGCCTGCTTCCTTCCCAAAATTACGAGAGAAAGAGAGATAGTGAACATTTTCAAATTGTTTTGAAACCTGTCTCAGAACTTCCAAGGTGCGATCTTTTGAACCGTCATTGACAAAGTAATAGTTGAAAGCCAACTGATTGGCCATTTGTCGCTCAACTGCCTGACAAGCCTCTAAAAAAGGATGAATAGTCTCTTCCTCGTTATAACAAGGAACAACGATAGCCAGTGTTTTCATAAGATTTCTCCTAACGAATACCTAGGGCGATACGGGCATAACGACTCATCTTCTCGATAGTCCATGCTGGTGTCCAGACCAATTTAACCTCTGTCTTAGTGACTTCTGGCACTTCTTTCATAGCGTCATAAATTTGGTCTGTCAAAAGGTCTGCCAGTGGGCATCCCATAGTCGTCAAGGTCATATCGATTTCAGTATAGCCATCTTGCTGGAAACGGATATCGTAAATAAGGCCAAGGTTGACAATATCAATCCCCAACTCAGGGTCAATAACCATTTCTAAAGCTTCCAAGATACGATCCTTGATTTTTTCAATTTCTGCTTCAGTGTATTTTACTTCAGACATAGCTTTTCCTCCAAAATCAGGGCCTAATAATCAGGCCCCTTCCATTTACTATCTTAGTCTTCAATAAAGTCTTTAAGTTGTTTACTACGGCTTGGGTGGCGCAATTTACGAAGGGCTTTAGCTTCAATCTGACGAATACGTTCGCGAGTGACGTTGAAGACTTTACCAACATCTTCCAAAGTACGCATCTTCCCATCATCAAGACCGAAACGAAGACGAAGAACATTCTCTTCACGGTCTGTAAGAGTATCAAGCACTTCATCCAATTGTTCACGAAGAACCACACGAGTTGTGTAATCTACTGGATTTTCAATAACTTCATCCTCGATAAAGTCACCCAAATGGCTATCATCTTCTTCACCGATAGGTGTTTCTAGAGAAACTGGCTCTTGAGCAATCTTAAGGATCTCACGAACCTTATCCGGAGTCATATCCATACGTTCAGCGATTTGCTCAGGTGTTGGGTCTTGTCCCAACTCTTGCAAGAGGTTACGTTGCTCACGCACCAATTTATTAATAGTTTCAACCATGTGAACTGGGATACGGATGGTACGTGCTTGGTCTGCGATGGCACGTGTGATCGCTTGACGGATCCACCATGTCGCATAAGTTGAGAATTTGAATCCTTTAGAGTAGTCAAATTTATCAACGGCTTTCATAAGCCCCATGTTACCTTCTTGAATCAAGTCCAAGAACTGCATACCACGTCCTACATAGCGTTTAGCGATTGAGACTACCAAACGAAGGTTGGCTTCTGCCAAACGTTGTTTAGCTTCCAAGTCACCATTTTCAACAGCGATAGCCAATTCTTTTTCCTCTTCGTTACTCAAGAGAGGAACTACCCCAATCTCTTTGAGGTACATACGAACAGGGTCATTGACCTTAGCTGAGTTTGAACCAAGAAGCTCCTCGTCTGTCAACTCTTCTGGTTTTGGGGCTTCAACAACATATTTAGATGAAGGATTTCCGTCCTTATCTGTGATAGAGATACCACCGTCTGTCAAACGTTCCAAAAGGTCATCAATCCCATCAGCATCAAGAACAAATGGGATAACTAGTTTTTCTGTGACTTCATCATCAATTGCTGTACCAGCTTTTTTGTGGTTACGAATGAAATCAGCGACTTGAACGTTAAATGCTGTATTTTGTTTTTTCTTTGCCATGTGTTACTCCATATCTCGTTTTTGGGCGATGAGCATCTGCAGGGCTTCCACCGCTGCATCCACATCACCGTGGTTACTTGATTCTCTTATTTGTTTACTTTGCTTACGAAAGTCCTGTTCCCTCAAAAAATGATTTCTACGCTCTTCGATAGCCTGAACTTCTTCAAGACTAGTTTCAGGTGGTAAAATCTCCTCTAAAACCTGATAATAGGCTGTTTGCACCTCTTGAGAAAGTAGAGACAAAGCTACGGTATCAATCTGACCATCCTGTTTCAGAATATGATAAAGCTCCTCTAACTCAGGTGTTTGGAAGAAAAACTCCTCTCTCATGCGATAGTCATTTAAAATCATAGGATGATTAAGCATACGATGGAAGAGTTGATTTTCCGCTCGACGAAGACCTGTAATCTTAGGTGTAGAAGGTAGTTTGACCGTCCCTCTGAATCCTGACGCTGAAGACTCATAAGCACTATTACTAGCAGCCGATAATTGAGCCGTCTGCTGATTCCTCATGGTCAACCGTTCGTTATTGACCGCTTGCTCGACTTGGAAAAAATCAAAGTCAGGCAAAAGGTCGGCCACCTTAGAAATGTAGGAATTTTGTGCCGTCACAGAAGGTGACTTGGCAATAATCTTAGCAATCTGCTCAACATAGGCAATCTCTGCTTGAAGATTGTCTACATTAGCAGGTTTTAGCTGCCCAATCCAAAATTCCACATCTGAAATGCGGGACTCGACCAAAAGTTTCCCCAAAGCCTCTTCGGATGTTTTCTGTAGATATTCATCAGGGTCCATATTGTCTGGAATTTTAACAATATCGACTTGAAAATCCGATAAAAGCTCAAGAGACTTGGCGATTGCATTTTGCCCAGCCTTATCACCATCATAGGTCAGAACAATTTTCTTGGTGAGTTTACGCAGACGATTGACATGTTCAGGGGTCAACGCCGTCCCCATAGAAGCCACAGCATTAACATGCCCAGCCCTATAGGCCGCAATGACATCCATGAACCCTTCCATCAGATAGACCTCATGAGTTTTCTGTATCACTGGCTTAGCCTGATCCAGGTGGTAGAGTTCATAGGACTTATTGAAAATACGAGTAGCCCTTGTATTTTTGTACTTGGCTTGTCCTTTTTCAATATCTTCCTTAGTCCAAACACGCCCTGAAAAACCGATGGCCTTTCCAAACTCATTTTTAAGCGGAAACATGATTCGATTTTTAAAAGTATCGAAAAGACGATTACTTTCAGAAAGATTAAAAAGACCTGATTCTGTCAGCACCTCTTCGTCATATTTTTTTGATACAGACTGATAGAGATAATCTGGTTCGTCAGGGGCTAGACCAATCTGGAAGGTCTTAAGTAAATCGTCAGTCATGCCACGTTCATAGAGGTAGGCACGCGCTGCTTCTCCTATCTTAGTCGTCATCAAGACTGCGTGATAAAACTTCAGCGCATCCTCATTAAGATCATAGAAAGCTTGATTAGGAGAATTCTGCTGCTGAGCCTGTCTTGGTGCATCTATCGTAACTGCAATACCTAAGCGGTCTGCCAGAACCTTGACACTTTCTTGGAAAGAAATCTGACGGTATTCCTCTAAAAATTTAAAGACATCCCCAGACTTTCCGCAACCAAAACAATGGTAAAACTGTCTGTCCTCAATAACATTAAATGAGGGGGTTTTCTCCTTATGGAAGGGGCAGAGACCCAGGTAATTGCGACCTGCACGATTAAGACTGACAACTTCGCCAATCACGTCGACGATGTTGGTACTGCTCTTAATATCTTCTATTAAAGCTTTATCAATTACCATCTAATCGCCCCCTATCTTACCATAATTGCATTACCCCTAATTATAACACGATGAAAAATGAAAGTAAAATAAAATCAATTTTTCATGAGCAAATCTCTTGTCAAGATTTACAAAATCGGATAAACTATTAAAAGTAAATAAAAGAAAGGATTCATTGTCAAAATGATTAAAGAACTTAAAGACTTTTTGTTCAAGGGTAACGTCCTTGACCTCGCTGTAGCCGTTGTTATGGGGGCTGCTTTCAACGCTATTATCACTTCACTTGTTGGTGATATCATCACACCACTTATCCTTAACCCAGTTGTTAAGGCCGCTAACGTTGAGAACCTCTCTAAATTGTCATGGAACGGTATCGCATACGGTAGCTTCTTGAGCGCAGTTATCAACTTCATCATCGTTGGTACTACTCTCTTCTTCGTTGTTAAAGCTGCTAGCAAAGCAACTGCTCTTAGCAAAAAAGAAGCTGAGGATGCTGCTGAAGCAGCAGGTCCATCACAAGAAGAATTGCTTACTGAAATCCGCGATCTTCTTGCAAACAAATAATTTTTATTTGTTCAACTAAAGACATATGAAACTCAAGACGTCTGAAATCTCAGGCGTCTTATTTTTTTGTATCTCAGGACTACTAACTGACTTATTTATTCGATGAAAAGAAAAAAACTTGAGAAGACTCAAGTTTTTTTCTGTTAATTTATTCTTAATTAGAATTTTTTACGTTTGCGAGCTGCCTCTGATTTACGTTTACGTTTTACAGAAGGTTTTTCGTAATGTTCACGTTTACGAGCCTCTTGAAGAGTACCAGCTTTAGTCACAGAACGTTTGAAACGACGAAGAGCGTCGTCAAGTGATTCGTTTTTACGTACTACTGTTTTTGACATTGAATTCACCTCCTCAAGATAATGTAACATTTTACACGTTCTATTCAAGTATACAAGACTCGCCTTTTTCTGTCAAGAAATATATTTAAGTTTAGGAATTTTTGCTATTACAGTTGACTTCTAAGTCTACTAAAACTATCCAAGTTTTTTCCTATACAAAAACTAGAGGAGGCATCTCCCCTAGCTACTGATTTATTCAACTGCTGTGTATTTAGAAGCATCCTTGATGTACTCGTCGTAAGTACCATTGTCTTTCAATTTCTTGATAACCTTGTTTACTGCTTCTTTCAATTTGTCGTTACCTTTAGCCATAGCGACTGCTTTAGCATCACCATCGTCAACTTTGAGGGCAACACTTGCCAAAGCCAAATCTGGATTTTGTGCCACGTAACCTTCTGCTACTGGTTTTTCAAGGTCTACAGCATCAACTTGGCCAGATTTAACTTCGTTAATGGCTTCACCCATTGCTGTAAGTGATACGACTGTTGAATCTTTCAATTGTTTCTTAGCAAGGCCTTCTTCAATGGTACCTTTTTGAACTGCTACTTTCTTACCTTTGAAAGCATCAAGACTTGAGTAAGTAGACTCTTGATCTTTGCGAACGATGATAGCATTTTGTGTTTCGTAGTAAGGATCTGAGAAATCGAAAGTTTTCTTACGTTCATCTGTTACTGAGATACCAGAGATAGCAATGTCAGCCTTACCAGCTTGAAGACTAGAAAGGACATTGTCAAAGCTCATAGTTGTCACTTCGAGTTTAACTCCAAGTTCATCAGCGATAGCTTGTGCCAACTTGATGTCTGAACCGACAACTTGGTCTTTACCGTCAACCAAAGTTTTGAACTCAAATGGTGCATAGTCTGGACTGACAGCCACGACAAGTTTTTTATTTTCTTTAATGGATAAGTAAGCATCCTTTTTTGACCCACAAGCTACTAAAGTCACAGTAGCAAGGAGAGCCATAGCCCCAAGGAAAAGTTTTTTCATTTTCATAAGAAACTCCTGTATAAATATAATTTTTGCTCGTTTATTTTACTTAAAATTAATGGTATTGTCAACATTTATTAAGAAATTGCGACAGTTTTTCCAAGCCTTTTTGAAGGACTTCCTTGTCACAGCAATAACCGATGCGGACATGTGACTCCTTGTCAAAACGGTTACCCGGAACCACAAGAACACCATAGTCCTGAAGAAGCTCCAAAGCAAAATCTTCGATAGGACGATTCACATCTAATTTGACGAAAGAGGTGGAAACACTAGCAGGCCTAACCCAAGACGCCTTAGGTTCTTTAGCAATCCAGGCATCCATAAGGGCTAGATTTTCCTCTACAATCTGACGGTTGCGTTTCAAGATGGCTGCTTTATTTTCCAAAGCAAGGGTAGCCACCATATCATCAAAGACACCCGCACAAATCATCGTGTAGTCACGGTAGTCACGCAGAATGTCCGCCACCTCTGTGTTAGAAGCAACCCAACCCACACGAATACCGGGAATGGAATAGGTCTTTGAAAGACTGTTGACGGCAATGCCCTTTTCATACAAATCCACAATAGAAGGCACAGGCTGGTCAAAACTGCGATAGACCTCATCTGAGAAGATATAGGCATCTACTTCCTTAGCAATAGCTACTAACTCCTCAAGGTAAGCAGCGTCCATAAGAGCACCGGTAGGATTGTTGGCGTTGTTAATACAGATCATCTTGGTATTAGGGCGAATCAGACGACGGAGTTGGTCCAAATCAGGCAACCAGCCCTTGTCCTCTTCAACCTCCCAGAGATCCACGTCTGCCCCTAGCGACTTAGGAATGTCATAGAGCTGCTGATAAGTTGGATACATGGAGATGACATGGTCCTCAGGCTCAATAAGCGCATAAAGAGCTAGCATCGTCGCTCCTGTAGCCCCATTAGTTTGGAGGATATTATCAACCGGCATGTTCTTGTATAAGCTAGCCACTTGAGTCTTGAACTCTGGTGACCCCTCAATCCAGCCGTAATCCATCTTTTTCTTTAGTAGTTGGGCAAAAAAGGCGTCCTTATCAAGGCCTGACAGGTCAAATAATTCTTCCATTGTGAGGGCCTTAATTGAAACTCCTGCGATATCATATATGGCAGATTTTTCATGGACATTAAGCCATTCTTCAACACCAAAACGTGGTAGCTTCATAGTTTCTCCTTGCTTTTCTTAAGCACTCTATACGATGTCATTTGTCTATTTTGACAGACTTACCTACTTTGATAATAACTGTTTTTAACGGAGAATTCAATAAAAAATGGGGTATTGCCCCATTTTAGATTTAAGACTATTTTTGAGACTCTCTTTAGTGGGCAAAGCGAGTGTCAAACGAAACCTTCCACCGTGATAAAAGCACCTGAAATTTACTATTTTCAGGTGCTCGGAAGTTTTAAATTTACTTACTTTGTTTGTAGGTTGATGCTTCTTTCAACCATTGGTCAAATTTTCCAGAGTCCTTAGTCTCTTTGATGACGGCATTGATTTCTTTAAGCAAGTCATCTGACCCCTTACGTGTTGCGACGGCATAAGCATCTGTGCCATCTGACTTGAGATTAAAGTTGGCAAGGGTTAAATCATCATTTTGAGCGATATAACCTTCTGCAATGGCCTTCTCAAGTACAACTGCTTGAAGCTGTCCTGACTTGAGTTCGTTAATCATTTCACCATTTGAAGTTAGAGATACCACACTTGCCTTAGGGATTTGTTTCTTAGCAACGGTTTCTTGGACAGACCCTTTTTGCGTACCGACCGTTTGTTTTGCGAGACTATCAGTGCTTGTGTAGTCATTTACCTTGTCTTTTTTGACAATCACTACATTTTCTGACGTATAGTAGCTGTCTGAAAAATCATAAACTTTCTTACGTTCGTCAGTCACCGAAATCCCTGCAATGGCGATATCGGCTTTACCACTTTGCACGTTAGCAAGAACATTATCAAAAGACATCACTGAAAATTCAACCTTTACACCGAGTTTTTCACCGATAGCTTTGGCCAACTCGATATCTGCTCCAACCAGCGTATCTTTGCCGTTAACCAATGATTTGAACTCAAAAGGCGCAAATTCAGATTCTGTTGCCACGACCATTTTTTTCTTTTCCTTAATCGTTTTGGGACTTACTCCCTGACTTCCACTACAAGCAACTAGAAAGCACGTGGCGACTAGAGCTGTAAGGATAAACCAAAATTTCTTCATATAATAACCCCTTATTTAGTAGAACTCTTAAGTGAAAGAGCATAGGCATCTTGAACATAGCTGTCAATCTTACCTTCTTTTTTGAGTTTAGCGATAACCTTATTAACCTTTGCTTTTAGCTTATCGCTTCCTTTAGGCATTGCGACAGCATAGGCATCTTTTGAATCAGACTTGAGCGCAATGTCTGACACAGCTAAGTCACTGTTTTGGTCTACATAACCTTGTGCAATGGCTTTTTCAAGAACCACTCCTTCAACTTGACCAGATTTCAATTCATTGATAGCTTCACCAGGTTGTGCCAAGGATACCACATTAGCATCTGACAAGTTGGCTTTGGCGATATTTTCTTGAATAGAACCTTTTTGAACAGCTACAGATTTTTTAGCAAAATCACCGGGTTGTTTGTAAGTTCCTGTCGCATCTTTTTTGACAACAAGAACCGTTTCAGACTCATAGTAAGTATCTGAGAAATCAAAGATTTTTTGACGTTCTTCAGTAGCTGAGATTCCGGAAATGGCGATATCTGCCTTACCAGATTGAACATTGGCTAAGACATTATCAAAAGACATTTCAGAGAATTTGACTTTTACACCAAGCTCATCTGCAATAGCCTTAGCAATTTCGACATCTGCCCCAACAATCGTATCCTTACCATTTTGGATTGTCTTGAATTCAAAAGGAGCAAAGTGTGGATTAAGAGCAACTGTCAAAGTTCCTTTATCTTGTACCTTTTCCAAAGTGTCCTTCGACGAAGAACAAGCTGCTAAAGTCGTCAAAGCAAAGATCCCTGCAAATCCCAACAAAAGTTTTTTCCATGTTTTCATAATCAATCTCTTTTCTATATTTATTAACTTATATAAGTATAATAATGTATTATTATGCATTTGTCAATGAAAAATGAACTTTTATTGATTAAAATTCTCATTTTTATTAATTTTATCGTCATTACAAAATCTAAAAAATGCTTATTTAAAGCTCTTCTATCTGATTTTAACGACAAAAAAACTATTCATTCATTTGAATAAATAGTTCATATTCTTACCAAAATTCTCGGATAAAGTCATTTTCAAGACGCTCACGATAGAAGAGTTCGGAGAGTAGATCCTCTTCAAACACGCGCAGGAGGTTGAGCATGTCATAGGCCAGCTCCATCTTAGGCACATCCTCCCTGGCAACCCAACGGACTTCGCCCTCTTCTGTCGAGTGAATCTCTCCATCAAAGTCTGAAGTTCTATAGAGGAAAACAAGATAACGCTCGTCATCTGTCGTGTACCAATGCTTCATACCAACCAATTTAGGATTTTTAATGGTCAAGCCAGTTTCTTCCTTAACCTCACGAATAACTGACTCCACTAGCCCCTCGTGTGCTTCGATATGACCACCTGGCAAGGCAGCTCCCGACCAAGAATAACGCTTTGAATCGCGGATTTGCATGACAATATTTCCATGACCATCTTCGATGAGACACATATTGGTCAGAATAGTTGCTTGTGAACGTGACATAGATAGTCCTTTCTAGTAAGTAGTCAAATAAAATCTTAACAATTAGTTTTTAATCGACTCTCGATGTCGCAAATACAGATAAATAGCAGCATAGAAAACCATAAACAATATATAACCAAACATTGGTATCCAAACAAGTTCTCTTTTTATCGTCCACAGGGGCTCAAAAATAATTTGCGTATAACTCTCCCACTCTCCCTCTGTTTCAACTTTTATACCTTCTATAGCATGAATTAGAAACACATAGAGGTTCAAATTTAAACAAATAAAAGCCGCAATTTTTCTCTGGCCCATCTTGCTAAAGCATTAACCTAACGTCCAGTGTTTCTAATCCATACTCTTCAGTTCTAACACCATGTCACGGATTTGTGCAGCCAATTCAAAGTCAAGCAGTTCTGCTGCTTCGTGCATTTGTTTTTGAAGTTTCTTGATGGCTTCTTGGCGTTCTTTCTTGTTCATGGCACTGTAGTCCACAGTATCCTCTGCCACTTCTGCTTCATTAGCCTTGGTAATCGAAATAAGGTCACGAATTTCTTTCTTAATCGTTTGTGGAACAATGCCATGCTCCTTATTATAGGCCATCTGGATTTCACGACGACGAGCTGTTTCATCCATGGCTTTTTGCATAGACTCCGTAATTTTATCCGCATACATGATAACGTGTCCTTCACTATTTCGGGCAGCACGTCCAATCGTTTGGATAAGCCCACGTTCATTACGAAGAAAGCCTTCCTTATCAGCATCCAAAATAGCAACCAGACTAACTTCAGGAACGTCAATCCCCTCACGGAGAAGGTTAATACCGATAAGAACATCAAAGACACCCAAACGTAGGTCACGGATAATCTCAGTACGCTCCAAAGTCTTAATGTCAGAGTGCATGTATTTGACCTTGACACCCATTTCCTTGAGATAGTCAGTCAAGTCTTCAGCCATCTTCTTAGTCAAAGTGGTTACAAAGACACGCTCGCCTTTTTCAGTTCGGCCATTGATTTCACCAAGGAGGTCATCCATTTGTCCCATGGTTGGACGAACTTCGACTTCTGGATCAAGAAGCCCTGTCGGACGGATGATTTGCTCAACGACAGTCTCAGTTTGCTCCATCTCATAGTCCCCTGGAGTGGCAGACACATAGACAATCTGATGAACATGACTCTCAAATTCTTCACGTCGAAGTGGACGGTTATCAAGCGCCGATGGCAAACGGAAACCGTAATCAACCAACATCTTCTTACGGGCCTGGTCCCCGTTATACATTCCCTTAATCTGACCCATGGTCATGTGACTTTCATCAATCATGATAAGGAAATCTTCTGGGAAGAAATCAAGCAAGGTGAACGGTGGCTCGCCTTCTTTACGTCCATCCATGTGTCGTGAGTAGTTTTCAACACCATTGGTGTAGCCCATCTCACGAAGCATTTCAACATCGTATTCAGTCCTCTGGCGGATACGTTGAGCCTCGATGAGCTTACCCTCAGCTTCAAATTGCTTAACCTGGGCTTCCATCTCTTCCATAATATTCTTGATGGCTTCTTCCATATGCTCTTCATTGGTCATAAAGTGAGTCGCCGGGAAAAGAACAAGGTGCTCAACTTCACCGAGATTGCGTCCTGTCAAACTTTCAATCTCACAGATGCGGTCAATCTCATCACCGAAAAATTCCACACGAAAGGCGTGTTCATCGCGGCTGGCAGGGAAAATCTCGACTACATCACCGCGTACACGGAATTTCCCACGTTGGAAATCAATGTCATTTCGCTCAAACTGGATATCAACTAGGTCATTGAGCAACTTGTCTCGAGAAATCTCTTGCTCTGGACGAAGACTAACCGCTGAATCGGCATATTCTTTGGGCGAACCCAAACCGTAAATACAAGAAACGGAAGCCACAACGATAACATCATTACGCTCAAGGAGGGCCGACGTTGCTGAGTGTCGTAGCTTATCAATTTCATCATTTACAGAGCTATCTTTTTCGATATAGGTATCCGATGACGGTACATAGGCCTCTGGCTGATAGAAATCATAGTAGGAAACGAAGTATTCTACAGCATTGTCTGGGAAAAACTCCTTGAACTCTCCATAAAGCTGACCTGCCAAAGTTTTATTGTGGGCGATAACCAAGGTTGGTTTATTCACGCGCTGGATGACCTGACTCATGGTATAGGTCTTACCTGTCCCAGTCGCTCCCTTTAAGATTTGAGCCTTCTCACCACCTTCAATATTGTCCACCAAGGCTTCGATGGCCTGAGGTTGATCCCCAGATGGTTCATATTTAGAAACCAAATGAAATTGGTTGTCTTCTTTTCTATCTATCATGATTTTTCCTTTCATTTATGTAATCATTCATCTCTTGGTCGGAGAAGATTTCTCCACTAGTGATGGGAATATGTATCATTCGTGTCTCAGCAACATATTTGCGCTTTCTTCGTGTCTGATAACCGAGTTTTTTGTCATAGGTAACAGCTGTCTCACCATTTTTGAAGAAGACAAGCAAAACCTGGTACCTCTTTTTATCATCAACTTCGGCATCATAGTCGAAGAGATGCTCAATACGTTTCAAAGAATATCTCACCGTCGAAGAGCGTTCAATATCCTCCATCCGTGTTGTCCAAGCTTTCTTGACAAATTCAATCTCGGATAAGGGAATGTCAAAGGTTTTCCGTCCAAATGCTTGGCCGTAGTAGGTCAAGAAATTGTCATCAAGTTCCAAGAGGTTACCATGACCTTTGAGATTTACGATACCGTCTATGAGAAGAATAATACAAAATAAAAGCCAAAATAAAACAATGACAGCAAGAAACTGCTTGACTGGATTTTCACGGAGAGAACCTCTAATGAGCTCAGGACAAAGAATCCATAAAGACAAGACGGAAAATATTAGGCCAACCACTATTTTCAATTTCAACATGACCCTATCAAGCTTAACTATCATATTGTCCCCTCCAAGTGTTTCTTCTATTTTAACATAGAAGT
>ERZ772910.555-NODE-555-length-21295-cov-25.088512_pt1 | contig 21295 bp, 12 predicted proteins | sample MGYA00511357_ERZ772910 | MGnify/ENA primary metagenome ERZ772910 (study PRJEB29015, sample SAMEA2738096) | human oral metagenome | biome: human oral; feature: human-associated habitat; material: saliva | place: China | collected 2193 ... | reverse complement strand
AAGTGCTCTGAAGGGGTAGTGGCCGGTAAGGTGACGCCTTTTGGCGCCCCAATCTCGCCCACTTTGGCCTGCACTCGCCCTGAGGCCACTAAGGTCAGCTGCCAAGTTGGCCCCGCTAACGGCAATGGACGCACCGCCACCAGTTCGGCTTATATCAGCGCCGATTCTGGCAGCTACACCAATAAGCAGGAGCCACCTGCAAGCGGCGGCACTGTGGAATTCCAAAATGGGGTTGAGGCAGGTAAAGAAGTAAAAATCTGCACCAGCTCCAAGCAGGTAACCAGCGAGGCCGGCACCCGCGAATCTGAACCGCGCTGCCAAAGCCTAGCGGCGCCGTCGGCGGCAGAACCCAAGCCAGCCAACAACTACCAGGGCTTTGTAGATCGCTCCCAGGTAGTAAACGGCAGCTGCGGCAGCACCAGCCCCAACTGCTACCGCTATGGCGTCAAGCTGTGGGACTGGAAGGATGGCTCCACCACCAAGTGCACCATTACCTGGGCAGGCAAAACCTACACGATGGCCCCCAGTGCTGGTAAAGAAGAAAAGCACTACACCACATTTGATGGTGGAGTGAGTCTATATGTCGCCACCAGCATTACCCCGGCGGAAGAAAAAGAAGATAACGCCGCCTTGCAATGCGAGTCAGGCACACACCAATAAACCAGCTTTGCAGCCATAAAGCTGCGTCGTCGTTATAAGCGTCAGCGAAAAGTTTTGAAAGGAATAACCCATGTCGCTCACCCAGGCTAACGCCGCCCAGTTTGCTGATCTATTTAACAAAATGGTGCTTAACGTAGGGCAGGCCTTGCTGGGCAAAGAGCAGGTAATTCGCCTGGCTGTCACCACCATGCTGGCTGAGGGGCACCTGCTGCTCGAAGACGCCCCGGGCACCGGCAAAACCGCCCTGGCCCGCGCCCTGGCGGCCACTATCCAAGGCACCCACTCGCGTATCCAGTTCACCCCTGACCTGCTACCCAGCGACATCACCGGGGTAACCATTTACGATCAGCGCAGCGGCCAGTGGGAATTCCACAAGGGCCCGGTATTTGCCTCTATCGTGCTGGCCGATGAGATCAACCGTGCCAGCCCCAAAACCCAGTCGGCGCTGCTGGAGGTCATGGAAGAGTCGCAAATTACCGTGGACGGCAAAACCCACTCCACCGGGCGCCCCTTCATGGTTATCGCCACCCAAAACCCCATTGAACAGGCCGGTACTTACCCACTACCCGAAGCCCAGCTGGACCGTTTCTTGATGAAAACCTCCGTGGGCTACCCCGAGCGTGGGGCCATGGCCCAGGTACTAGCTGACTCAGCTAACCCCGACCGCTCCGCTAAATTGTCGGCTGTGGTTTCCTCCGCTGTGGTCACCCAGCTGGCGGATGTAGCCGGAACTAACTATGTTGACGGCGCCGTACTGGACTACATTGCGGCCCTAGCTGAAGCCACCCGCCTACACCAGCAGGTGCGCGTGGGGGTCTCTACCCGTGGCGCTATCGCCATGACCCGCGTGGTGCGCGTATGGGCTGCCGCTCAGGGGCGCAACTACGTAATTCCCGACGACGTCAGGGAGCTGGCCTCAGTGGTGTGGGCTCACCGCCTGGTGTTGGATGTGGATGCCCAGTTCTCTGGCGCCAGCGCCGAAGGTGTCATTGAGCAGATTCTGGCTTCTGTCCCCGCGCCCACCGCACACAGCTAAACCATGGCCGCTAAAACTAGCTCTACGTCCCCACGCGGCGTCAGCCTAAACCCTGGCGCAAAGGGCCAAAAACCCACTAGATGGCGACGCCTGCGCACCCGCGCCACTAAGGTGCTCACCCCCCTGTGGTGGGGCGTAGCCGCAGTGGCGCTAAGCGCGCTAGGCCTAGCCTTGCTAACGCATTGGGTGGAGCTGGCGGTGATTGGCCTAGTGCTCGGTGTACTGGCCCTACTATCCCCGCTAAGCGCCCTGGGATTGGGTAAACACAACATCAACCTGTATGTGCAAAACGAGCGGGTGGTGGTGGGCGATAACGCCTACGGCGAGCTACAAGCCACCAACGCCGGCACCCGGCGTACCCGCAAAGCCGTGATGGAACTACCGGTAGGTAAATCCACCGCTGACGTACTGGTGCCCTCCCTGCGCGCCGGCCAGATGATTAGCCAACCCCTGGCTATCCCCACCGCCCGGCGCGGCCTGGTGCCAATCGGCCCAGTGCGCAGCGTTAACGGCGACGGGCTGGGCCTAGTGCGCCGCGAGCGCCGCTGGAGTCAGCGCATTGAGCTGTATGTGCATCCGCGTACGGTGGCTTTGGAAAGTGAAGCCATTGGTTTCATTAAGGATATTGAGGGCGCTACGATCCGGGATTTGTCTAGCTCGGATGTGTCTTTTCATACTTTGCGTGAGTATGTGCCCGGTGATGATCGGCGTAATATTCACTGGAAGTCTACGGCTCACACCGGCAAGTTGATGGTGCGTCAGTTTGAGGAGACGCGCCGGGCTCACCTGTTGGTGGTGTTGGATACGCGGGCGGCATCTTGGGCTAGTGAGGCTGAGTTTGAGGTGGCTGTCTCGGCGGCGGCGTCGTTGATTGTGGCCACGATTAAGGCTAGCCGTGAGGTTACTTTGGTGACTCAGGCGGGGGTGCCGGCGCTGCCTAACCCTAAGCGGGCTTTGGATGCGTTGAGCCTGGTGGAGATGGATGGGCGCGCCGCTGACTTGCCGGAGTTGACTAAGGAGGCGGTGGCGGCTTGTCCGGGTGCCTCGGTGGCGGTGTTGATTACTGGTTCGGGGGCTGATTTGGAGCTAATTGAGCGGGCTTGGGTGCGTTTGCCGGTGTCGGCGCGTTCTTATGTGTTGCGGGTGAGCCCGGGGCGGGCGGGGCGTAACCGTTTGGGGGCAATGGATTTGCTGCACTTGGGGGCGCTTAGTGAGCTTCCGGCATTATTGCGAAAGGCGGCGCTATGAGTGTTGATGGGCTTGAGGCGGTTGGTAAGCGCCGGGCTTTTAACTGGCTGGGGCTGGTTGCTTTTACGCTGCTGATGTTGGCTGCCAGTGTTAGCCATGGGGCGGTGTTTGGGGACTGGTCTGGCTATATTGCGGCCATGGGCGGCACTTTGCTGGCTGTGGTGGTTACTGGCGTCGCTTATGCGTTGGGGTTGCGGCGGCTGGAAACTATTTTGGCTCTGGTGATTGCCTACCTGTTGGGTGGGGCTTTGGCTTTACCGAATTTGGCTAGCGCTAGGGTGTTTCCGTCTTTGCAGATGGTGCAAACCCTGGTGTTGGGGGCGGTGACTAGTTGGCGTGACTTGCTGACTTTGGCTCCGCCGGCTAACGCCTATGCGGGTATTACGGTGGTGCCGTATTTGAGTGCCATGGTGTGTGCTGGCTTGGGTGCTTCGATTGTGTTGCGTCACCAGCGCGGCCAGTTGTGGGCGCTGGTTCCAGCTGCGCTGATGTTTGCCGTAGGGGCATTGTTTGGTGGTTTTGAGGCTCCCTATGGGCGCGATAGTGCGTTGGTGGGGGCGATAGTGGCGCTGGCGTGGGCGGCTTGGGCGGTTAATAAGCGCCATGGCCGGGGCCAGCGCGGGCTGATTGCTTTGGGGGCGGGGCGTTTGCGCCGTCGAGCCCGCCTGGGCACGCTGCTGATGCTGGCTTGCGCCATGGCTGCAGGGGCGGTGCTGGGCCCGCAGGTGACGGGGGCTAATAACCGTGAGGTTTTGCGTAGCTATGTGACGCCGCCGCTGAATATTGCTGAGTATCAGGCTCCGCTTACGCGCCTGCACTACTGGGTGGATACTCAAAAAGACACCACTTTGTTTACGGTTTCGGGGCTGCAAAATGGTGAGCGTATCCGTGTCGCCACCATGGACGCCTATGACGGAAACGTTATGCGCGTTGGGACGTCAGACAACGGTGAGGGTTTTAAGCGGGTTGGGGCCCAGGTTGATACGCGCGTATTACCTAGGGGCGCTAAAACCCATAACCTGACTTTCACTATGGTTGATTACCAGGGTAACTGGCTGCCAGGTGGAGGACAGGTGCGTAGCTTCACCCCGCTTAAAGGCCAGGGACTAACCCAGGATCTGTTCTATTCATCCAATCTGGGTGCTCTGCTTAGCACCCGCACCCTGGTTAAAGGCGATAGCTACAGCGTAAATGTGGTTACTGTACCTACATATTCGGATGCTCAGCTATCTAAGCGTAGCTTTGGGAAGGTAAAAAATGGCACAGATACTAATGTGCCAGCTGTGGTGGCTACGCGGCTGCGTGAGTTTGTGGGTAACGCTAACAGTCCGCTGGGGCGTGTGCGCGCAATGGCCACTAAATACCATGATGAGGGCTACTACTCTGACGGCTCAGACTCTATGGCGCGCCCCGGTCACCGCACCGCCCGCATTGATGAGCTGCTAGAACCCAACTACTACATGGTGGGTGATGACGAGCAGTACGCCGTGGCTATGGCACTTATGGCCCGCCAGGCTGGTTACCCGGCCCGCGTGGTGCTGGGTTTCTACCCTGAGCACTACTCCAAGGGCACGCTAGAGGTTAAGGGCACTATGGCGCACGCCTGGGTGGAGGTTAACTTCGACGGCGACTGGGTGGCTTTTGACCCCACCCCGCCGCGCGATAAGAAACTGGTTAACCCCAAGCCGCAGCCCAAGCCCAAGCCGCGTCCGCAGGTGTTGCAGGCACCGCCGCCCCCACAGGAGCAGGCTGACCTGACCCCGGATGTCTCTGATGACCGTGACACTAAGAAAAAGCATGGTTTTGACTGGGCTCACTACCTGCTGCTGGTGGGGCAGGGGCTGGGTGTGGCCGCTTTGGTCAGCTCCCCGTTTGCGCTGATTTTAGCGCTTAAAGCGCTGCGTGGGCGCCGGCGTCGTAACCGCGACGAGCTTGGCAGTGCCCTGGGTGCCTGGGCGGAGCTGGAAGACTGGATGCGCGACTATGGCATCAAGCTGCCCACTAACGCCACCCGCACCCAGATGGCACGCTACCTGGATATTGCGCTGGCTGATTATGACGCAGCCGCCGCCCAGGTAGCCCAGGCTAAACGCGCCAAGCAACAGGCTAAACGTAACGCCCAGGCGCTGGGTGGGCAGGTTGATTTGGCGCCTAAACTGCGTGGCGCCGAGGCCATTGCGGCCGCTAACGCCGCTGGTGGCGACGGCGTCGCTAACGACGGCGCCCACGGCTTGGCAGGTGGCGCTCAGTTTGCCGGCGGTCAAGTCCCTGGCGGCGCAGGTAGCGGTGCTCTGGCGGCACCCCTGTACGTGCCCGTAAAGGGACGCCAAAAGCGCCGTCGTCACCCCATTAAGGCCCTTAAAGCCAAGTGGGCCCGCGCTCGCGAACGCTCCCAGCGCCTAGCGCAGGCACGAACCGACGCGCTAGAGCCGGTTTTTGGCTCTAACTTCCCGCCAGGCTCGGTGCGTAACTTTGCGTTGTCAGTCAACGCGGTAGCTTTCGGCCAGTCGGAGCAGGTGAGCCTAACTACCGTTGATGGCGCCCAAAACCCCGCCAAACTGCCAGATCCCCAGGGAGTTGGGAGCGAAAGTGGATACGAAGCACCCCAAGTGGGTCGTAAGCAACGCAAGGGGCGCTTTGCAGATAAACAAAAGTCTAAAAAACGTTCAAATAACGCCAATCTGGAGCTAACTGAGCAGCAGCTTTCAGCTGATTCCCAGGAACCCTTATGGCTAGAGATGCAAAATCTTAAACAGCACCTTGGTGCCAGTAGGCGACGCACGCGTCGATGGCTAGCTGCGGTATCTCCAGTTTCATTAGGGATGCGTGTGCCGCAGTGGCTGCAGACCATGCGCGCTAACTTCAGGAGAAAGAAATGAGCCTAAATAGTCGCCCGGCCCCGGTCCCCGCGCATTTGCAGGGGACTCGGCTTGCTGCGCTTTGGCCCAGGGTATTTGCGCGTCTAATTGACTCGCTTATCTTTTCTCTAGTCATTGGCTGCGGCAGCGGGGCCGTAATGTTTTTTGGTGCTGGCAACCAATCTAACCGCACCCCTTTTTGGATTAGCCTAGGTGCATCAATCGCGGTAACTGTGCTGCTATGCATTGGTTACCTGGTGGCTTTGATGCGTAGTGGGCAAACCCCAGGCTTGCGGATGCTGGGTTTAGCTTGGGCTGGTTTTAAAAACAGTGGTCCACCGCGTGGGGCAGCTTTCAACAAGCTAGCCTTGCAGCTAGGGGTGTCCCTAGTTACTGCCGGGATCGGCAACTTAGTTATTTACGCCCTTAGCCGCGACCACCTAAACCGGTTTTGGTTTGACCGCGCTAGCGGCGTGATTGTGCTTAATGTGCGCCAAGGCGTAAACCCGGTGCGGCTGCAAAGCAACCCACTGACTCTTCCCAACCAGCCTTTCGCTCCCCAAACCGGGCCTGGGGTGGGGGATATGGATGAGTTCGGGCTACACCCGCAGCTGCCTGGAGTGCAGGCGGCGGCGCACCTGGCCCAAAATTCTTTCGCCGCGCAGGCCCCCGGGCCAAATGGCGCTTTCAACCACGGCGCTGGCATTCCTGGCGTTGGAGTTCCTGGTGGTGGAGTTCCTGGTGGTGCAGGGCCTGCTAACGGTGCCCCCGGCGCGCTCAGCTCCGCCTCAGCCCCCGCCGCCTCTAGTGCCAACTTTGCTGGCGCCAATCAAAGCGGCGGCTTTGGCGCCAACTCAGCTAACCAGCCCCAGCTAACCAGCCCCGGCCCTGAAGGCGGCCAACGTGACAGCGACGGGGTAATCACCTCCCTGGACTGGAACCTGCAAGCTCCCGCCCAAACCGCTCCCGGTACCAGTGTGCCCAGCTCCACCCAGACGCTAGGCAACAGCTACGACGAAACCATTGTTCCCAGCGCCAACACTGAAGTTGGTATGGAGCCGGTGCTCTCTAGCAACTTCCAGGCTCCCGCCCAAACCGCTCCCGCTGCCAGCGCCCCCAGCTCTGGCCAGCTGCAAGTGCCAAATAAGCCTTTTAGCGGCCCCATCCCGGTGGTAGTTCCCGACGAATTAATGGGGGAGGCAACCGCCGCCCAAGAAACCGGCCAGGTGGATATAAGCGGCACGGATTGGGATGAACACGTCACTATCGCTAAAACCAGCGTAGGTAAGTGTTTGCGCCTAGACACCGGCGACGTCATTAACGTGACCAGCGCCGTGGTGTTGGGGCGCAACCCGGTTCCCGCAGGTATGTGGGCGCAAGCTGACGTGGTGCCTGTGGCTGACCCCAACTTTTCTATCTCCAAAACTCACTTGGCGGTGCGCGTCGATGGACAGTACATGTTTGTCACCGATCTAGGCTCAACTAACGGCACTAGCGTGGTTGCCCCTGACGGTAGTCGCACACATGTGCTTGCTGGGGCTATGGTTCCAGTTGCTAAGGGATATTCAATTGTTTTCGGCGACCGCCGCCTGGAGGTTGAGTGATGCGCACACGCATCGCGGTCAAATACGCCGCAGGGACTGATGTGGGATTAGTGCGTCAACACAACGAAGACGCCTACCTAGCTTCCGGCCCAGTATTTTTAGTGGCTGACGGTATGGGGGGACACAAGGCAGGCGACGTCGCCGCCGCCACCGCCCTGGCAGCTTTCTCCGAGCTAACCCAGGACCATCTGGTTGAGCCCTCCCAGCTGCAAAAAGCAGTTAAACGCGCGGCCCGTGCAGTCAATGGCCTGCCGGGAGTGCCCGCGCCTGGCTCTACCCTGACCGGCTTGGTGCTTAGTGAAAATGGGGCTATGCCGTGCGTGCGCGTACTCAATATTGGCGATTCGCGCACCTACTACCAAAGCAAGCACGGCTTTGAGCAAATCACTAAAGACCACTCACAGGTGCAAGAGCAGATTGATGCCGGGCTCATCTCTGCCGAACAAGCCCAGCACCTGCCTGGTCGTAATGTAATTACGCGCGCGTTAGGGGCCGGTTGCGGCCCGCGTGTACGCGCCGACTATTTTGTCTTGCCTGCACGTGTGGGAGACCGCTACATCATCTGTTCAGATGGGCTTTCTTCCATGGTTACCGACACTCTCATTGAGGCTACCGCAGCTGTGGTTAGTGAGCCTGAGGGTGTGGTTGATGCGTTGGTGAAAGCCGCGAGGAACGCAGGCGGTCGGGATAATATCTCGGTGATCGTGGTGGATATTGCGGCCGCATATCCGCCTTGGGAGGATGACGATCTGACCCACCAGAACCTGCCTGGCACGCAGGGTTGGGACTATGATCCGGATGCTCCCACCCTGGATAGGTCGCTGCCGTGGCGTGGCGGCAATGAGGTTGCTAGTGAGCAATGGTCATGGATGTTCAAGGACAATGAATGAATACTCAAGTTAATTGGTACGCAGGTACCACTCTCAGTGCGGTCAGCGAGAGCGGATTCGTTGCCCTAGAGGGGCCCAACGATCTGTTGCTCGACCTGTGGCGCGAGCTTGAAGATGGTGCTAATTTGCAGCGTCTGCTGCAGGTGTTGGCGGGTTACTACAACAACAACGTCTTCCACCTGCCTGACTTTGTGGCTGGTGTCTTCTCCGACGGCGCTGTCCACCTGGCCCTGCGTGGTTCTATCACCGCTGAGGTCACTCAGGTTAATGGCTTCGTGCGCACTGTTTCGGCGCTTAACCCCATTGCTTGGGAGGAAGTACGTCTTGACGACGTCGCCGCCCTGGTAATTCAGGCTCACGGAGCTGGTACTGAGGCTCTACCTTTACGTAGCGGGGTTACCCGCGCCTCCATGCTGCACTGGCAGCTACGTGAGGTTAACCGCCTGGTGGGAGCCGTCAAAAGTCAAGCCTACAGCGGTTACAGTTCAAACTCGGCAGCCAGCGGAGTCAGCGCAGCCAGCGCGCCGGCGACGCGGTCGGCACAGTCTGTAGCTTCGGCTTACTCTGGCTACAGCGCCGGCAGTGCCGCCTCGGTTTACAGCCCCGCCTCGGTGGTGCCCAGCGCCGCTGAAGCTTCAGCGGCCCGTAGCCTGCTAGAGGACACTCCTATCAGCGAGGTCAGCTCCCAGCCGGTAGCCGGCCTGCTGCCTAGCGTGCCCTCCCCGGAGGCTGACGCCGCTGAGGCTAGTGCCGCCACTCCGGTTAGTGCGCTTAGCGAGCCTAGCCCGCAGTTGCCGTCTGCTCCCAGTCCGGCTGCGCCCAGTGTGGAACTACTGTCCGCACCCAGCCCGCAGCTACCGGCAGTGCCCGCACCCAACCCGGTGGCAGCTAGTGCCTCACTGGCAGCTGAGCTGATGCCTGGCCAAAACCCGGATCTATCGATCGCCACCGCTAGCCCGGCTGCACCCAGCCCAGCTAGCTTCAGCCCGGCTGCCCCCAGCCCGGTAGCCCAAACCCCGGCCACTGAGCATTTTGAGGCAATCAGCTCGGCGCCGTCGCCGGCTCCTAGCGGTGCGCACGCCGCCCCGGTAGCTGCTGACCTGCCTAGCCAGGCCAGCTCTGCTACTTCAGCCGCTTCAGCTGAGGCCAATGCCCCCACTAGCTTGCTGGATGTGCCCGCTGACGCCGCCCCGGTGCCGGCCCCGGCTGCCCCCAGTACGGAAATCAGCGAGGCTGCTCCTAGCCCAGAGCCTGTTAGTGCTCCGGCTCAACCCAAGGTTTCCAGGGCTGCTGCAGCTTTGGCCGCTATGCTGGGCGGCTCAAGCGCAGCCAAGAACCAGGCTCCGGCACCGGCGGCTTACAGCGCCCCGGTAGCTCCGGCGGCCAACTACCGTATGGATGACGCCCCGGCTACGGTCCCCACTGAGATTGTGCCCGCCGCCCCGGCTGAGCCTGGCGCTAACTTCCAGGAGCCGGCGGCTTACAGCGCCCCGGCTGTGCCTAGCGCCCCGCTAGCAGCTCCTAGTGCTCCGGTGGTGGCGCCCAGTGCCCCTCTGGCTGCTCCTAGCGCCCCGGCTAGTTCTGGTGAACTGGTTATTCCTGACGCTCGCGCTGCCCGCGCTACGGCTGCCCCGGCGGCCCCTGCCGCACCTCAGAGCCAGCAAAACCCCGAAGACCAGTACTTTGGCCACCTCTACGGCCAAACCATTGGGGTGGATGTAGAAAACGCCGCCGTGCGTGAACTGCGCGATGATGAGGCCTCAGGCCTGGAGTTCAACTTTGAACAAGGCGAAGGCTTGGACTTCTCACGCCGAAAGGGGGAGAAAAAAGCGGAACCCACCGGACCTATCCAGGGTATCAACGAGGGCAACCCCTTTAGCTCCTCCCCTTTTGGTGGTGACCCCGCCACTGCGGGGTCGGATCCGGTTCCCAATCCCCGAACCCAATCCGCTGAGCTCCCGCTAGAGGCACAAGCCACCCAGATCAACCCCGTAGGTAATGCGGTGCCATTACCCGGTGTGCAGGCCCCCACCGGCGCACTGGACGTGGCCCCGGGTACCCCCTGGACGCACGATGGTTACACCATCGCTGTCCCCACCGGCGGTGTGCAGGCACCGCCGCCGCCCGTAGCTGACAGCGCTAACGCCGATAGCGACGGCCCTGAAGTACTGGCAATTAACTGCGTCAACGGTCACCCCAACCCGGTGCATGCCAGCTCCTGCCGCATTTGCGGTGGGGCACTAAACGGCAAGATTGTCCACGTAAAGCGCCCCAGCCTGGGCACTTTGGTGGCCTCCACCGGCGGGTCGGTAACCCTAGACGCCGACGTCATTGTGGGCCGCCTGCCCAAGGCTGCACCCGGAACTGCGGTGCACCTGATGGCGGTGGCTAGCCCCACCAAGTCCATTTCCAAGTCCCACTGCCGCATCAACATTGATGATTGGGAGCTGAACTTGGAGGACCTGAACTCTACTAACGGCACCTACCTGCTGCGTGAAGGCCAGTTGCCGCGTCGCCTGGGCGGCGGTCAGCGTGAGCTGCTGCGTTACGGCGACCGGATTGACTTAGGTGACGGTGTAGTTCTGTCTGTGGAGCCCTGATGGCTGCTCGGCTGCGTGAACCTGTAGGCCCGCACCTGGAGGGGGCGGAGTTTATCCGCTTCCTCGGTGCGGGTGGTTTCGCGGACGTTTTTCTTTACCGCCAAGACATGCCTCGGCGCGAAGTTGCGGTTAAAGTAATCCGTTCAGGGGCCAGCGCAGCCCAAAAACAAAAATTCCAGGCCGAATCTGACCTGATGGCCAAATTCGGGGCGCACCCGGCGGTGCTTTCACTGTACGCCGCCGGGCGTCTGCGCGATGGGCGTGCTTACCTCACCATGGAGTATTGCCCACCGCCTCACCTGGGCAAACGATTTTCTACTACTTCACCAATGCGGGTGGAGCAGGCTTTGGAGATCACCATTAAGATTGCTGGCGCTGTGGAAACTATCCACCGTGCCGGCTATCTGCACCGCGACATTAAACCGGCCAATATTTTGCTCACCGCCTTTGGCCACCCGGTTTTGACTGACTTTGGTATTGCTATCAGTCAAGACACTCCCGCCGATCAGGTTGATTCGGCGTTTTCTCCCTACTGGGCGCCGCCTGAGCAGCAGCTTAACCGGCCTTTGACGCCCGCTTCTGACGTCTATTCACTAGCTGCCACCACCTACACCATGCTGGCGGGCAGGCCTCCGCATGTGGATATGACCCCGGGTGCGCACAATGACCCGGCCTCTATCCTTAAACGCCTGCACCACGGCTCTATCGCCCCCATTGGCCGCAATGACGTGCCTGCCGCGCTAGAGCGGGTACTGTTTACCGCCATGGCTAAGCGACCCTCGGATCGCTTTGCTTCGGCGATGGCGTTCGCGCGGGCTTTGCGTCAAATCCAGTCTTCTTTAGGCCTGCCACTAACCAATATTGATGTGTGGGAGGATCAGCCTGTAATTACTGCTGATGGCAGCGACGACGACGCCACCCGGCTGCGTCCGGTAGTGTCCATTTCTCCTGAAAACACTGGCCGCACCGCCGACACCAACGCCCGTATCAACACTGCCGGCGCCAATAGCTGGGGCGATTCGCTCGGCTCAGGCAGCCACTCGGGCACTTTCTACCCCAACGCCCACCAGTCTCCAGCCGACGCGCGCACTTTTACCGGTAACACTTCTGGTTTTAACCGCAACACAACCCTGGGCTCTGCGGCCAGTCCCGGCGCCAATACCGGTTCTGGTTATGGCACGGGCTATCCGGCCTTGTCAGGCGGGACCGGTCCAGGAACTGTCCCAGGCGGCCCCTTCAACCCCCAAACCGGCGCCCCAGCTGCGGCGGGAGCGGGCGACGTCGGCCCCCAAAGCGGCGGCGTCGGCCCGGGCGGCCTGGCGGGCAGCGCAAACCAGCCACCTCAGGGCTCACCAGAGGCGCCTGGCTCCACCCTGGCCGCTAGCGCAGCGCAAGACGGCTCCAGCGTATCCTTAAAAACCCTGCTGATCAGCGCCTTAGTGGTGGTATTAATAGGCGTAATAGCTTTTGCGGCCTACCGAGGCCTACAGCGTGGCGGGCTTAACCCCAAACCGGCACTAACCACCGCAGGCACTGCTGCGCCCATGGATCCGGATGTGAATGGCTACCTTGAGCCTGTCACCAACCTGAAGCTGAGCTACGCTAACGGGCAGGTGGAGGCCACTTGGGACTATAAAGCCACAAACGCCACGTTCCTCTACAGCGTCACTAACTCTGGGGTTCCACAAAAATCTCAGACCCCGCAAGGCTTGCAGGAAACCAGCGCCCACCGCGCTACGCTAAAGCCAACGCCGCCGCGTACCTGTGTGCAGATAGTCGCGCGTGACAAGGCGGGGCGTGAATCAGAACCAGTCATTGACTGCATCGACACCCCGGCTAGCCAGTAGCTCACTAAGCGCGCCCGGCCCACGCTACCCAATTGCATAAAAGACCTATTAAACGCGTAGACAGGAAGGTAAAACCATGAGCGTAGCGCCCACGCCCGACGACAACGAAACCGGCAAAGATGTCTTGGTAATCGATTTCGCTGGAGAAATTTATCGGGTCGAGCCCACTCAAAGCTTCACGGTGGGTCGTGAAGGCGACCTAGCTTTAAGTGACAACCCCTTCCTGCACCGCAAATTCTTGGTGTTTGAATTCCAAAACGGCCTATGGTGGGTGCACAACCAGGGTTCGCGCCTGGGGGCCACCGTGGCCGACATGGCTGGGGCCTCACGGGCCTGGGTTACCCCCGGGGCGCGCGTGCCCATGGTGTTTGGGCAGATGGCGGTAGTTTTCAGTGCCGGCTCCACCACCTATGAGATCCTGGCGGAAGTGCCCTGCCCTTCCTATGAAAACCGTGAGCCGGCGCAAGCTGAGGCCGCTGAGGCAGATAGCGACACCGGCCAGGCCACTATGGGTATGGTGGTGCTTACTGAAAGCCAAAAGTTACTGATTTTGTCTTTGGCTGAGCCGTGGTTGCGTAGGGCTGGTACCGGCACGGTTTCTCTGCCGCGTAACGTCGACGCCGCCGCGCGCCTAGGCTGGGGTATCACCCGTTTCAACCGCAAGCTAGACAATGTCTGCGACAAGCTTGACCGGGCTGGAGTTAAGGGGATGCGTGGCGGGGCTGGCTCCCATGCCTCCCACCGGCGCGTGCAGCTGGTGGAATATGCCCTGTCCTCACGCCTGGTAACCCCTGAAGACCTTCCCCTATTAGATGGTGCCCACGAATGAAACTACGTCTTAACCTACTGCGCGGCGACGGCTCGCATAACCTGCAAATCACCACGGACGCCACCGCGACGGTAGGGGACGTAGCTGCCGCACTGGCTAGTGCCGGACCAAGTGAAGCCGGCCAGGCCATAGATCCGGCCACGGTCTCTATCAACATTATTGACACCGCCGGGCGTGGGCGCGCTCGCGCCCTAACCAGCGACACCCTGCTGGAAGACTCCGGGCTGCACTCGGGGGCTAAAGTCTCCCTAATGCAAAACCCGGCAGACACCAATGTGGCCGGTGAGCACGTGGCCGTATTGTCAGTGGTTTCAGGGCCTGATAGGGGCCGGGTTTTCCCGCTCTATGAGGGCTCCAACCTGGTGGGGCGCGACGACAATGTAGACGTCAGCCTTAGCGACCCGATGGTTTCCAAGCAGCATATGCGGGTGGTGGTAGGCACCGAAGTAGAAGTACGTGACCTGAACTCCTCTAACGGCGTCGTCGTTAATGGCCAGCGGGTGCAGCGCCTAAAGCTGGGGCCCCTAGACAGTGTCAAAATCGGTAAATCTGAGGTGAAGGTGGCCCTGGTGACCACCACCCTAAGCGCCACCGACGCCGCCGGAAGCGCCGGCATTAACTTCATCCGCACCCCGCGCGTAGTGCCGCGCACCCCAGCGGTAGAAATTAAACTGCCTGAGGCTCCCACCCAGCAAAACCCCAACCCGCTGCCTTTTATCGCCATGCTGGCGCCGGCTTTTATGGGTTTGATGATGTATTCGGTGACCCACAACCCCTACTCGCTCATGTTCGTATGCATGAGCCCCATGATGATGGGTGGTATGTGGGTTGACGGCAAGTGGCGGCGTAAACGCGCCCTTAAAGAGCAGCTAGAAGCCTTTGAGGTTTCAATTAAAGAAACCCAAAAACACATTGAGCAGGTATTTGCTAACGAACGCGAAGTGCGCAAACAGCAATACCCGCCCATTGAAGCCATTGTGCGCCACGCCGAAATGGGGGGCCCACTGCTGTGGTCGCGCCGCCCTGAACACCCCGAATTTATGCAGATCCGTATCGGCCTGGGCACAGACCTACCCGTGGCCCGGATGGAAAAAGACAAAGAAGCCAAAAACGGCCTACCCCAGTGCCTCTCCACCATTGCGGCCCTGCGCGCCCAATACGCCATGATCGACGACGTGCCGATTGTGGTTAACCTGCGCCAAGATGGGGCGTTTGGTATTAGCGGGCTGCGCGCAGATATTGACCCGGTGGCGCGCGCGGTAATCACCCAGCTGGTGTGTATGCACTCGCCCGCTGAGCTGGTGGTGGCCTGCCTAACCGACCCGGCTGGGCGCTCGCGCTGGGACTGGCTTGAATGGCTACCCCACACTGCCTCGCCGTTCTCGCCGCTAGGGGAGCTGCATTTAGCGGCTGACGCGGCGGTGGGTGCCTCGCTGGTCTCGCACCTGGAAGAAATTATTTTCCAGCGCCTGCAGACCCGCCCACGCCCGCGTGGCCCGCTCAACCCCACAGTTGAAGAAAAAGACGCCCTGCATGTGCCCGACGTGGTGGTGATTGTTGATCAATCCCAGGTGGATCAGGCCCGACTTAACCGTATTGTGGAGAGCGGCCCGGATGTGGGCGTGCACGTGATTTGGGTGGCTGAATCTGCCAGCCAGGTGCCCGCCGCCTGCCGTTCCTACCTGATGGTGTCTGGTGAAGAGTCCACTGTGGGTTTTGTGCGTCGCAGCGTTAACGCCACCAATGTGCGCCCCGAAAACCTGGGGCTAAGCCAGGTGCGGGCGCTAGCTAAGCACATGTCGCCCATGGTGGATGCGGGTGTGCCTGTAGATGACGACTCTGACCTGCCGCGTTCGATTAGTTTCATCTCGCTTACCGGCGCTGAATTGGCCGACGACGCCTCCGCTCAGGTGGCCCGTTGGCAAGCCACTAACTCCATCATTGACCGCACCAAGACTGTGCCCATGGACCGGCCCGTCTCCCTCTCCGCCCTGGTGGGGCAGGGGGCCGACGCCCCCTTGGCGTTGGATCTGCGCGTGCACGGCCCCCACGCCCTGGTGGGTGGCACCACCGGTGCTGGTAAGAGTGAATTCCTCCAATCCTGGGTGCTGGGTATGGCCCAGGCGGTTTCGCCTGACCGCCTTACCTTCCTGTTTGTGGACTATAAGGGTGGTTCGGCTTTCGCTGCCTGTACCCATCTGCCACACTGTGTGGGTTTGGTGACCGACCTTTCGCCCGCCATGGTGCGACGCGCCCTGACCTCGCTGGGTGCCGAAATCCACTACCGTGAGCGCCTGCTTAATGAAAAGGGTAAAAAAGACCTGGCTGAGCTGGAAAAATCCGGTGACCCCGAGTGCCCGCCGTCGCTGATTATTGTGGTTGATGAGTTCGCGGCCCTGGCAGGTGAGGTGCCTGAGTTCGTTGACGGCGTCGTCGACGTCGCCCAACGTGGCCGTTCGCTGGGGCTGCACCTAATCATGGCCACCCAGCGCCCCGCCGGCGTGATTAAAGACAACCTGCGCGCTAACACTAACTTGCGTGTGGCGCTGCGTATGGCCGACGAGTCTGACTCACAAGACGTGTTGGGGGAGAAGATCGCCGCCCACTTCCCGCCGGAAATCCCTGGACGCGGTGCGGCTAAGACCGGGCCGGGGCGTATTACCCCGTTCCAGTCGGCCTACCCGGGGGCGCGTACCAGCGCGCAGGCTACCGGCGCTTCGGTGAGCGTCGATGAGATGACTTTCGGGGCGCTTAACCCCTGGCAGGTGGCTAAGGTGCAAACCAGCGGGCGCAGTATCGATAAGGATATTGACCGCGTGGTGGCTACGGTGGGGCAGGCGGCGCGCATTGCGGGCCTGCCGGTGCCGCGTAAACCGTGGCTCGATGAGTTGGCTAGCGCCTATGACCTTAACCGTCTGCCGCAGCGGCGTGACACCAAACTGGTGTTGGGCGTGGTGGATGATCCGGTGCATCAAAGCCAGGTGCCGGCTTACTTCCTACCTGAGAAAGACTCCAATATTTGTTTCTTTGGGGCTGCTGGTAGCGGTAAGTCGACGGCGCTGCGTAGTTTGGCTTTGGCGGCCTCTATTACTCCGCGCTCGGGTGCGGTGGATATTTACGGCATGGACTTTGCCGGGGCCTCTTTGAAGGTGCTGGAGAAGCTGCCCAGTGTGGGCACGATTGTTTCTGGCGATGACTCTGAAGGTGTGGAGCGTTTGCTGCGTAAGCTCAGCTCCATTATTGATGAGCGCACTGACCGGTTTACGGCGGCTAGTGCGGCCACGCTCAGCGACTATCAGCGCATTAGTGGTCACACCAATGATCACCGGATTTTGCTGCTGCTTGATGGTTTGGGGGCTATGCGTAGTGAATATGAGAAGACTGTTTACGGCGCCGCTAACCTGGATATTTTGCAGCGTATTTTGACTGATGGGCGCAGTGTGGGCGTGCACGTGGCGGCTACCTGTGACTGGACTACGCCCTATCGCGGCAATGTTTTGTCTGCTTTCTTGATGAAGGTGGTGCTGCGTCAATCCAATATGGATGACTACATCAACTTTGGTGTGGCCAAGGATGTGCTCAGCCCCGCTAGCCCGCCTGGGCGTGCCATGATTATGGGTGACGGGCGTGAAATGCAGTTGGCAATTATGGGTGACTCTTCTAATGAGATGGCCCAGGCCCAGCTCATTGAGGCTTTCGGTAAGTACCTGAGCCGTCAGGGCCGGGTCAAGCCGGAGGCTATCGCTAACCTGCCTACTGAGCTTAGCGAAGCTGACTTGCCTAAGGTTTACCAGGGCTGGCCGGTGCTGGGTATGGCTTCGCAGGATCTGGATCCGGCCACGTTTGTGCCTACTGGGGCCATGATGGTGGCGGGTCCGCCTCAGGCGGCGACGACGTCGGCGCTGCTTTGGTTGGCTGGCTCCCTGAAGCAGTGGGATCCCAAGGTGCGCCGGGTGTTTATTTCTCCGCGCCGCTCGGCTTTGGCCGATGTGGCTGGGCTGTGGGATTTGACCATGGTGGGCGACGAACAGATCAAGGAAGGCCTGGAGAAAATCAAGGATTACGTTGCCATGCAGGCCCCCGACAACCACCCGCTGCTGGTGTTGGTAGTGGAGCACTACCCCGAAGTTGTGGGCACGCCGGTTGAAAAGGACCTGTTGGCTGCGGTTAAGCAGGCTAAGCGTAGCGGTCACTTGGTGATTGCTGAGGGTGAGACTTCCGGCTGGTCTGGTTACTCGCCGATGCTGGCAGAGATTAAGAATTCGCGTACTGGTTTGCTGATTCAGCCTGATACGGGCGACGGCGAAACCCTGCTGCGCACCCCCACTCCGCGCATCCAGCGTGGGGAAATGGTGCCTGGACGCGGCTACTGGATCAGTGCTGCCAAGGCTGTCAAGGTGCAAATTGTGGCTAGTTAAAGCCCAGATAGTGGCGGTTTTGCAAGCAAAAGCTAGTTAACCCGGGTGGCAGGGGGATTGGTCCCCATTGTTGGGTGTGGCGATAGGTTGCATTATTTTCTTGTCGAAAGGTTCCGGCTTGAAGCGCGGAACTTAGCTACTACATGAAAGGAAATACCATGGCATTCCTAGGTATGGACATTGAGGGCGTACGGGCACTTGCGCAGCAGTTCGGTGAGAAGGCTCAGACCGTCGAGGACGTAATCTCCACCATCTCCGGCCAGGTCCAGTCCGTTGACTGGAAGGGTACCGACGCCGACCAGTTCAAGAGCGAGTGGGAAGGCACCCTGTCCTCCCAGCTGCGCAACGTTGCTGACGCCCTACGTCAGGCTCAGACCACCGCTAACAACAACGCTGACGAGCAGGAGCAGGCTTCTGGTCACTGATCGCAGCAGCCTTGATTGGCTTCTAGCGTGTTAAAAGTGGGGCCGAGGTGCTTTAAGCGCCTCGGCCCCAACTTTCGCTTAAGATTTTTTTAAAAGAGCTTTTCTAACACTACCGTTTGAGGGGTTTCTATGGCGCTTTATGGGGCAGACGTTGAGAGTCTGCGGCAACTGGCACAGACTTTCAACAACAAATCTCAGGTTCTGGATAACGACGTTAACTTGGCTTTAAAGGCTTTGGTTTCTGCTACGGATTGGCAGGGCAGCGACGGCGATAAGTTCAAGGATGACTGGGATAGTGTTTTAGCCCCGCAACTGCGCAATGCGGCGCAGGCGTTGGCGCAAGCTGGCTGGGATCTAAACCGTAACGCTGACGAGCAGGAGCAGGCTTCCGGTGGTGGCGGCGCTGGTGGCGTCGTCGGGAGTAGCTACGGCGGCGGAGGTATAAGCGGTTCGAGCGGTAGTTTTGGTGGCGGCGGTGGCAGTGGCAGCGCCGGCATAACCGGATCAAGTGGCAGTTTTGAGGATTCCGGTATAAGCGGTTCGAGCGGTAGTTTTGGTGGTGCCGGCGTAACCGGCTCAAGTGGCAGTTTTGCAGTCAGCGGGATCGCTGCGGGCGGCAAGTTTGGGCAGCAGGGCGTGCATGTTTTTGGTGATGGCGCTAGCCCCATCAATTACCTACCTGAACTGCCCCAGCTGAGCACCCAATATCCCACCGATTTTGTGGAGATCCCTGAGCGTTCAGTAGAAAGCTAAAGCCCTGCTTTTAGTGGATCTGAGTTGAGTAACTAGTGGGGTTTTGCTCCCATAGGCTTGCTTAAACAGGGTAATTTGGGTGCAGTTGTTAGTGTGTTGCCTCGGTGACGCGCAGTGAAAATTGTGTAGGAAGGGTTGCTCGTGGCTAGTGTTGGTGCTGATGTTGAGCAGTTACGTGCTTTAGCGCAGTTGTTTGGTGACAAGGCGACTTCACTTGAAGACGTTGTGAGCTCGATTAATGGGCAACTGCACAGTGCTGGCTGGGTGGGTGAAGACGCCGATACGTTCAAGGCTGATTGGGATTCAAGCCTGACTGCTTTGGTGCGTAATGTGGTGGACTCTCTACGTGAGCGCAACACTAGCCTTAACCAGCAGGCTGATGAGCAGGAGAAAGCCTCCGCAGTTAATGGTGCTGCGGGTGCGGCTAATGCTGCAGGCTCAGCCGCTAAGGCTGCAAATGGCGGTTCTGGTTCGGACCCTTACAACGGCAAGCCGCGTGAGGGTGAAGCTGGGCGTGACGCAGACTATGCGCGTCTGGCCCAGGCGGCCTATGAAGAGGGCGATCCGATTCCTGATGGTTGGCGCAAGGTTGATGCTGAGGAGCTGAAGAAGCTAGGTATTGACCCCTCTGAGTTAGACACTGCAAACGGTATGCAGGCCACTATCTACCAGAATGCTGATGGTAAGTATGTGCTGGCTTTCCGTGGCACTGAGCCTAGCCGACAACCAGCTTTGGACATTGCCAATGATATTGCGGGTGGTGTCTCTACATCGCCTCAGGTGTTGGATGCAATAAATTTGTCTACTAAATTGGCTAAAGCGGTGGGCCGTGAAAACGTTGATTTTACTGGTCACTCGCTGGGTGGTGAACTGGCCTCAGCTGGTGCATTGGCCACCGGTGGAAAGGCGGTAACCTTTAACGCTGCGGGGCTCTCAGTTACCAGTGAAACGATCGCGCGAGCTAACTGCATAAACAACTTTGGTTTTAATGCGCAGGCCCCCATGGATGGCTCTAATGTTAAAGCCTATTGCTATGCCTATGACCCACTTAATGGGGGGCAAGATTTCGCACATGATTCGGGGCTACTTGGCAAGATGGACTTGATTGCTCCACGTGCATACGGTGAACGCCATATTATTCCTGCCAGTGAAGGCGCAGATCCTCGTGATTTTGGCTATAACCATGAGATGGCACGCCTGTATGGGGCTCTAGACGCCCAATATGAAAACCCTGGTGCGAACCATATTGCTGCCTCCGGTAGGCCCACCACCACTGTAGCTATTGGAAATGTGGGCACAGGTATTGTTAACGGTGTTGGCGAAGTAGGTAACGGCATCGCCAATGGGGTCAATGACATAGGCTCTGGCTTTAACGACGCCGGGCAGCACTTTAACTCTGGTCTTGACCGCGCCGGCCAAGCCTGGAACCGTGGCGACTATGTAGGTGCCGCCACAGAAACCGCTGCAGGTACTGCACAAGCTGTGGGTGACGTTGCTGTTGGTACGGTTAAGGGCGCCAGCGATGTGGTGGTCGGTACGGTTAAGGGCGCTGGGGAAGCTATACACGGATTCAAGAAAGCTATTCTTGGCGGCGAGTAGGCACAAGAAAGTTAGTAACCCTACTTTCAAAGCACGCTTGGCCTGGGGGAGTAGTGGGGTTTTGTCCCCATAGGGCTACCTAACGCTAACAGGGTAATTTGAGGGCAGATGTAAGTGCACTGTGGCGACAGTGCATCGTGAATTTGTTTAGGAAGGGTTGCTTGTGGCTAGTGTTGGTGCTGATGTTGAGCAGTTACGTGCTTTAGCGCAGTTGTTTGGTGACAAGGCGACTTCACTTGAAGACGTTGTTAACTCGATTAATGGGCAGCTACACAGCGCTGGCTGGGTAGGTGAAGACGCTGATGCGTTCAAGTCTGACTGGGATTCCAACTTAACTGTGTTGGTGCGCAATGTGGTGGACTCTCTGCGTGAGCGTAACACCAGTTTGAACCAGCAGGCTGATGAGCAGGAGAAAGCTTCTGCAGTTAATGGGTCACTTGGTGCGACTGCGGCAATGCTAGCTAAGGCTCTCCAGGTTGCGACTGGCTTGGGTAAAACCGCAAATACCGCAGGACAAGATCCTTACAA
>ERZ772910.550-NODE-550-length-21477-cov-3.050649_pt1 | contig 21477 bp, 18 predicted proteins | sample MGYA00511357_ERZ772910 | MGnify/ENA primary metagenome ERZ772910 (study PRJEB29015, sample SAMEA2738096) | human oral metagenome | biome: human oral; feature: human-associated habitat; material: saliva | place: China | collected 2193 ... | reverse complement strand
GTCTGGTTCGTTCCACTACCTCTTCTGTAGGAATTACACTGCATTGATACTCGATACACCACGCACGTTTTCCTTCTGTCACGACAATATCTGGAATCTGTTCAACAGACGACACATACGGCTCGAGTTCTGCATGAAATCCATGACTTTTCAAACTCTCAAGTATTAAGTGCTTCCCCTCTTGATGCGCGATTGTTTCTTCCTGCCTATGTTTCTTTGGGATGTGCGAAAAAAACACCACTCCATTTCTGGAAACTTTTTTTGTTACTTCTTCTCCGCATTCCGGGCAAAAATAAACTTCATCTTCTTTAATTTGTGTGGCATGAATCAATTCTCCAGTTTTCGTTCTAACGATATTCATATCTATCACCTCAACAAAAGATACGAAAAAACCTCTCTAAGAGACTTAGAGAGGTTTCACTCATTAGATTAAGTTGGCATCTTTGAGAAGTTCTTCAATCATCGTACCTTTGATTTTCTTTGCAGCACGTTTTTCAAATAATTTCACTAAGAACGGAACTTTCACATCGGCTAATTTCTTACCATCCATCAAGCGGTTTGTTGATTTTGTAAGAACGCGTAAATCGTAAGCTGAAGCGAACACTTCTGGCACACCACGATCGACATCAAGCAATGTATATACAGCTTCCATCGCTGTACGAACAGAATATTCTGTTGTGAACACTGTATCGCGAGGAGTTTCAGCGAAGTTACCAATGAAGGCAATATTTTTAGAGCCATTTGGAACAACGAGTGGACGGTCGCCATCTTTACGAGCCATGAAGTAGCTTGTGATATAAGGCATGTAGCAAGGAACAGTGTTGCATCCTTCGCTAGCAAATTCATGAATTAATTCTTCTGGAACACCCATGTGGTATAACCATTCTTCGGCAATTTCAATCCCTGTACATTCTTCGATTGGTTTTTCCACATAGTTACCTTTGATTCCTGAATATAATCCGTAAATCCATACGACTAATTCATCTTTACTTTGTGCTTTAAAGTGTGGTTGACGGTTTAATGTGTAGCTCATCATCCAGTTTGAGTCGCGAACTGTTACGATTCCTCCTGTCACCACTTTTCCAGCATAAGGATCACGTTTTGAGATTTTTTGAATGTACTCAGCGATACGTTTGTCTTTTACAGTTGTTGTAGCTGAAACGAACCAGCTTTGGTCTGGCAAGTTTTCACAGAATACTTCTGGATGTCCGAAGCGTTCATCTTGTTTGGCTAAGTTTTTCCATAGGCTCCATGATCCACCTAATTCTTTAGAAATTGGAGCTGGAGTATTGTTATCTCCGTATGTTGTTGCAGCAGTAATACTACCGTTTGTCACGAATACTAAGTCGTTTTCTGTTAAATTGCGTGTTTCTAAAACACCACCTACTTCTAACACAAGTTCTTTGGCAATCATGTCACTTCCAACATGTTCAACAATCACATTTTTAACGACTGTATCGTATTCGAATTGAACATTATGTTTTTTCAAGTAGTTCACGAGTGGTAAAACGAGTGATTCGTATTGGTTGTATTTCGTAAATTTCAATGCAGATAAGTCAGGTAGACCATCGATATGGTGAATGAAACGTAAAATGTAACGGCGCATTTCAATCGCTGAATGCCATTTTTCAAAAGCAAACATACTAGCCCAGTAAGTCCAGAAGTTTGATTCGAAGAATTCTTCACTGAATACATCGGTAATTTTTAGCCCTTGTAATTCAGATTCAGATGTCATATATAATTTCACCATTTCTTCGCTTGATTTATCGCTTAAAGTGAATTGGCCATCATCTGGAATGCGTTGTCCTTTGTTTTCAATTACACGGCAATGTGAGAAGTTAGGGTCTTCTTTATTTAGCCAGTAGAACTCATCTAACACAGAGGCATCTTCCACTTCTAATGAAGGGATTGATCTGAATAAGTCCCATAAACATTCGAAGTGGTCTTCCATTTCACGACCTCCACGAATAATGAATCCGCGTGTTGGGTTTAAGATTCCGTCTAAGCTTCCTCCTGCAAGTGGAAGTTCTTCTAAAATATGAATGTTTTCTCCTTTCATTTGGCCATCTCTAATTAAGAAAGCAGCGGCTGATAAGGATGCAAGTCCTGATCCAACTAAGTAAGCTGATTTTTGGTCAACGCCTTGTGGTTTTTTAGGGCGAGCAAATGCTTCGTAATTTCCATTTGAATGATACATAGTAATTCCTCCTATTTCCTGAAAATCAGGTTTTGTTCTTTACATGCATTACTCTACTCCCGTTTTTCTAAAAACACCATAGACAAAAAAATCCCAATGTCCAAACTTTGGACACTGGGATGGAATTGTAAAGTTTTTTACTGAGAAATTCGAGCTACAATCGTTCCAATCATGACTTGTTCGATTTTTTCAACGAGTTCTTTGGCCGTACCAGGCATTTGACGACTAATCCAATCAAGTCCTACACCAACGAGCGCATACGTATAAAACTCAATCGAGAATTGAACTTGCTCTGCTTCTGCGCCACTGACATTAATTTCATTGAAAATCAAATCCGTCAAGAAACGCTCCACTTCCCGTTGCAAGAGTCGCTCGACATTTTCTTTACTAACAGAACGATACGTGTTAAGGACAAAGTTGCGATTGTCATCCATATATTGGAAGAGTGCCTCCAGGGCGTCTTGCCAATTCTCATAAGAAATATTCTCACCTAGCGTGATATGCGCCTCATTTAAATAAATCCATTCGACCAATTCATAAATATCATGGAAATGATTATAAAACGTTTGACGACTTATTCCGCATCTCTTCGTTAAATCCTGTACAGTAATCTTCGTCAGCGGCTTTTCATTCATTAGTTCTTTTAATGTATTGGCTAACATCTTTTTCACAACAAGTGTCATTTGTATCCCTCTGTTTCATGAAGAAAAAGAGCGGGTTCCCCCACTCTTTATTTTTCTAAATTCTTTTCTTGTACGATATCCCATGAGAACCCTAAGGCACCTTCACCAAGGTGAGTTCCTACTACAGGTCCAAAATACGATAATGAAGTACGTAATTTAGGATATTGTTCTTGCATTTTTTGTCTCCAAGCTTCACCAGCTTCTGGAGCATTTGCATGGATGATGACTAATTCATAGCCGTCACCATCTGTTGTTCCTGTTTCGTCAGCGAATAATTGTTCAATTCGTTTCATCGCTTTTTGTTGCGTACGAATTTTTTCCAACGCCACAATTTTCTTCTCTTCAAATGTTAAAATTGGTTTAATTTTCAACATAGAACCAACTAAAGCAGCACCAGCTGATAAACGTCCACCTCTTTGAAGATTATTCAAATCATCTACGATGAAGTAAGCTGTTGTACGATCTACTAATTGTTGAACACAAGCTACAATCTCTTTAGCTGTATATTTTTCATCTTTCGCCATCATTGCAGCAAGACGAACTGCACGAGCTTGAGGTGCACAGCTAATTCCTGAATCGATTGGATAAATCAACACTTCATCTTGTAATTCTTCAGCAACTGTTACAACTGTTTGATAAGTTCCGCTAATCCCACTGGATAAAAGAATAGGAATAATAGCATCATAATGTTGGGATAATTCACGGAATAATTCAATCGTTTCACCAACTGCTGGTTGTGAACTAGTTGGAAATACCTCTGAGTTTTTTACTTTTTCATAGAAATCGGCAGTTGTCAAATCTTGTTCTTCACGATAACTTTCTTGTCCAAAAATAACTGATAGTGGCAATACATAAATATCCCACTCACGGCGTTCTTCTGGTGTCAAATACGCAGTACTATCCGTTACGATCGCAATTTTCATTTACTCGACTCCTTTTCTTAAAATTAGCAACAGTGTTACTTTCTGTAGTATACCAAAAATACAATTTTGGGGCAAACGAAGGAAATTGGAAGAGTAAAACAAAAAGACCCCGAAGGGTCTTTTCTTTGATTTTAAGATTTGAATAATTCTCCTGAGAATCCGTCTGTATTTTTAAGAAGTGCTTTGAAAACTTTTGATTTAAGCTCTACAGTTTTAGCTGTTCCATTACCTGCTAAGTCAGCCTCAACCGCCTTGTCAAATAAGGCTTTTAGTTCAGCATAATTGGTAATTTGTTTACCATCAATCTCAATGGCAGTAAATCCTTTTTCACCTTTTGCTTTCACTTCTTTGTAATACTCTTTCTTCCAATCTTCAAGGTTAGTGAATCTTCCATTAGAAACTTTCTTAATAATGAAGTCATCACCTAACATCTTATTATTTTCTTTATTAGCTGCATCTTTGTATTTATTTGAAACATAACTAATAAATCCATCTTCATAACCATAGTATCCCCACATACGGAATGCATTATGTTTGAATGATAATGACCCAGGAGCTCCATCACTTGTATTGCCACCAAAGACCCCCATCATCATATTTATATTTACATATGATGAATTTGGAGTAAAGTCTTCTGGTCGATAACGTCCGTTCCCTGGATTTCCATGTTTTGTAATAAAGTTATTTTCTACTAAATCATTGATTCCTTGAATTTCTTTACTTCTTTCTTCTGGATTTAAATCACGAACTCTATCCCATTGGTTAGGTGCTTTTAATTTATTTAAACCGTCACTTGTCGGTGTTCTCATTTCTTTATCAACTTTTTTAAACCACTTACTATTATCAGCTAGTTTTTTGCTAATTACAGCATCAGCCTCTAAGTGATCTAACATCATCATCGCTTCATTATAATTTCTCATATAGTGATCTATTTGAGCACGCGTTTGAAGTTTATTTGGATCATAGTTATACAATTGATCTCCATCATTTTGACGTACATACGCCATATTTAATCCTAATGCTCCGTATTCACCATTAGTCGTTGATTTGTCAGGTGTTTGTAGCATTCCTTGAGCAAATGCTTCAAGGAATGTACCTTCACGATGCCAATATCCACCATAGTATAGCATACGGTCATTTACGTGAGTAGTCTCATGGGTAAATGCTGAAATACCAAATGGACTAATCATATCTGTTACCATAAAGAATACCGCATCATCTTCATATGGTCTTCCGTATATTCTTGCCATAGCTCCCATTCTACCATCCGTGTTATGGTATCTCCATGTTGGTCCATACAACTCACGTACAGGTGCTACTACATCTATACCATTATTAGCATATCCATAACGATTAGTTCCACCTCTATAACTTTGGTTATCCCAAACTGAAGTTGGTACCATATTATCGCTCTTCAATAATTTATTTCTCACAGATGGTAATGCCAGACGAGACCAGAAGTCTAAGTATCTTTGTTGTGCATTTGCTACTTCATCAATTTTAGCTTTAAATTGGTTTCTTTCTTCTTCTGTATATTTTCCATATTTTTCAAAAGAACTGTATGCTAAAGTGTTATATGTCGAAATCAAGAATATATGAGCATTTTTTAAATTCAATAACGGTAAAATCATACGACCGTGTATACCATTGTTTAATCCGTCATAAGCTCTATGTTTTTTATTCACAAAATCTTGTGTGGTAGTTGTCGGCTCAGAAATATAGACATTATTTTCAGTTGTATGTTTAAACCAGTCATTTAAATTTGTATCTTCTGTAAATAATCGCATATTATAGTTTAAGAATTCATGTAAATTCCCCTTACCTGTACCGCTAGCAATAACCTCTTTATAAGCATCGTGAGTTCGATCACCTTTTATATAGCTCTCCTTAGAACCAATTTTGATAAGTCTATCAAGCACATCAACATTTTTTCCATAGAAATCAGGTTTGAAAGTCATCATATCTTTTATATTCATACCATTATATTTGATTCCATAATATCTATTTAAATATGTTAATCCAAGCATAATATTAGTTTTATTTAATTCTACTTTTTTAATCAATGCGCGTTTTGCAGACTCATCATCATTTAATTGATGTTCTTCATTTTCTACAAGTTTTTTAACAAACTTATCAATATTATCTCTAACTTCCTTGAAACTTTCTTCTAAGAATAAATCTCGAATATATCCATTTTGACGTACTTCACTATTTGCTGTAGGATCTTTTTTAGTATCTCTCTTCTCAAGAATATTGCGAACAGCTTGAGATTGTAACTCTACAGATAATAATGATTCTTTAACTTTAGCTTCTATATCATCTCTATTTTTGATAACAATATTCGGAGTATATACTATATCTCCTAAATTTTCAATACTATATTCCTTAACCTGTGCCACTGGAGAATCTTTAACAGAAATATTGTACAATTCTTTTGTTCCATCAGCATAATGAATCATGATTTTATTAGCATTTTCTGAGTCTGTTACAAATTCTGTATCCTTCATAGCTGTTACTGATAAAACTCTCTTAGTTACAAGATTAGAATTTTCATCTAATTTATTACCTTGATTAACAACCCAGTCTTTGTTATAGAATGGTTGTAGTTTTTCTATATTATGATATGCTAATTCTCTAGTTTTATCATAGTCTTGAATTAAGCTATATTCATTGTCAGTTGAAACTTTATTATTAAGCTTATCAACTAGTAATTGTGGAGCTTCATAATCAGCTGCTGTAATTTTATAACTTGCTACTCTTCTAGTTGCTTCTTCTTCAGTTATCTCTTTCAGTTTATTCGAGTTCCTATAAGATGCATTTCCCGTGCTTATACCTTTAACGCTTACTACATTTTTCACATAAGGATAAGCAAAATCATCATCGTCAATATCACCTGAACCATATAATTTTTCACCATTTTCTACTTTAACATAACTAACAACATCTTCCACTAATCCATAAGGCCAGTTTTTTGAAATTACACCTCCTGTTTGAACATTATTATTTAGATTTATTGTTCCTTTTGCTACAGCTTTCTTGATGTATCCTTTTTTGTTAACGTCAAATCTATTATCGCCTCTCGCTAGTGTTGATACTAAAGCAGAACCTCTTGCTTTACCACCAGTTATCTCTACATTTGTATAAACTCTTTCAACATTTGCTTTTCTTTGATTGTTAATTAAACCGGATGCGCTCCATCCCCTTGTTCCTGTTGCTTTTATTTTTCCAATAACAGCAACATTAGTCATAGTGCTACCATCATCTAAATCATTTACTATTCCAGCGGCATCATTACCAGCAATAATACTACCTGTTACTTTAATATTTTCTATCACAGTATTTTTAGCCGATTTTGCTATTGTCGCTACCTGATCTACATTTGGTTTATTTATATTTACATTTGAAAAAATTAAATTTTTTATTGTTCCATTATCTATTTCATTAAATAATGGATGTTCTAAATTATGAATTGCATATTTAATATTTTCATCGGCACTAATTAATGTTCCTGTAAATTTTTTAGTCACATATGATTTACCATTTGGAGCAACGTTAGTAGCATTTAAATTTTGACCTATTTTGAATATACCTGTTGGGTTTTCTTGTATATCCCTTATTAATTCATTGAAATTGTAATATACATTTTCAATTTTTGATTTAGGTTTCGCTATATAATAAGAATAAGTGTCTTTAATTTTATCCTCACTTGTTCTCTGTACTAAATCTTGCGCTTTAGCGCTAACTTTATAAAACCAATCTTCTCCAACTTTTACTTCTTCTATTTTATCAATAGCAAGCTTGGTTGTTTTATTATCACGAGAAGTTACTTTCAAATAATATTCTTTTATATTTTCAGGAATAGCGTTTAATAGACTACTATCAGATTCCTCACCTTGTTCGTTAACATGTATCAAACTTGTTTCTTTGATATTTTTAACTTCAACTTTTTTTAGATCAAGCCTTAGTGGTCTTTCTTCTAATACTGAAGTCTCGTCTACTTTTCCTCGATTATAAACCATAGTTGTCCTAACGATATAGTCTTTATATAATTTAAGATTATCTGCAATATCTTTTAATTTAGATGTAGTTAAGTCTAGTCGTTTAACTACGTTTTCACCATCACGAACTTCTGCCACAATAGATTTAATCTCGACTGAATCTTCATTTTCCAAAGTATATGTCAAGTTAGCAGAACGATCAAGAGCATGTTCTTCAATCTTAGATAATGTTAATACAGGTGTTTTTTTCTCTTTTGGAATTTCTTTTACTGGATTCTCCGGCTGCACTAACGATTCACCTTTCTCACTTACCACTCCTTCTGGTTTCTCTGGCTGCACTAACGATTCGCCTTTCTCACTTACTATTCCTTCTGGATTCTCTGGTTGAACTAGGCTTTCTCCTTTTTCACTTACTACTCCTTCTGGTTTCTCTGGTTGTACTAGGCTTTCTCCTTTTTCACTTACTATCCTTACTGGTTTTTCTGGTTGGACTAGCGCTTCGCCTTTCTCACTTACTACCCCAACTGTTTTTTCTGGTTGGACTAACGATTTACCTTTTGCTACTTCTAAAGTACCGACAGCAATAACTTTATTGACAACATTCTTAGTAATAGAAGTTTCAATGATTCTACTAGTCTCTTTGCCATCAACCGTCGTTACTTCGCTAAACACCACTTTTTCTCCATTAACACCATCTTTAAGAACTTTAGTCTCACCTTTTGGCAAAGTATTGTCAAATTTTCTAATAGTTTCAAAAGGGATAACTTCCTTAGTTAATCTTAGTTCTGGTTTATTTATAGATAAGTTACGTACACCTTCCTCTGGCGTTGTTTTATATTCAATCTTTGATTTTGAGATTCCTGTATCTTGTCTATGAATTTCAATTTTAGGTGTCTCTATCTCCTCAACTTTTTCTGTTTTAGTTAGTGATTTACCCTGCTTAATTGACGATTCTTTCGTTTCACTTGAGAGAATCTTTTCTGTAACTCGAGAGTGTTCCTCTAAATCATTTTGTGTGAAAAATCCTATATATCTGTATCCTGCTATTTGAATTACACCTTTGGCAAGTTCAGAAGAATTACTTATAGTTGCTTTTGTATTATATTGAACTAAGTCTTTGTTTTCTAAAGCAAAAGAATGATAAGGTACTATAGCACTCTGACCTAAACTACCAATCAAAATAACACTAAGTACTTTATTTCTATGTTTTTTTGATATTAGAAATACCACTAGAACTGCTGTTCCTATACCTAATCCAGCTAATGGGAGTGAACTTTCTCCAGCATTAGGTAATGATTTTGTTTTCAGTGTATCAGAGATAGTTCTCTGATTTTCTTTCTTATAAACCATGTAGTACGTTTCGTTGTTTTTCAAATCATTTGGTATACTATATTTAATTAAACTTTTTTCCGATTCTGTAAGTTCATTTTCAGTTAGATAAGTATAATTAACATTTACGCCATTGTCATTTGCATAAGCTTTAGTTGGCATATAACTTCCAAATATTAAAGCACCAATAACAACAGGTGCTGCACCTAATGATAATTTTCTAATTGAAAACTTTAAAATTTTATTATTTTTACTTTGTACTCGCATAAAAATCTGCTCCTAAATACATATTATTGCAATTTTATTCTATCAAAAAAATATAGCTATTACAATTTAGCCTTCACCTCAATACACAACTGTAATTAATAATTTTTTTATTTACAGATAATAAAAATGATGCTCTATCTTCCCTGTTAATACATAAATACAATACTATTACTTTTATAAAACACAAAGATATACATGTACTAAATAATTAATACCACATAAAAAAGGAGCGTCCACCAAAATAATGATTTAAAAATCATCACTAGTCCATCGCTCCTTATAATATTTATTGTATATTATATTATCTTTTATAAATTATAAACTATATACTCTATATACTTACAAAGCATATATTATGTTAATCACAGTTTTTTTATTTTATTAACAGTTTAAATTAATTCTTTTTATCTTATTTCTAAAAATCTCTTAATTACAATAAATAAGATAACATTTTAACATTTAGTCCTTTACTAAATTATATTATTTTACTATCTCAATTCCTGAGCTTGTTCCTAATCTTTCTGCTCCAAGATCAACATATTTTTGTGCAGTTTCTTTATCTCTAACTCCACCACTTGCTTTAACCTTTGCATTGTCACCTACAACTGATTTCATTAATTTTACATCTTCATAAGTTGCCCCACCAGTTCCAAAACCTGTTGATGTTTTAACAAAATCAGCTTTAGCTACTAGTGATAACTCACAAGCTTTAACTTTTTCTTCATCAGTTAAATAACAAGTTTCAATAATAACTTTTAATACATTATCTCCAATAGCCTCTTTTATTTGACGGATTTCATTTTCAACATATTCAAACTCTCCATCTTTCAATTTAGCAACATTGATAACCATATCTATTTCGCTTGCTCCGTTTTCTACCGCTTCTTTTGCTTCAAAAACTTTCGCAGCAGTAGTCATTGCACCTAATGGAAATCCTACTACAGCCGCAACTTTAACATCAGTTCCTTTTAAAAGATGTTTAGCATCTGCAACATAACAACCATTAACACAAACACTATAAAACTCATGTTCAATTGCTTCCTCACAAAGTTTTTGCACATCCGAACTACTCGCTGTTGCTTTTAATATTGTATGATCAATATATTTATTTAATCCCATTTTTTACCTCTATTCTATAACTTCTAATATATTTTTAATATTTTCTATTTTTTCTTGTCCAATTACATAGGCATCTAAGACCATATCTTTACTTGATTGAACATTTTTTTCATCGTTAAAGTAAATTTCAGCAATAACTTCACCTTTTTCCACTTTATCTCCGACTTTTTTCTTAAGCTCGATTCCCACAGCATGATCAACCTCATCTTCTTTTGTAGCTCGACCAGCCCCAATAACCATCGCTGCTTTACCAATTTCCTCTGCTTTGATTTTTGTTACAAAACCTTCTTCTTCTGAGAATACCTCTAAAACTGATTTAGGCGTTGGTAACAGTTCATAATTATTTACTACTTCACCATCTCCACCACTTAATTCAATAAACTGTCTTAATAACTCTAAAGCACGCCCATTAGCAATAACTTCATCTATTTTTTTAGCAGCTTCTTCGTATGTCTTAACTTCACCTTTATGTTTTAACGCTAGATAAACAATTTCATAAACTACTTCTTTAAGATCACTAGACCAGTTTCCTTTTAAGGCTTCTATTCCTTCGACAATCTCATTAGCATTTCCGATATTATATCCTAATGGTTCTTCCATATTAGTCAGTACTGCTATGGTTTTTCTACCTACACTATTTCCAATTTCAACCATTCTACGAGACAATTCTCTTGCATCCTCTATAGTTTTCATGAAAGCACCGTCCCCGACTTTTACATCTAAAATAATTAAATCAGATTGAATCGCCAATTTCTTACTCATAATACTACTTGCTATTAAAGGAATACTGTCTACTGTTGCAGTCACATCACGTAATGCATATATTTTTTTATCTAATGGTACAATGTTATCGCTGTAACCCATTAGTCCTACTCCAGTTTTACTAGCTACTTCTACTAGTTCTTCTTTTGTAGTACTAAATTTAAAGTTTCTTATTGCTTCAAATTTATCAATCGTTCCTCCAGTGTGCCCTAAACCTTTACCCGATAACTTTGTTGTAGCCATTCCTACGGCTGATAAAATCGGTCCTAAAACTACAGTAACCTTATCACCTACTCCACCTGTTGAATGTTTATCAACAAGATAATGATCTAGATTATCAAAGTAGATTGTATCACCTGAATCTTTCATAGTTAAAGTGAAGTTTGTAAGCTCATCCTTTGTCATATTATTAAAATATACAGACATTAAAAATGAACTCATCTGATAATCAGGTACCGTTCCTTTAAGGTATCCTTCTAGTAAAAATTCAATTTCGGCTTTTGTAAGTTCTTTATTTTTTTTCTTTTTATCTATGATATCAACAACTCTCATAGGTTATTCTCCTTAAATATTCTTCATTGAAAGATAAACTAATATATCTTTTTAAAAATCTTTACAATAAAAATTCGTCATACTATATTTCTCATTCTCTATGTAAATATTATTAGATACTTCTAATATCTGCAAACTCTTCTTATCTTTTAATATTTTATATAGTTCTTCTTGACTTTTCTTACTATATACTATTTTATCACGAATTGTGTACATTTTGTAGCCTAATAATATTAACATATAGTTTTTATATTTAAATAAAATCATATACAACATATAGAATAGAACTAATATTATAACTATTTTCCATAAAAATTGAAGTTTTTGATTTATAATCAAAAATGTAATAATTATCATTAAAATTAAGTAATAATAATCAATACCGCATTGCCTAGTAATTTCTTTTTTACTACAAACAAATATATTTGTAGGTTTACTTACATTTTGAATTATTAAAGAAAAAATAGATATTATCGTTAGTATTGTAGTTAATAAGAGTGCATCTAAATCTTGTTTTGCAAAAGTATAAATAAGTAAAACAAAATAAAGAGGCATAAATGAATAAATACAATAACTAATATAGTTAAATGATTTTTTCATCTCATACCTCCTATTTATTATCTTTTACTTTTTGGTTTAGACAAAATCTCCGAAAAAATTATATCATTCACGATTTTTTCTTTATCAAAAGTTAAAGAATTTGAAACTATTTCTTTTTCTTTATCTACTATAACACGTGGTTTTCTTTCAAAAAATTGTTGCTGCGAAGATTCATGTTTTGGAATATGATTATCCCTTTGATTATCCCCTTTGTAAACTTGTTTAGGGATTTTCTTATCCTTCTGTTTAACTTTCCTAACAGTTTCTTTATTATTTTTTTTATTGGCCTTCGCTTTATCAATAATAAGTGACACTATTAGGAAAATTATAGGAATCGCTAAACTACTCATCTTCCCCTCCTAGAGTTTCTGTTAAGATACTCATTTGCAATCAATCCACGAACAAGATTTTCTTGAGAAAATTCTAATTTTTTTGTATTATTTTCAGTATTACTAGGTTGGTCAAAATTTCTTTGCATTGAAAACTTATTACGACCTTTATTGTAATTTTGATTATAATACTGTTGATATTTGTTCATAGTAGAGCTATCAACTTGTTGTTCATATATATCTTCTTTATAAACTTGTTGATCAGATAAAGAACTTTGTCTATTTCTAGATTCATTAGAATTTTTATTTGCAGCTTCTTTGATTCTTTTCATCTCTTCAACTGCCTTCAGTGCTTGAGCTCTAGCGTTGTCTAGCTCCATTTGTTTTGAATTATCTAAATTTTTTCTGTATCTTTTACTGTCAGAAGCAAAAACAATTACGAAAATAGCAAAAATTATGATAAATGTTATTGGTGCTGCGAAAATTAAAAATGACATTTCACATCCTCCTTTTTATCTAATTATTTACCTGCTCCTGTTTCAGGTTGTGACATGCGTTTAATTGAATCTCTCATACCTGTATCAGCTTCTAAATTCTTATAATTCATATAATCCATAATACCTAGATTACCTTGTTGGAAAGCTTTTGCCATAGCTAATGGTAATTCTGCTTCAGCTTCTACAACTTTCGCGCGCATTTCTTGAATTCTAGCTTTCATCTCTTGTTCAGCCGCAACCGCCATAGCACGACGTTGCTCAGCTTTTGCTTGAGCGATATTTTTATCTGCGATAGCTTGCTCTGTTTGTAAGTTCGCACCAATGTTTTGGCCGATGTCGACATCTAGAATATCAATCGATAAGATTTCAAACGCAGTACCTGCATCTAATCCCTTATCTAAAATTGTTTTAGAAATTCTATCTGGATTTTCTAGAACTACTGTGTGTGATTCAGAAGAACCGATTGTAGAAACAATACCTTCACCTACACGAGCAATAACAGTTTCTTCTCCAGCTCCCCCTACAAGTCGTTCAATATTTGCACGAACTGTAATTCTTGCTTTTGCTTTTACTTCAATACCGTTAATTGCAACCCCTGCAATATACGGTGTTTCAATAACTTTAGGGTTAACGCTCATTTGAACTGCTTGAAGTACATCACGCCCCGCTAAGTCAATAGCAGCACATCGTTCAAATGTTAAACTTACTATGTTAGCTCTGTGAGCTGCGATAAGAGCATTAATTACTCTATCAACATTCCCCCCTGCTAAATAGTGACTTTCCAATTGATTAATAGTAACAGCTAAACCAGCTTTATGTGCTTTAATCATCGGATTAATTACTCTACTCGGAATAACACGTCTTAGTCGCATACCAACAAGTGTAAAGATACTTACCTTAACTCCAGCGGCAATGGCACTAATCCAAAGACCAAGAGGGAAGAAAGTAAAGAAGATCGATAGCACTATCAATACAACTACCACGATAATACCTGAGAATATTAATTCTGGCATAATACTACCTCCTTAAAATTTTTATATTTTTTTAACCACTATACGCATTCCTTCTACACGTATAATCTCTATTTCATTACCCTTTTCTATAAAATCTCCATCAGTTACTACATCCAACTTTTCATTTCCTAAAACAGCTACTCCTGCTGGACGTAAATCTGTATATGCTTGAAGTTTTTTTCCTATTAATTCTAATCTACTTTCACTCGCGACATATCCGTCCTCTGTTGAAATAGAATCGTTAAGAACAAGTCTATTTAATAACATTAACCTTTTATGGAAAACATTTCTATTAACATAGCATTGAATCGTTGCAAGTATTAAAGAAATAACTAAAATAAATGCAATATGATATGTTGATTTATTAATGTAGATTATTGCATAAATCACGGTAATGATCCCTACTGTTCCAACTATTCCACCAGGAATAAACATCTCTAGTCCTATTAGAGATATACCTCCAATAAATAATAATAGAACAAAAATACTAAGTCCTGTAGAATAAGAATGTAGGGCTATATATGTCGCTAAACTAAGTACTGACAAAATCCCCAAAAAATTAAGTTTTTTTGAAAACAATTGCTGACAAAAAGTTAATGACATAGTAATTAAAAGAATCCAATCGAGAGACATCATTAAATTCATATGTAATCACCTCATTTTTGCATATTCTTTTTCTAGATAGTCTAATAATTCCTCCCTCGTGAAAATATTCCCATGACCGGGAACAGCATGTTCAAAGTCAAGAATCGATATTCTATCTATATAATCACGGAGCTTTTGTTTATTATATGCCATCGGTTTTGTATAATAATTTTTAGCGTGACTATCACCTAAAAACAATACTTTTTCTTCTGGTATATAAATTAAAAATGCATCATTAGAATGTGAGTTATCATTGTAAATACAATTAATTTTAACTCCTCCAAGATTCAAATTGAAATCAGCCATTTTAGGCATATCTGGAATTCTAATTTTTATCTCATGATTTTCATATACTCTCTTTATAACATCCGCACTGTATTTTATCTCCGTTCCATCCTTAACTCTTTGATACAGACTCTCATCATCCCATTCTAGTTGAGATAATTCTATTAAAGAGTCTCTAGCTCTATCAGTAGCGATTACTGGAATATCTAAATACGCAGCTCCAAAACTATGGTCCCAGTGATGGTGTGTTAATATCACATAACTTGGCATTGGTAAGTCATTTTCTTTTAATTCTTTTAGAAATGTTTCGACTTGTGCAGGTCCATTTCCTGAATCTAACATTACAGAGAAGTATTCTCCTTTTACATACCCAAGCGTTGGTTCTAAATACATATATCGTTGTTTTGTATAATAAAATCTATCTGAAAATTTAATTAGCATCCTTTTTACTTCCTTTTGATTATAGGTATATTATATCATACATCCTCTAAATTTGAAATATAACGAATTATAACAAAAGTGTAAGAGGTGTATTTATCAATATATCAGAATATAGTAGCTGTATTTCAAAATATAGCAGAAATACAAAAAAACAATAGAATTTAACAAGTATTTAGATACTTCCCCCTAAATTTCCCCCACAAAAAAGCCCCTTATTTTGGGGCTTAATCTTTCATTTCTTAAACAGTCAAGAGCGAACCTATCTCCATCTAACACTGCTTTGTATTCACTAATGTAAAATTGATATAATCTTTCTCCATCGTTTTCAGAATCTGCTTGAAATACTAATTTTTCGTATTCATCTTCTTCCATATATCCTAGATACGCTTTTTATTCATCAACTAAATGACAACAAGTACAGTCGTTTTTATTTTTTTCTATCCAGTATCTTACTGTTGAACTTTCTTATAACACTAATCCATTAATAACAACCATCATTTGTCATTTTTTAATTCCTCCGAATATCTAATTAATTTCTTTGCTACTTGTAATGTCATATTCTCTATTTTTCTTTTGCCATTTCTGTAATCAGAGAGTAGTGAATAAGTAACTCCAGAATCTTTAGCTATTTTATAACTACTAATTTCACTATTTAAAAGTTCTTCTATTTCTTTAATTAGTTTATCAACCATATACTAACCTTCTTTTTTATTGAATTTAAGCCATTTTTCTGTTATTATTATCTTAGTAGCCAGGTGAAGTGGCTTAGGACTTCATCTTGATTACCGTTCGTTTTTTAGAAGTTCTAATCTTTGATTAGAGCTTCTATTTTTCTTTTATCTTACTGTTGAACTTTCTTATAATACTAATCCATTAATAACAACCTTCATTTCTCATTTTTTAATTCCTTCGAATATCTAATTAATTTCTTTGCTACTTTAAAACTCATATTTTCTAACTCATACTTACCACTGCGGTAATTTTAAATAACACTTAGTGTCACTCCTGCGTCATTTTGAAATTCTATAATCTGTTAAATCACTATTAAATAATTCTTCTATTTGTTTAATTACTTGATCTATCATTGTAAAATCTTCTAAATAAGTTTTAAGATAATTGAAATTATCACAGCGAATATACCTAGTACTATTATCATAATTTGTATTTTTTCTATTTTTATGATACAATGTGAGTAAACATTTAGGTACTAGGAGCTTTTATAAGCTCCGTTCCCTAATGGTCTATTTGCAGACTTTTTCAAAGATTTCAAGAATTGTGTTTACTATTTCTAAGATAGCTAACACTGTTGCTAGTACCAACATCTTGTCTTTGTGAGAGTCTGTTTTTTTATTTCTTCTGTTACTCACTACCTCACTTCCTTTACATTTATCATAATACTTTATGTAAGATATAAAGTTGAAAGCTAGTGAAAAATTTTTTTTAAAATGTATAGAAAAAAAGCCCATACTTTTTAAGTAAGGGCTACATACAAAAATTGTAAAGTATATTATTATATTTAAACATTTATGTACTTAGCTTTTCCTAATAAAAAAAGAAAGAAAGCAATACCAAAAAGGTTTACTTTCTTTAAATTCTATATGGAGATGGCGGGATTTGAACCCGCGTCCAAAAATACCTCCCCTTAGCTTCTACATGTTTAGTTTACCTATTGAATTTAATTCTCCACTTAAGCCGATAAACAGGCAATGAAAAACGAGTTTGATTAATCTCTTATTTTTCTCTACAAACGGAAGAGAAAAATCGTAGACTGCTAATTAATGAACCGATTAGCTTTGTCACAGTCAAACAAAGTAATCAGCCTTTAGCTTATTAAGCTGCTAAAGCGTAATTTGTTTTTTCGCCAGTTATATTTAACTGATGTGTTGTTAAAGGAGACAACCCTCCTACATGCCACCAAGAAGACTAGCATCCCTGTCGAATCCTAAACATCCCCTAATTGTGATTATTATATTCTACCATAAATTTCAAATTATGTAAAATTTTATTGTCTCTTCAATATTCTATGATTTAAATTCAACTCTTACCTACATTAATCATTCTTATGATATAATAAATTGTATATAATAAAAATTAAAGGAGGAACCATGGAAACACTTATTAATAAATTACGTCCAAGTAGAATCGATGATATTATCGGTCAACATCATTTAATTGGTGATGGAAAAGTTCTTACTAAAATAGTAGAAAGCAAAAAAATGTTCTCATTTATTCTATATGGTCCCCCAGGAACTGGAAAAACTTCAATCGCTAATGCATTAGCTAATGAACTAGACTATAAATTTAAAATATTAAATGCTGTAAATTGTACAAAAAAAGATTTAACTGCTGTAATAGAGGAATCAAAAAGGTTTAAAAAAGTTATTCTACTACTCGATGAGTTTCACAGACTAACTAAACCTATGCAGGATATTCTACTTCCTGAAATCGAATTTGATAATATATACGTTATTGGATGCACAACGAACAATCCTTATCATACTGTTAATCCTGCAATTAGATCACGTTTAATAATTTTTGAATTACAACAAGTTTCAAACGATGACATTTATGAATATCTTAAAAAAATATCAAATAATAAAGAAATATTCCCTAAGGATTTAAAAATAGAAGATGATGTTTTTAAAACAATCGCTCTAAACTCTTCTGGTGATTTGAGATTCTCATTAAATACTTTTGAAATTTTATATAATTTATCAAACGAAGATGAAATTGTCACAAAAGAGAAACTATTAAACCTATCTCTAGGAAAATTCAAAGCCTATGATAAAGATGGTGATGCTTTTTATGATATTATTAGCGCTTTTCAAAAATCTATACGTGGAAGTGATGTTGATGCTTCACTGTACTACTTAGCACTGCTGATAGATAGTGGTGATTTAGACACTATATATAGAAGAATGAGTGTTATTGCTTATGAAGATATTGGTCTAGCTAATCCGAATATCGGACCTTTTGTCCATGCTGCTATTGAAAGTGCGAAGATGCTTGGATTACCCGAAGCAAGAATACCATTGGCCAATGCTGTTATTCAACTAGCACTTTCCTTAAAATCTAATAGTGCTTATGTGGCGATTGACAATGCACTGCACGAAACTAAAACAAATCCAAAATTCATAATTCCTGATCACTTGAGAGATGCACATTATTACGGCGCTGATAAACTAAATCGAGGAGTTGGATATCAATATCCACACAGCCATCCAACAGGATATATTAAGCAGCAATATCTTCCTGATAACTTAGTAGGAAGAACATTCTACACACCAAAAACAAATAATAAAAATGAACAAAATCTAGCACAATATAAAAAATTTATAGATAATGTGAAATAGAAAAAGAAGTAGCTCAATATAACCTTGAGTTACTTCTTTTCTTCTTATTCGCCTAAAATTTTAACTTCACACTCAAGTTCAACACCTGAATCTTCTAAAACTTTTTTCTGAACTTCTTTAATTAAGTTTTTATAGTCTTCACAAGTTGCTGAATTTATATTAACCATAAATCCTGCATGTTTTTTTGACACTTGTGCTCCTCCAACAGTTAAGCCTTGCAAGCCAGCATCTTGGATTAATTTTCCTGCGAAGTATCCTTCTGGTCGTTTAAATACAGAACCACACGAAGGGTATTCTAAAGGTTGTTTATCTGAGCGCATTTTATTTAATTCTTCTACCTTAGAGATAATTTCTTCTTTGTTTCCTTTTTTCATCTGGAAATAAACTCTAGAAATAATTTCCTTAGTTTCCTGAATTATAGAATGTCTATATGAAAATTCCATTTGTTCATTAGTATAGATTTTCTTTTCACCGTCTTTAGTGAAAACTTCAACTTTTTGAACAACTTCTTTCATCTCACCACCGTAAGCTCCAGCATTCATAAAGATTGCTCCACCTACACTGCCTGGAATACCACATGAGAATTCAAGATTAGTTAGGCTATTTTCAATACAAAAATCAGTAAGTTCTTTTAATGTTAATCCAGCATAACAAGATATAACATCTCCTTCTAGTAACTCTATATCATTCATATCACTAGTCAAAGCTACTATTCCTTGAATTCCATTATCCGAAATTAATACATTTGAACCATTACCTAGTATAGTCAATTCAATATTATTTTCATTACTGTATGCTATTAGGTTTTGTAAATCTTTTTCGTTATTTATCTTCACTAAAATCTCAGCATTACCGCCAGTTTTTGTAAAACTATAATTTCTTAAAGGTTCGTTATATAATACTTCACTGCTTTGAAGAATATCTTCAATATTTTTTATTTTAATCATTAGTTTCAATCCTTTTTAAAATTTCATTTATAAATATTAATTTTTGTGCTAAATAATCTTTAAATGAAAGTTCTTTGTTCATACTTTTAAATGAATTATAGCTATCTTTTAGCTTATCATTATAAAAAACTGCTCTAGCTTTTATAAAATCTTTGTGTACTTCTGTATCACGTTGAACAACATTTAATACTACATCGTAACTCATAGTTAAATAATCCGTTATTCTTGCGTACTTAATTACCCCTTTTATTCCATTATGAGCAATTCTATGATATCCTATATTGTTTAATCTTTTTTCATCAAATGTTGTTATTTCATGTAAATTTTCAACAACAACAAGAATATCTACAATTTCTTCTCCTAATACCTGTGTAGTACTAGTTGCTCCTATATGTATAAACTCACATTTTGGCATTTTAGGGATTTCTTGTATTTTTTTTATTTCTTCTAAAAATATGTCAACAAAGACCTCATTGTCTTTTATTTCTTCAATTTTAACAATTCTCTTATCCATTTATAAAATCCAATCTTGTAATTAAATATCCTAATCTATTATAGACGTTATTTTATTTAAAGTAAAGCTATATCTAGAGTTCATTTATGAGCTAAGTAAATAAACTTATGATATTAATTACATTATTTATTTACTAACAACATTCTTCATAACAAAAACAACCTTTTTCATGATCGTTTATCATTCCAATCGCTTGCAAATAGCTATAGATAATAGTACCACCTACAAAACTAAATCCTCTTTTCTTCAAATCTTTACTTATCTTTATAGAAAGTTCAGATTCACTTGGTGTATCTTTATAGCTTGTTAATTTATTATTTATCTTTTTATAGTCTGTAAAACTCCAGATATACTTATCAAAACTTCCAAACTCTTTTTGTACTTTGATAAATGCAAGAGCATTTTTTCTAACAGAATAGATTTTCAATTTATTTCTTATTATACCTTCATCTTCTCTTAATAATTCTAAATATTCATCTGTATAATCTGCACAAATATTATAATCAAAATTATCAAAAACACGTTTAAAATTCTCACGTTTTTTTAAGATTAGTGACCAACTTAATCCTGCTTGCATACCTTCTAATACTAAATATTCGAATAGCATCTGTTCATCATGGGTTTCTCTGCCCCACTCATTATCATGATATTCAATATCTAAGGGAGCTTTTGCCCATGGGCATCTATGTTTATTCATGTACATCCTCCAAATTATTATTTACAATAGCTAACATTTCTCTAATTCGTCTAATGCTATATCTTTCTTTTTTATCAATTTCTAAGAAAAATCCATCCTTAGCAATAATACGAGTATCTTTATGAGGTGTTAATGCCGTAAATAATTCTTTTCCTTTTAGATTATTCATAATTTCTTTATCGAATGTTATAACTACTTTATTAGCTAATTCTTTTATACTAGTAACCATAGTATTTTTTGCCATAACTTTTAAATAACAAATATCTATTAGATTATTTACTTCTTCTCCAAAATCAGAGAATCTATCAATTAGATCTTCTACAATG
>ERZ772910.549-NODE-549-length-21511-cov-12.277871_pt1 | contig 21511 bp, 19 predicted proteins | sample MGYA00511357_ERZ772910 | MGnify/ENA primary metagenome ERZ772910 (study PRJEB29015, sample SAMEA2738096) | human oral metagenome | biome: human oral; feature: human-associated habitat; material: saliva | place: China | collected 2193 ... | reverse complement strand
TTTCTACACTATTTTCAGTAATAGCAGATACTGATATTCCTTGCCAACTACTTCCCATCGTAACCATCTGCTCTTCTGAGCCTCTTCGTAAAATGGCAACTCTTTGATTTCCTTCAATAATTCCCACAAGTTCAATTGGCTGTTCTAGGATCAATGTTTTAGAGTTAATACCTGTTCTGGAGTGAATATTTTCATTACTAAAGTTATTGATACTATCATGGGTCATATTGTTATTCAAACCTTTACTCTTTCTATTTGTTTTTATAGTTTTATTCTTAGTACCCCTATGTGGCCGTATAGTTCTTTTATTACGTATTTTCTCACTATTACCAAGTGATGTGTCATCATTACTAATAGTATCTAAATCGTTATCAATATCTTTATCTTCATCATTTTGACTTAGTAAATCGGTACTAGAAATATCTTTAAAAACCTCTCGCCAAGGATGATTCCGTTCTACACTGCTCACATCATATAGTAAGCGCCCTTTAACAATAGAGTCATCTTTCCCATCATGTACGGCCTTATTATCCACTCTATCTTTACTAGATTTCCCGTTATCGTTATCATTTCTTTTTTTATTAGATCGCCCTTGTGATTGCTCTTTTATATCTACCGACCTTTGATTATCAACACTATCCTCTAATTGAGCTGAATTAATATTGATATGTTCCTCTTCATGGGGATAAAAAACACCTACTCCTATCATTGCTAAAGCAAGTATAAAGAAAATAAAAATTGCAATTCTATAGTGTCGTATAAGAAAACATTGTCTACCAACCCACGCTTTAATCTGTTCTATATAGTTTTGTAAGTTCATAATTCACCTCCTTCAAACAATTTCTAGAAGGTCCTTCTAAATCCCTACAAAAAAATGACTCTACCAGTCACCTAGGTGACTAATAGAGTCATGCATTATATTGACAAATCAAAAGGATTTGTTCTTATTTTATTTACTGTTAAAGCCATCTGGATGAGATGTATGCCATTTCCAAGCATCTTTGATAACATCAGCTACATTGCTGAATTTAGGATCCCAACCAAGTAAGTTTTTGATTTTTTCAGAAGAAGCAATCAAAGTACCTGGGTCACCAGCACGACGTTCACCATATTGAACAGGAATATCGATGCCTGTAACCTCTTTGGCAGTTTCAATGATTTCTTTTACAGAGAAGCCATTACCACTACCAAGATTAAATACTTGGGATTCCCCACCTTTACGCAAATAGTCCATAGCTAATACGTGAGCAGCTGCTAAATCATTAACATGAATATAGTCGCGCACACATGTACCATCAGCTGTATCATAGTCAGTACCAAATACAGTTATATGTTCTCTTTTACCACGAGCTGCATCAAGCACAAGGGGAATCAAATGAGTTTCTGGATGATGGTCTTCCCCAATCGTACCAGATGGATCAGCACCTGCCGCATTGAAGTAACGCAATGCTACATATGTAGAACCATAAATAGAACTGTAATCAGATAGCATTTCTTCAATCATCAATTTAGTGCGACCATATACATTTGTTGGTTGCAATTGTGCATCCTCTCGAATTGGTACCACCTTAGGCTCACCATATACTGCAGCCGTACTAGAGAATACGAAATGTTTCACACCTGCAGCACGAGCAGATTCAATAAGGTGATACGAACCAACCACATTATTTTCATAGTAAATAGCTGGATTTACCATGGATTCCCCCACTTGAGAGTGGGCTGCAAAATGCATAACACCAATGATGTTATGGTCTTTCATAATTTGGACTAACTTAGGATCTGCAATATCCATATTATAGAATGTAACCCCATCAGGAATAGATTCTACATGTCCACGAGATAAATTATCTACAATGATTGGTGTATAACCTGCTTGTTGTAAGGCACGTACAGTATGACTCCCAATATAACCAGCACCACCTGTTACTAAAATATTCATAGTTCCCCCTTATGAATTATGTGTATCCTTTGCACGAGCTAATTTAGGACCAATGAGACGTTTATAAACCTCAACACCTGGTTGGTCAAAGGCATCAACACCAGCAAAAATAGACTCGAAGTAAACCGCCCAACAATGCATAAACATAATTTCCCCTAAATGGAATGCATTAAGCGTTGGTACAGTTATAGTCATGTTAAAGCGATTATCACTAGATAAGGCCTCTCTATTGGCATCTAAGGCAATGTTTAAAATATCACAAATACCTACATCAGATAGAGCGCGTAAGCGTTCATATTGACTATATGTACTTGGCACGATGAGATTATGTTTCCAGTCTTTAACCTTAATAAATTGAACGACTTTATTAAGGCGCCCCTCTTGATGTTCCTGCACTTGAGCGTGCATATCCATAGTACCTACTGCAGGTACTGGAGTGCGGCCATATGGCAAACAAGTATTACTCATCTTACCAAGTGATTCAGATAAAAGCTGCACATACCAGTCAGATAAAGAGTGAAGCGCATCACTATATGGCATAAATACTTCAATAATACGACCATACCGTTCAGATGCAATATATTTTAATAAAGCACTTAATAAAGCAGGATTTTTGAAAATATCCTCTTCTTGACATGCTACGTCCATAGACGCTGCACCCGCTAAGAAGCCTTCAATATCGAAGCCCACAAGTGCAGCCGTTACAAAACCTACCTCTGTAAATACAGAGAAGCGGCCACCAACGCCATATGGAATACTATAAGTCTTCCAATTATTTTCTAGCGCCATAGCCCTTAAAATTGTAGGATGTTCATCTTCAGATACATCAGTTACAGCTACTACTTCATAGTTAATGTTGCGATCTTGTAAAGCCTTCTCCAAAATCATGAAGTTTGCCATTGGTTCGATGGTAGAACCAGACTTGGAGGTAATAACGAGCATCACCTTATAGTCAGGGCCTTTTTTCTGAGCTTGATATTCTAAGGTACGGATAAGACCTGCTAAATAGTCGCCATCTACGTTAAAGCCAGCAAAGTACATCCGTGGATATCCATTGCGTTCTTCTGTACTTAGATTATTCCAAAACGCACCACATTGAACGTCAAAAATAACCTTGCTCCCTAAGTAGGAGCCGCCAATACCGACAGACACAACGGTATCAATATTGTGGCGTGCATAGTCACGCAATTCGTAAAGACGTTTCAACATATTTGGTGTATTGATACCATCTTCCGAAATATATGGTAGCTGATAAAACAATACAGGTTCAGGTAAGCCATCTTTAGAAACATGGCCTTCTTCAAAGCCTGTAGAACGTAAAATATTTGTATGACGCCACACGTTTTGTATAGCTCGTTCAAAATTATTTACGTCTCGCTCTTGTATGCAACTTTCATTATATATGTTAGCGTAATCTAACTCGAACCCCGATTGTAATCGCAACATCAGATATCTCCTTCACTGACATTTTATGTACAATATTTTACCCATTATATCATAAAAGAATGAATAAAATATTAGTTTATGCAATCAGTTTACCCACAAACCATAACCGAAGCCTACTGCATAGACAGACCACAGCAACGCAATAGGAATAGCTAGTTTAAATTTAACCTTTAATATCTTATGACGCCACAGAACCATACCTAATAAAGCGCCCACACCACCAAATGAAAATGCTAAAAATAATAAAGTAAACTCTGAAATCCGTCCATATCCCTTGATGGCACATAATTTATCATATCCATACATACTAAATACGATAAGATTCCAGACACCTACAGTTACCCAAAATTGTGTGTCACTCATATCCCCAAACCTTGTATCCCTTACTTATGATGAGATTTAAAATATTCTAATGTTTTTTGTAAGCCGTCCTCTAGTGTAGTTGTGGCGACAAAGCCAAAATCGCGTTCTGCCTTGGCATTGCTTAAACGAGAATGCTTGATATCCCCTACGCGCTCAGCCTCATAGTGCACCATAAAGTCTGCACCACTAATAGCACGGAATCGCGTAATCAACTCATTAACAGATGTTCCCTTATTGGTAGATACATTATAAATACCTGTACATTGACTATTCCCCATAGCCTTAATATTAGCATCTACCACATCATCTACATAAATGAAGTCTCTAGTTTGCTCGCCATCACCATATACGGTTAAAGGCTGACCTTCAACGATCAAACGGTTAAAGACACTGATAACGCCACCTTCACCACCATCACCTTGACGAGGTCCATATACATTGGCATATCTAAAGCACACTGTATTTAATCCAAAGGCTTCACGATAAATACGTAAATACCCTTCTGCAGTAAGCTTTGTCAGTCCGTAAAAGGAAGAAGGCATACCACTTAATTCCTCAGTTAACGGCAATACTGCTAAATCCCCATAAACAGCAGCAGACGAAGGCATTAAGAATTGTTCAACCTTCACCTGACGACATGCATCTAAAACATTAATAAGCCCTAATAGATTCACATCACAGTCATAACTAGGGTTCTCCATAGAGGACTGAACCATAGTTTGCGCTGCCTCGTGAAATACGATAGAGGGCTTAAACTCTTCAAAAATAGATACTAGTTTCGGATCTCGTACATCCATCTCAATAAATTGAGCTGCTTCATGTACAAAAGAACGCATACCAGTAGATAAATTATCTATAACAAGCACATTGTGCCCTAATTCAATTAATCGATCCACAAGATGAGAGCCAATAAATCCGGCCCCACCTGTAACACATATATTCATAGCACCCTCCCTTCTTATTTTCTAAATACCTGCACCTTGTTTAGCTAGTGCATCGGCCATTTCATTATATGTATCGCCCGTATGAGCCGCTACCTTGTGAAAGTGTACGCGCACACGGTCTTTTATGGAGTCATAAAATGCTGCGTACTGTTGAGTAAGCGCATTATTACGTTTCCAACCCTTTGTAGCCCACATTTCAATGCCCATATAGTCATAATAAAGTGAACATTCAGGAACGCCACGATCAACAGCATATTTCATAACATACATAGCAGCTAATAACTCACCAGCTACATTCCAAAATGATGTATATCGTTCATCAGTAGATGGAAATGAAAAGGTCTCCCTATTTCCATTCAAGAAGATAACACCACCAGCTCCAACGGTATTTGTCCCTTTATTATAACTACCGTCAATATAAGCAACCACATGGTTTGGCTTAGTAAAATCTGGTTTCACAACACTTGTTGATACTTTATTTTGAGCCCTAGAACTAGAACTTACTGATCTAGAACTTATCAATTTAGACTTCATCTCTTGAGATGATTTAGTTTCGCCCTTATTAGCGCTCATAAAGTCGCTTAAGGATAAGCCTGAGTCCTCCACAAAAGCACGGGCTTCTTCTTCCGTAGGGAAAGACTTGTAGATAGCTCCACCAAAGCCCTTTACCTGCTTCTCACAGTCAGCCCAAGTCATATAAATACCTGGCACGCGACCATTGCGAACTGCATAAAACTTTTTAGCCATACACACCTCTTAATGATCCATGGTAAGTTCAATAAATTTAGCATTTACAACAGATGCTAAATCTTTTGGATTTACCTTCATTTGCATACCACGTAGGCCTGCACTAACATATACAAACTCTAGAGGCTCCATAGTAGCATCAAAGTAGGTAGGAAATGCTTTTTTCATTCCCACAGGAGAACAGCCACCACGCAAATAACCTGTAATTCCCAACAAATCCTTAACAGGAACAAGCTCTACCGACTTATTATGACTAACGCGAGCAGCTTGTTTCATATCTAGTTCAGCGGCTACAGGAATACAGAATACAACGTAACCTGTTTTATCACCTTTACCCACTAGCGTTTTAAAAACTTCCTTTTCCTCTAGGCCTAGCGCCTCTACTACATGGAGTCCTGCTGCATGATCCTCAGACCATTCATATTCACTAATGCTATAAGGTACCTTATGGGTATCTAAAATACGCAATGCGTTAGTCTTTTTATGCTTTTCTTTACTCACTATATCCCACCTTATATATTAGCGTAACAAATAAATCTAATCAATATATAATATTTTTCTATATATTATATATCACCATAAATTCATATCTAACTCGATATTCTTATTTATTCATAATTTTATTGATATTCTTTAATTCAATGCGCAATGTTCCATCATCATTGGTTTTGATTTCAATAAACTCGCGATTTTTCATATATTCCACAGGGAAAGAGATTTCAATGCCCGTATCTGTTTTAATCTTGTGATGTTCTCCAACCTTTGTTGCAAACTCACGGTTCACCGGTAATGGCCGCATCATATCTGCATCAGCTAATTCTTTCTTAGCCGCCTCTTGTTGAATCGGATTCGCTTTGAATACCTCTTCTACTATACGAACAGGATCAACTGTATCAGATACTTCAGCATTTTTAGCAATCATAGACTTTGCAGTCGTCAATTCAACGACGCCATCAGACTCATGCGCTTGAGCCACCTTATCTACAATAGCTTTTACCTTTTTCACTGTATCCCGGGAGGATTGATTAGTACCTAATTGTAATACCTTATCCGCTAAGATATAGGATACTTCACCATCAAACTCACCTTTCGGTTCAAAAATACGAACACTAAAATCATGTAAATTAATTGATGCAAAGGCACGTAATTTTTGAGATGGCATAGGCAGTACAGCCTTATGAGAAACGAGTTCTGTCGCTAATGAACCATCATCTTCACTAAATAGTTGATGGGTAAAAGCATCATGAGCTTGGCACAAAAGAATACAAATATAAGTCGTATCTGTAACAGCTTCACAAATAATCGTATCGATAACTACGGAGTCCGTTGCTTGCTGCATATAGGTAAACAAGCTTTCACCTAAATTCTTAGATAAATCTATAAACTTGAGGTCTCCCTTTTTATACTCCACCAACTGTTTACCAAATGGACTTGCATCATGTAAGGTACCTGTTCTAGCACCTGGGTCTTTGAAAGCCTTAGCTACATGATTAGCAATATAATCTTGTATAGCTTGATCGCCAACCTTTAATTCATGTTCAGAATATACGGCTAAAGAGGACGTAAAGTCAAAAATCTCTAGCGCAGCCTTATTAATCTGCATGATGCCTCCTATTAATAGAAAAAACGATTACCCTTTATTATACCACTCTTTTAGCTTTCGTTTATCAACTTTTGAACATTCTGTAAGAGGTAACATAGGAATCTGTAGCATTGTTTTTGGCCACTCTACAGAAGGTCTTTCATGATGAATACGCTCTATAATTTTACTTAATTCAGCGTTATCCTCTAATACTACATAAGCAACAAAATCTTCCCCCCGTATATCATCATTAATCGTAATAATGGCGACTTCAGAAATGCCCTGTAAGGATTGTAAATACAATTCCATTTCGGGAATAGAAATTTTATAGCCCCCTTTATTGATGACATCACCTTGCCGCCCATTAAACATGAGATACCCATCGCTATCAATATAGCCGCAATCATTTACAGTATATGTATCGGGAATGCCTTCAATATGATACTTTGTAGTCACATAAATGACGCCATTTTGCTCTGCAATTTTGACAGTTGGAAACGGTCTCCCCACAGTACCTTCTCTATCTAACCACTCTTTACCTGTACAATAAGTTATATAGTTAAGCTCAGATGCACCATAATAGAGAATAAACTCCATGTTTGGACATATTAGTTCTAGCTGTTTCATCAACTGTCGATCCAGCACTTGAGATCCTGCGATGATATAGTTAATAGAGTCTAGTTTACGTTTGCAATGACGTACTAGTAATCGTAATTTTGTTGGTAATGCATATATATGGTCCACATGATATGTCTCAATCAGCTGTATCCATCGATTTGGACGCAATGAACTCGTTGTAATCACTGTTCCACCAGACCATAGTACACCGATAACCATATTACTAACACCAGTGAAACTAAAGCTACCATGTAAGAAGATGTTCGTATCTTTGTTTATGTGAAAGATATTGTTTTGAGTATCAAAGAACTCTCGCCACGAGCTCTCACTGCGCCACAAAGGTTTGGGGCGCCCCGTAGTTCCAGAGGTAAGGACACCAAAATCTGCAGATGTTGGAACACCTTCAACACTTATAACCCGAGCTAGCTCATCCATATAAGCTGCATTCATTTCATTATGGCACACCATGGAGATATACCCTTTATATAACCCCCATAACCACTGTACTAATTGCTCTACAAAAGAGGATCTCTGAATTAAAAGTACCTTATTCTTCGGCCCATCATTAAAGTGACCTAAATTAATTACTCTACTTGTATTATTAAACTCCATAGAGAGAATAGCATCATATAGCTGACCATATGTATACTGTTCTTCATCGACTATGAGCGCAATTTTATGTGGTTCTAAATCTTTATATTGTTGCAAGCGTTCAATGATTGTCATATTACATACGCTCCATAATTAAAGCTGTACCTGTGCCCCCTGCACCTGCAATGGCACATAAGCCATATCTACCATTGCACGACTCTAAGGCTGCCATGCAATGAAGTACTAAAATAGCACCTGAACAACCGTACGGATGTCCATACGCTAAAGCTCCGCCTAATGTATTATATTTTTCCATATGATTAGGATAAGACTTATTAAAAAGCACATCAATAATGGCAAAGGCTTCGTTCCATTCCACTACGTCCATATCATCCATGGTTAAGCCTGTCCGTTTAAAAATAGCTTTAGTGCTTTCTAATGCGCCTTCTGGACTAAACTGAGGATTTCCAGCCCAGGGCATGACACTATGTATTCTAAAAGGCCCCTGTTTATTAGATACGTATACGAAAGCCGCCCCATCATGAGTTAAACAAGCATTACTTGCATTTGTAATGGAATTAGGCCCCAATAAAGGCTTCATCCTAGACAAGAGTTTTTCGTTCATCTTAGGCCGAATACATTCATCTATACAAACTTTACCATCTAGCGTAATGGTCATAATATAAGATTGTAAATATGGATTATCTAAAGCCCCAAAAGCACGTTGATGACTATTAATAATGTAGGGATATAAGTCTTCCTTTGTTATATTATGCTTATGTATCGTTCGCTCAGCTCCTTCCAACATAGCTAAAGGTGATTGGTCTTCAGGGGTAAATTGAGCTACCTTATATAAGCCTTCTCGATCATCACCAGTTGCATAGATTCGATCTGGTTGTAAGGAGGAGCTTTCAATACCACCAGCAATAGCATAATCCATAATACCTGATGCAATGTGCGCATAGGCCATTTCAATACTCATCAAAGCCGATGCACACTGCATATCTACGGTAATAGCAGGAACAGAATTCGGTAAATTACACATAAGCCCCATAAGGCGCCCAATATTACCACCAGTCCCAACTGCGTTGCCACAAAAGATTCCATCTACTTGTGAAATCGCATAGCGACTGACTAATTCGTCAATAAGTTGAGCCCCTAACATTTCAGGTCTCATATGTTTATATTGTCCATTTAAAACGCCAATAGGGCTGCGAAGGCCGCCGTGAATATATACTGACATATAAACTCCTTATAGTAAAAGAAAAAGAGGCATCCCTAGGAACGCCCCTTTTATTAGGTTCTAAATTTTAATTTTAGTTGCTAACCAAGAAGCAACGAGACATTTTACAATGTCCCCTGGAATAAATGGGAACATTACTACAGGCAACGCAGCCCAAAGTTCTGTTTTTGTAACGAGCATAAAGCCTGCCACACCAAATAGGTATACTACAGGAATTGTAATTACAATAGAACGCCATGCATAAGAGAAAAAGCTCTTTTTAGAACCTTTAAATACGCTTAATAATGTATAAGCTATTGGCCAAGAGAAGATAAAGCCCCCTGTTGGTCCTAATAATTTACCAAGACCGGCTGTACCACCCACGAAAACAGGTAAACCTACAGCACCAAGTAAAACGTAAATAATAAATACAATAAATGCATCTTTTGGTTGTAACAACAAACCAGTTAATGTAGCTACCAAAGTCAATGCCGTTACCATGGCTGGACTAAATGGCAAAGGAAAAGAAATATATGCTGAAATACATAATAAGGCTGTCAATAAAGCCATTTTTGTTAAACGTCTTGCTTCCATAATTACCTCTAACTAATAAATCTTTGTTTCAAAGATGTAGAATCTTCATTTTCACCAAAAAAAGTAGCGGAAAATGCCAATGTGTCACCCACATAACCTTCTACATGAGCATCCTCAGGGATTTCCACTAAAGTCACCATATCCTCTGCAATAACAGGGGCATGAAAGTAAATCACCATTTGCAGCGCAGATTTACTAATATTCCAATAATTCCACAATGTTTCAAGAATCATGCACCCAGGTACGACATAAGGGTCCTCTCGATGAATTGGATTCGTGTCATTAATATCATTTACGAATTGTACTATATCGTTCTTAGAGAAAGATATAGCACCGCTAATTTCCTCTTGATGTATTGTAGTGCGAATACTAAATTGTTTTGGCACTGGTCGTAAATCAACCATCAAGAATCCTGATTTGTCCATAATACCGATAGTAGTAGTTTTAGCAACTTGAGATACAATCTGACATATGGTTTCATCACTACCAGCAGAATCATAATGCATATGCTTAATAACGCTATGACCCGGTAGGTCTAAGTCATTATTACATAATGCTTTAAATAATGTTCTCATATAATCACATTCCTTTATTTATCCAATAAATTGATTATAATCAACATTATTTCATTCGTCAACAAAAGTCATTATCCATTTGTTAACAAATATAAAATAATATATTTATATTAGCTAAATGTACTACAAAAATAAAAAGAACCCATGATTGTGTAGTGACCTGAACTACACCCCAAAAATTGAACACAATTTTGGGAGGTGCAGTTCATGACATATCATAGGTTCTTTTATAATGTTAAACCTTATAGATTTATTATTTAAGATTTAGCTCTTTTAAGTATGCCTTGAAGTTTTCACCTAACTCTTCATTGCGCAATGCATACTCAACAGTAGCTTTCAAATAACCTAATTTATCACCTGTATCATAGCGAATGCCTTCATAGGCCAATGCATAGGTATCAGTCTTAGACGCTGCTAAGGCATCAGTTAATTGGACTTCATTGCCTACGCCAGGTTTAGTGTTTTCCAAGATGTTAAAGATATCTGGTGTCAAAATATAACGACCTAATACTGCAAGTTGAGATGGAGCATCTTCTTGCTTAGGCTTTTCCACCAAATTATGAACGCGATATAAGTTATGAGCCAAAGCCTCACCAGATACAATACCATATGAGCTAACTTTATCTTCAGGTACAAATTGCGCCCCTAAGATAATACCAGGATGCTCATTATAGCAATCAATTAATTGCTTTAAGCATGGATTTTCTGGGTTATAAACAATATCATCACCAAGTAATACTGCAAATGGTTCATCCCCAGTAAATGCTTTAGCACACAATACAGCATCACCGAGACCGCGAGGTGCTTTTTGACGAATAAAGTGAACCTTAATATCTGCTAAGTCCTTAATCATCGCCAATTGTTTATTTTTACCTTGGCTTTGTAACAATAATTCTAATTCAACGCTGCTATCGAAATGGTCCTCGATGGCGCGTTTATTACGACCTGTGATGATTAGGATCTCTTCAATACCAGAATCCAAGGCTTCTTTCACTATATACTGGATAGCAGGAGTATCCACGATAGGAAGCATTTCCTTTGGTTGTGCCTTAGTAGCTGGCAAGAAACGTGTGCCAAAACCAGCTGCTGGGATTACAGCTTTTCTAATGCGTTGCATAATAGTCTCCTAACTAAAAGTCTTTACCTACAAATTTAATCTTCCATTGATTATCTCTGTTTTTATGACCATCCTTATATGTTAAGTACATATCAAAGGAGTGTAAATCACGATGCCATGTGTAGTAGATAGAATCAATATCCCCACTCATCATATTGTTTTTAACACTTACAGAAATGTCATCTAGGCGAGTTAATTTATAAGAGCCACCATAAACAAGCTCCTTAGGAAGCTCTGTCGTATCGAATCGATATGGAGAGTTATTGTAAGAAATATTTCTTTGATCATAGCTAACCCAAACATTTGCACGATTGCCAGCTTTAGATTGGAATCTAGCCCCCCAATAAGGCATGCTACGAATAGAACCATCATAACCATAGTAGTCGCGTTGATAACCGCCTAAGAAGCGCAAATCTGCGTTTTTGCCGAGTTTAATTGGATCATGAGAAACCTCTGCATAATATTCTTTATGAGTACCTTTTACAGAATCCTCTTTCCAATAACCAGCATTAACACCACCACGTACAGTAATTGGAGATTTCCCTACATGGTACGTATGTGTATCTAAGCGAACTTCACCGATTTTTTCAATCCATACAGTTTCATCATTATACTCATTGGATTCCTTGCTGTAACCAACAGAAGCAGTCCCCCAAGGTAAGTAATGACGATACCCAAGCTGTGGTTTAAAACCAGCTTTAGAATACCAACGGTAATCAAGATAAGCTTCACCACGCTTACCAATTGGATATTCAGTACTGCCATGTAAACCAATACCATTATCGCTATTATACGTAGGTCTTGGTATTAAAGAGAAAATACTAAATTTATTCTCTTTGTCATGACGCAAAGACGCTGTATAAGATGGCAAAGATAAAACTTTAAAGTTTTTAATATAGAAGGATGGCTTCTTGATGACTACTTTGTCGCCAGGATACACTTTGATATCTTGACCTTCCACACGATAGTCTGGAGTATGTTTGAAAGCCATAGCATGTTTTGTAGTAACCATGCCCTTTTCCATATGTCCAGTTTGACCATCAAAGGTTGCGTTTTGACCCTTTACATAATATGGATCAGTCCAGCCCATCGCTTGATCTGCCGTAAAATGACGATCACTAGTGCGATACGTCATATTTTGACCTGTAATATCTTTTGTTTTACCGCCATCTTCTAAATAACGATATCCACCAACAGTACGATACTCTGTAGTTTTCGTATTACCTTCAATACGGGGAGCCAACAAAGTTTGATTACCTTGAGTAACTACTACATCACCTTGTGCATATACATTACCTGTGGAACCACTATAAGACATTTTGTCTGCATCAATACGAGTAGGTAACTGCTCAGTAGGCTCAGCAGTTTTTGCCTTTTCACCACGACGTACAACACGGATATTGCTATGTTCAGGTGTAGATGCTTTAGAGATTTCTCCAGCATAAGATTGACCTACGCTATCCAATTGATCTTGATATACCGTGGTTGACTCTGTAGCGGCCCATACTGGTTGTGCTAAACAAAACACACATGCCGCTGCAAGCCATTGTACTTTACGTTTCCTCATGGTTACTAGAACTCCTCTTGCTTTAAGAATTTGTTAATTATTGATTGCGTTTTACAACAACGATAGGTTGAGAGACATTTTCTACCACTTCTTCTGGTTCTTCAGCTTCAGTAGTATCTTCAACTACAGCTTCATTTTCTTCAGCACCGTTGTTTTCAACATATTCTTCAGTTTCACCAGTTGCATTTGGCACAGTTACTGCATCAGCTAATTCATCATCGCTATGCGCTAAACCGTCACCACCGATAACAAGACCTTGAATAGTTACAGAGTCTTGTGGTTGTACATAGATTGTAGAACCAGCAGGATACTCAATATTTTTACCCTTAACGAATGCACCGCCCACAAGACCAATAGGGCCAAGTAAAACGGCACCAGCTACAGACGCGCCAGCCGCTTTTACTTCATTACGAGTTTTGTCTTTAGCCTCTTTACCTTGTACAGCAGTAAATTCTGTACCATCGATTGCAGGAATAGTATCGAATGTAATATCTAAGGCACCATTACGACCAAAGGAACGAGCCTTTTTTAAAGATGTAATCGTACCAGAACCTACAGTACCAGCAGGAACTAACAATACATTGCCATCCATTACATTTTCAGCCACAGTGAAGGATACAGTATCACCTTCATGACTTGTTTTAGATGAAACAGCATCATTTAAAGTTACTTTAAACACTTGGTTACCTGCCAATGTACCTACCTGGTTAGTAAGAGTTACATTGCTACCATATACTTTAGTTTTTAAAGAAACAATACGTTTTTGCAAAGAGCCACTGCCAATACGACCATTTACGCTACGTTCCATTTTCTCTACACGATCAACAAGGGAGCCTGCGTTAATGCTATTTTGATACGTATATTCTAATGCGTCCATTTCTTCACGCAAAGAAATATTTGTACCACTACCTTCTACAGAGTTATAGAGTGTATCAACACGTTTGCTCAATGTCGCAGAGTTTCCATTGAAACCAGTACCATACACGGTTTCATCAAGTTGATTAATGCGGTCCACTACGGCACCATCTTGTACAGAACCATATACAGTAGTTTCCAAAACATTTGTTTTCTCTGTTACTGTACCAGGAGCAGCAAATGCAGTACCTGAAATTAGGGATGCCATTAAAAGTGTAAGTACTTGCTTCTTCATAAATTCCTCCACAACGTATCTAATGTATAACTGTTATACAACAGAATAAGCACGGGCCTAAGACCGTGCTTATTCCCTGAGTCTACTATTTTATATGCTCAGTGGCCATTAAATTTTCAAATCGATAATCGCAGATACACCTACGCCTTGCACACGAGATGCACCAACTGGATTTGTGCTATCAACAGGTACTAAACCTTTAACACGAACCATGCCGTTAAAGCTACCTTCTACTTGAGCAACTGCTTTAACTTCTTCAATGCTAGAAGCAGGACCAGTAACTTGAGCAGCACCGATATAACCTTTTGTACCAATACTAATGATAGGTACTACTTTAGTTGTATATTCTGTACTTAAGTTATTTTGTTTCAATAATTTATTTAAGAACGTGTCAATTTGAGGACCGAATTTGTTAATAACAATACCGATGCCGCCAATTTTAGCTGCACCGCCAAGAATACTGCTTAAGCCGCCAGCTTGAGTAGTCAAGATGCCACCAAATGCAGTTGTAGTTAAACAAACCCCTAGAACAGCTGTAATAATTTTCTTTTTCATAATAAGCCTCCTATAGATACTTATATTTTAACAAATTCTATACATAGATTCTAGTGAAAGTATAAGAACTTACACATAAAGATACCAGTATTGTATAAAAACACGATGAACGAGTAGTGAATTTTATACAACTTAATTTAATGCTATCATCATAGCAGAATACTGTCAATATCTAATAGAACTAATACTTAAAAAGCATCAAAAATTACAAAAAAAGAAGAAATTATATAACTAATTAAATTATTATTTCAAGTTATAGAGCTAACAAATACGTGGCACTTGATCCTCACCTAATAAATCGACTAGACGAACACCGCCAATAGCTGTTTGCAATCCTACTTTACCAATATTTTTATCTAAGGTTTTACCAATGAGAACTGCTTCTTTTCCTTCTTCAAAACCATGTAAAACTTGAAGAACTTCGTCAGTAACCTCTGGTTCAACTACTAAAACGACTTTGCCTTCATTCGCTAAATATAATGGGTCATAGCCTAGAATATCACAAACAGACTGCACTTCATCATGAATGGGAATTGCCGTTTCTTCAACCTTAATGCCCACTTGACTTTGATCTGCTATTTCTTTTAACACAGTACCCAAGCCACCTCTTGTAGGATCTCTCAATAAGGCAACTTGAGGACCTACTTTATCAAGCACAGCATGAACCATCTTATTTAAAGGTGCACAATCTGTTTGTAACGAATCAGATAACTCTAAACCAAATCGCTGTCCCATAACGGCAATGGAGTGATCTCCAATAGCACCAGATAAGATAATATCCATGCCCGCCTTTACGCGATGCGGTCCAATATCAATGCCGTCTGGAATCATACCAATTCCGGCAGTATTAATATAGATTTTATCGACTTCACCTTTTTTTACAACCTTTGTGTCACCAGTAACGATTTGTACATTTGCAGCCTTAGCCATCTCTGCCATGGTACGAAGAATTTCATCTAATTCATCAAAGGCAAGACCTTCCTCCAGAATGAGGCCACAGCTTAAATATTGTGGAACCGCCCCATTCATAGCAAGGTCATTAACGGTACCACATACGGCGAGTTTACCGATATTGCCACCAGGGAAAAATGCTGGTTGTACTACATAAGAGTCCGTAGAGAATGCCATGCGCCCTGCTGTAACAGGAAATTGAGCTCCATCGTGTAAAGGAGCCAATAAATCATTAGTAAAATATTTTAAAATAAAACGCTCTGTCAATTCATGACTAAATCGACCGCCATTACCATGGACTAAGCGAACTCGTTCCATATTAATCCTCCCATGTCGATCCACCACTGGAATATCCATATTTGTACCAAGCAGCACAACTACCTTCTACAGAGACCATACAAGCCCCAACGGGGTGATCCGGAGTACAGCTTTTACTAAACAATGGACATTCACTAGGTTTAATAAGGCCTTGCAAAACTCGTCCACATTGACACCCCTTTGGATCAAGGGATGGTTTTTCTAATTCAATGGGTAGCGCACGCTCCGCATCATAAGCTGCATACTCATCTTTTAATGCTAAGCCAGAGTTTGGAATAATACCGATACCACGCCATGCATCATCACATACGTCGTATACTTCCTTCATCATAGCTTGAGCCACAGGATTCCCCTTCTGCATAACTACAGAATGGTACGTATTGCCGACTACAATATTCCCAGTTTTTCGTTGCTCTAAAATATTAGCAATAGCAGATAGAATTTCTAAGCCGTCAAAGCCAGCGATACAAGAAGGAATACCATATTCTTTAGGTAGGAAACGGTATGGTTCTTCGCCAATAATAACACTTACGTGACCTGGCAAGATAAAGCCATCAATATGGCCTTCTTGTCTATCTAGTAAAGCCCGCAAAGCAGGTGGTACTAATTTATGAGATACGAGGAAGAAAACATTCTTTAGTCCTGCCTCGTGAACAGCTTTCACCGTAGCACAAATGACTGCTATAGTCGTTTCAAAGCCAATAGCTAAAAAGACTATTTTCTTCTCTGGATATTTTTTGCTTAGTTCTATCACCTCTAAAGGTGTATAAATTACATGGATATGAGCCCCCTTAGTTTGAGCTTCACTGAGGCTGCTATAACTACCTGGAACCTTTAACATGTCCCCAAAGGTAGCAATAATAGTATCCTCCCGTTCTGCATAGGCTAATGCCTTATCCATATAAGTTTGATCCGTTACACATACAGGACATCCTGGTCCACTAACAAGTTCTATGCCACTCGGCAATAGTTGACGAAGACCTTCTCGAAAAATCGCCACTGTATGTGTACCACACACCTCCATAAGCCGCACGATTTCACCGGGCTCATGAAGTGCATTGATACGGTTTAACAATGCATCAGCTGTGTGCTGCTTTTCCTGCAAAGTAAGCTTCTTCAAGTTCTTCTAACTCCTTAAAGGCTTCTAATGTTTTTTGAGCCTCTTCTTCATCAACAATTTGTACTGCAAAACCTGCATGAACTAATAGCCAGTCCCCTACCTTTGCTTCTGGTACGAGGAGCAAGCTACAGTCTCGTGTAGCACCGGTCAATTCAACAGTGCCAATAGCATCATTCACAGCAATTAATCGGGCTGGTACCGCTAAACACATACTATCTCCTTATATTTATTTCTAATAACACTCGTTTATATAATAAAATTTACTTTAATCAGAATCTTTTTAAAGAATCTTCTGTAGAATATATAAATATATCTAATATGATTGTATCACAATTACAATCATTATTAAGTGATGGCCGCTACAAATAATTCAGGCTAACTATCGGATTTGACTACCAAGCCATAATTGACCTAAAGCAAGTCCTCCATCATTAGCTGGTACAGCTTCATTCATATATAAATTGCCTACATGCCATGCACGATGAATCAATTCTACTAATTTACGGTTCTGGAATACGCCGCCTGATATTGCTGCGTTGCTAATTTTATAACGTTCCATTAAATCCGCTGCAGTTTCACAAACTGCAATAGCCATCGTTTTATGGAAAGACGCAGCTAGATGAGCACGCGATTCACCTCGTACAACGCCATCCATAATGGCTTCTACAGTAGGCGTAAAGTCAAGAACTTTCCCATCATAATTATAGTCAAGTAAAGAACCTTTTTCTTCGCCACATAAGGCTTCTAAGGCAATGGTAATTTGTGCATCATATGTATGTATCATACCTAGCCCTAAGAGAGATCCCACAGCATCAAATAAACGACCACAACTAGTTGCTTGTATCATCGGCATTGTAGATTGTAATGCTTTATCTAGAATTTCCCAACCTTTCGGAAGGTTTTCCATCCATTCTTGGTAAGCAGAAGGAATATCATTTCCATAATAATTACGTATGTACCACAAGGCTTGACGCCAAGGCTCAGAGACAGCTTTTTCCCCACCTGGCAAAGGCGCTTCATGAATATGAGCTAGTCGTTGATATTGATTGCCTTTACAGAGAAGGAACTCCCCTCCCCAGATTGTTCCATCTGGACCATAGCCAGTACCATCCATAGCAATGCCTAGTACAGAACCTAACAAATTGTGTTCAGCCATAACGGAGGCTATATGTGCATGATGATGCTGGATAGTGACAACTGGTATTTGTAAGCTTGTACCAATACGTTCCCCTAAATGAGAGGAGAAAAATTGGGGATGACTATCTACGATAATTCTTTCAGGTCCTATGGAAAATAAATTTTCATATCGATTAATCGTCCACTCTAGCGTTTCATGAGTAGATGCATTTTCTAGGTCACCAATATGGGGCCCTATTAAAATTTCATTTCCTTTATTTAGGGCAAAAGCATTTTTTAAATCACTCCCCATAGCTAGTATCGGTGTTCCCACTATGCTTTCACAATGAATCGGCTCAGGCACGTAGCCACGACTGCGCCGAATAAAGCGTGGTTTATTATTGATAACCATCACCACAGAGTCATCAAGAGGTGCGTAGATTTCACGATTATGAACAAGAAAATAATCTGCTACCTCCCCTAGCTCATTAAATGCTTGATCATCGTTATATAATACGGGATTACCACTTCTGTTACCACTTGTCATAACCCAGGCTGCATCAGAGGGCAATAAGACCTCGTGCATCGGTGTATACGGCAACATTACGCCTAGCATATGATTATCAGGTGCTACGTGAGAACTTAAACGGACAGAACTATTATGATTTCTTTCTAATAGCACGATAGGACGTTCCATCCCCGTCAATACATCCAGTTCTACATCGCTAATTTGAACTAACTCTATAGCTGTATCTAATGAACCAACCATAATAGCTAATGGCTTATGAGGCCTATTCTTACGATTCCGTAAACGTTGTACAACCGCGTCATTTCGCGCATCGCATACAAGATGGTAGCCACCTACCCCTTTTATAGCGATAATACTACCTTCATTGATCAATTCACGCGTTGTATTCCATACATTTACCGTATCTACAGCCGTGCGATTTGGCTTGTATAAAGTATAACGAGGCCCACAATGAGAGCATGCATTTGGTTCAGCTCTATACCGACGGCCCTCTATATCTTCATACTCAGCTAGACAAGCTTCACACATGGGAAACTCGTTCATCGTCGTTCGTTCCCGATCATAGGGCAAAGATTTGATTATCGTATATCGTGGTCCACAATTTGTACAATTGATAAAAGAATATTCTCGTCTTCGCTTATCTTGTTGTAACTCTTTAAGGCAATCTTCACAAGGAGCCGTGTCTGCACTGATAAAAGTACTAACATCTTCTCCTAATGGAGATGGTTCAACGGAAAATGTAGTTTCCTCAACTTTTATAGTAAGGGGCTGTACTGTTTGACTAGTGATACGGCATAAACGAGGTTGCTCTTCTTGAATAGCATCTAAAAATAGTTGTAATGCCCCTAGAGGGCCTTGTATTTCAACATATACACCGTGGCTATCATTATACACAATACCAGTTAATCCTAGAGAATGGGCACACATAGAAACAAGGGGCCGGAATCCGACCCCTTGAACTATACCGGTATAGCGAATTCCCCAGCGTTCTATAGTTTGATTACTATTTTCTTTCATATGAACTCCTACTATACTCGGAAATTAATTGATAATTAACCTAAAGCGACAGGAATGCTACCATCGATGCCCGCTTGTTCCAACTCAGCTTGGATCATGATGGCACATTCAATACGTTTCTTTTGTAAACGACAACCAAATTCATACGGTGTTTCTAAGTCGCCACCTAATGTAATATTGTTAGCATGGCAACCGCCAGAACAGAAGAATTTAGCCCAACATTCAGCACATGTTGGCTTTGAGAATACATGGGTGTTTCGGAAATCTTTAGGGATTTCTGTATTTTGCAAGCCCTCATACACATTGCCAATGACGAAACCGTCTTTACCAACGAATTGATGACATGGGTAAATATCGCCATTTGGAACAATTGCCATATATTCATGACCAGCACCACAACCACGAAGACGTTTTGCCATACATGGACCGCGGTACAAATCCATACGGAAGTGGAAGAAGTTAAACCTCTCACCCCAACCTTCTAATTGACGTTCCAAATAGATATCTGCCAATTTTTCATATTCTTTTTCAAGAGCTGGCCAATCTTCTTCGCGAAGAACATAGTCCCCTTCTTCACCTACAACAGGTTCCATGGACAAATGTTCAAAGCCAAGATCAGACATAGCCATAACATCTTTAGTAAAGTCTAAGTTTTTATGCGTATATGTACCACGCACATAGTATTCTAAACCATGACGTTGTTTTACTGCATTGATAAGGTTTTTAGCAATATATTTATAAGACTCAGCACCACTACCTGCTACAGGTCGCATTGCATTATGCACGGATTCGCGACCGTCCAAGGATAATACAAGACTCATCTTATGCTCGTTTACATAGTCAATTTTATCTTGTGTTAAAAGCATACCGTTCGTAGTCAATGTAAGCTTAAAGATTTTATTGTGCTGTTCTTGAATGGACTCAATATATTCAACGGTTTGTTTAACAACATCCCAGTTCAATAACGGTTCACCACCAAAGAAGTCAATTTCACAATGTTGACGAGGACCACTCATTTTAATGAGGAAATCTACTGCTCGTTTTGCTACATCAAAGCTCATTAACTCACGTTTTACACCGCCATAATCACCTTGGCTAGCAAAGCAGTATTTACATGCTAAGTTACAATCATGCGCAATATTAAGGCATAAAGCCTTAACGATAGGCTTTTCACCTACTACAAGTTTAAATTCTGTACTCATGGGAGCAAATAATTGTTCTGCTTTAATGAGCTCATCTAACTCGTCCATAATCTCATCAAGTTCTACCGCATCTTCTTTAGCATCTAACGCGGCATGTACAGCATCGCGATTTGTGCCATCATATATGTCAAGAACTCTATCGATGAGTTCGTCGATAACGTGAATAATACCGCTATTTACATCTAAGCAGTAGTAGTTATCCTTCATCCGAAACTTATGGATCATTGGTTTTAATTCTAACATGGTAC
>ERZ772910.548-NODE-548-length-21518-cov-3.017425_pt1 | contig 21518 bp, 15 predicted proteins | sample MGYA00511357_ERZ772910 | MGnify/ENA primary metagenome ERZ772910 (study PRJEB29015, sample SAMEA2738096) | human oral metagenome | biome: human oral; feature: human-associated habitat; material: saliva | place: China | collected 2193 ... | reverse complement strand
AGCTGAAACACTCACTGGAATCGAAAGTCATAGACGGACTGTTCTTTGCCGGACAGGTAAACGGCACGACAGGATATGAAGAGGCTGGCGGTCAGGGACTTATTGCAGGAATAAACGCGGCGTTAAAATGCTCCGGAAACAGAGAGTTCATCCTCGGGCGCGACGAAGCATACATCGGAGTACTTATCGACGACCTGGTCACAAAGGGCGTCGACGAACCTTACCGTATGTTCACATCACGTGCAGAGTACAGAATACTGCTCAGACAAGATGATGCAGACGCCCGTCTTACGGAAAAAGCGTACAATATAGGTCTTGCTACAACGGAGCGTTTCGCATGGTGGAAACAAAAGGAAGAAGGCATTAACCACCTTATAGACTGGTGCAATAACCTGTCGATAAAACCGAAAGAAATAAATCCTGCATTAGAGAAAATAGGCTCTGCCCCACTCCGCTTTGGCTGTAAACTGAGTGATCTCATCACACGTCCACAGTTGAACGTAAAAGACCTTACCGAGATTATTCCTGAATTTCAGGCACAAATCGATAAGCTACCGAACAGAAATGACGAAATATCCGAAGCGGCAGAGATAAAACTCAAGTATGCAGGATATATAGAACGCGAGAAAAATATCGCAGAGAAGATGCGCCGCTTGGAGAATATAAAGATAAAAGGGCGCTTCGATTATGCCAAACTTCACGAAATATCAACCGAAGGACGACAAAAACTGGCGCATATAAATCCCGAAACTCTCGCACAAGCAAGTAGAATTCCCGGCGTTTCACCGAGCGATATAAACGTACTGCTCGTACTTCTTAATAGATAAGGACGAATCCCCGAGGAAAAGAAAATTATAAAAGAAGAATAAAGCACATACGAAATAAATGACGTTTCATGTGAAACAAAGAAAATAGTACTATCGTTGAAACCGTAAGAAAATCAAGTAATTAGTAGAAGGAAACAAATAAAACTTATATAATATGAACAACAAAAAACTCCTTGAAAATCTGAGATGCGTACCGGATTTCCCAATTAAAGGAATCATGTTTCAGGATGTCAGCACTCTATTCAAGAACGCTGAATGCGTAAAAATCATGCGCGATGAAATCGTGGATCTTTACAGAGATAAGAGTATAACAAAAATTGTAGGCATCGAAAGCCGAGGTTTTGTGATGAGCTCTGCCCTTGCTGTAGAATTAGGTGCGGGCATTGTGCTGTGCCGAAAGCCCGGAAAACTCCCTGCAGAGACCATTCAGCAGTCATACGCAAAGGAATACGGAACAGACGTAATAGAGATTCATAAGGACTCAATCGACGAAAACGACATTGTGTTGATTCACGATGATTTGCTGGCAACCGGTGGAAGTATGCGCGCAGCATACGACCTTGTAAAGAAATTCAACCCCAAGAAAATATACATCAACTTCCTTATTGAACTTAGAATCGAAGGCTTACATGGCAGAGACGCTTTCGAACCTGGCACCGAGATAACAGCCCTCATGACAATCTGACAAACGATAAAGACTACTGTCCTTCTCCACTAAAAGAAAATGAAGGACAGTAATTTGTGTATAATATTGTTTCATGTGAAACATAACATATTGTTTCATGAAACACAAACGAACAAATGTAAATGACACGCGAGGAGAATGAGAAGAGAATAGCCTATCTGAAGAACATAGCATTAAGCCTGCCAGATGCTCCGGGATCATATCAGTTTCTGGACGAGAACGGTATTATAATATATGTGGGAAAGGCGAAGAACCTCAAGAATCGTGTCGCAACATATTTCCATTCCGAAGTAGACAGATACAAGACAAAGGTCCTTGTCAGTAAGATACACGACATAAAATACACACGAACTACCGACGAGACAAGCGCACTGCTGCTCGAGAACAGTCTTATAAAGCAGTATAACCCGCGTTATAACGTACTTCTGAAGGACGGAAAGACTTACCCGAGCATCTGCATCACACGCGAACTCCTGCCCCGGATATTCAAAACACGCCAGATAAACAAGAAGATCGGCAGATACTACGGTCCTTACAGTCAGGTGAGCACCATGTATGCAATCCTTGATTTGATAAACAATACATACTTTCCGCGCCGCTGCCACATGCCTATTACAGAAGAAGGAATAGCGCAAGGCAAATATAAGCCGTGCCTGGAATATCACATCAAAAACTGCAAAGGTCCGTGTTGCGGGAAACAGTCCATCGAGGACTATCGCGAAAACATCAGGCAGGCATCAGAAATTCTTGAGGGAAAGACTCGAAAACTAAGCCGCGAGATACATGAGAAAATGCATCAGAAAGCAGCAGAACTGAAGTTTGAAGAGGCAGAAGAGCTAAAGCAGAAGTATTTGTTATTAGAGAATTTCGTTGCCAAGAGCGAGGTGGTAAGCTATACGATCAACGATGTGGATGTCTTCAGCATCATCGATGATGATTTGAAAAAATACGCTTTCATAAACTATATCCACGTGGCTAACGGCACAATAACACAGAGTTTCACCTACGAATATAAGCGCAAGCTCGACGAGACCGACGAGGAGCTTCTTCTCACTGCCATTCCCGAGATACGCGAACGTTTCAAAAGCACCTCAAAGGAGATAATCGTACCCTTCGATATGGACTGGGCAATGCCCGACGGCGCACAGTTTTTCGTGCCCCAAAGAGGCGATAAGAAGCATCTTTTAGAGCTATCGGAACTCAACGGAAGGCAGTATAAAGTGGATCGTTTGAAGCAGACTGACAAGCTGAACCCTGAGCAGAAACAGACACGTCTTATGAAAGAATTGCAACAGAAGTTAGGTCTGGAAAAGATGCCATATCACATAGAATGCTTCGACAATTCGAATATCTCCGGCGATGATGCTGTCGCCGGCTGCATCGTATACAAAGGCATGAAACCATCGAAGAAAGATTATCGCAAATACAACATCAAAACGGTGGTCGGACCTGATGACTACGCATCCATGCAGGAAGTGGTCAGACGTCGTTACAGCCGTATGATCGAGGAGAACACCCCCCTGCCCGACCTCATCATTACCGACGGTGGAATCGGTCAGATGAACGTAGTGCGCGAGGTGGTCGAAGATGAGCTCAGCCTGAACATACCGATAGCCGGACTTGCCAAGGACGACAAGCACCGCACCAACGAACTTCTCTTTGGCTTCCCACCGAAGGTCATTGCCCTGAAGACCAACTCCGAACTGTTTAATGTGCTTACCCAGATACAAGACGAAGTACACCGTTACGCCATAACATTCTTCCGCAACAAGCACTCAAAGAACGCTCTCCACAGCGAACTCGACGACATCAGAGGCATAGGTCCGAAGACGAAAGACGAGCTGTTAAAGACATTCAAGAGCTTAAAACGAATAAAAGAGGCTGATATTCAAGCACTTACATCTGTAATAGGACAAGCTAAAGCCGAAATATTATTCAATTATTTTCATCAGAAATAAGGTTATTCGAAATAAAATTCTTATATTTGCAGGCTGTTACTACAATCTACTATAAAACAGCAAAAATAAGACAGATATGCGAGCACTTATACAGCGAGTAAGCCATTCGAGCGTGACCATCTGCGGAGAACTGCGTTCCTCCATCGGAAAGGGCTTGCTTATACTCGTTGGCATAGGCGACGACGACAGCCAGGAGGACATCGACTACATAGTGAAGAAAACCGTCAACCTGCGTGTCTTCGACAATTCCGACGGTGTGATGAACCTCTCCCTTCTCGACATCAAGGGCGAGCTGATGCTCATAAGCCAGTTCACTCTCATGGCATCGACGAAGAAAGGCAACCGTCCGAGCTATATACGTGCTGCCAGACCCGACATCTCCACCCCACTCTACCAGTCGCTCATTCGCGCCTTTGAGGCTGCCACAGAGCAAGAAATCGCTACCGGCGAGTTTGGTGCAGACATGAAGGTAGACCTGCTGAACGACGGTCCGGTGACGATAATGATTGATTCCAAACTAAAAGATTTCTAAGATATGAACAAGTACGAAGAAGTATTAGCAAAGTACAACCTCGAAATCAGCGATGCTGACGTACAGGCTGCAGTGAAGGACCTTATAGCAAACAAGGTACCGGAGAACGACACTGTCGAAGTAAAGAAATTCCTCATGGGCAGCATCGAGCTGACAACTCTCAGCTGCACCGATTCCGACACGAGTGTAATGGCATTCACAGAGCGTGTGAACGCCTTCGACAACACCTATCCCGACCTCCCTCACGTGGCTACAATCTGCGTCTATCCATGCTTTGCAGAGGTCGTAAAAGACACTCTCGAGGTCGATGGTGTCGAGATAGTATGTGTTTCCGGCTCATTCCCTTCATCTCAGACATTCTCCGAGGTCAAGGTGGCTGAGACTGCATTGGCAATAAAAGACGGCGCCACAGAGATTGACATCGTGATGCCTGTAGGCAAGTTCCTCAGCGATGACTACGAGGGAGTATGCGAAGATATCACCGAGCTGAAGAATGTCTGCGGTAAGGACGTTCCAATGAAGGTCATCCTCGAGACAGGCTGCCTGAAGACTGCTCAGAACATCAAGAAAGCCTCTATCCTGTCAATGTACGCCGGTGGCGACTACATCAAGACCTCTACCGGCAAGGAGAAGGTTTCTGCCACACCGGAGGCAGTATACGTCATGTGTCAGGCAATCAAGGAATACTACGATGCGACGGGCATACAGATAGGTCTGAAGCCTGCCGGTGGCATCAACACCGTGATGGATGCTATCACCTACTACACTATCGTGAAAGAAGTTCTGGGCGAGAAATGGCTCACCAACAAGTGGTTCCGCCTCGGTACATCACGCCTTGCCAACATCTTCCTGAGCGAGGTTACGGGCGAAGAAGTAAAGTTCTTCTAAACCCAAATCGGTCATTAGAGTCCTTGTCTGATTTTGTTCGATTGTTGAACAGATGTGCTGGCGTTTCATCGAAGGCGTAGCGGGCTACGGCGAGATGAAATGGCAGCGCAGATGTCGGCAAGCGGACTAAAGCAGGCAGGAAGCATGACGGTAATAACAAATCTAAGCTAATGCGTCCTAATGACCAATTCGGGCTAAACAAGGAAATAAATTTACACGTTCAAGAACCGCCGTTTTCAGGTCCTCATTCCTACGGTTTTAGAGGCAAGAAACGGCGGTTTTAGAGTCTAAAAGCGCCGAAATGAGAAAGTCATTCCGGCGCTTCTTGTTTTTATGCTCTATGCTTAGAGATAATCAATTGATAATCAGAACTATAATTTTCTTGCCGCAACATAGTCGACATAAGCAAGGAGCGATTTTTTAATATCACTTTTCTTTACATATTGGTTAAGGAAATCAATGGCTGACAAGCGGAAGTCGTTCATCGTATTCTCGGCATATTCTATACCACCGTTGGCTTTTGTAAACTCCACCAGGCGAGCAATCTCTTCCTTTGTAACCTCATGCTTCCTCACCTTCCGCGCTATGGCAATCATCTCCTCATCGGCTGTTGAGTTCAGCGCGTAGATAACCGGCAGAGTGAGCTTGCCCTCTGCCATGTCGTTACCGGTCGGTTTACCTATCTGTCCGTCATCATAATAGTCGAAAATATCATCGCGAATCTGAAAAGCAATGCCCAGATCGCGACCGAATTTCATGGTTTTCTCCACCAGCTCCTCGCCCACTCCGGCACTCAGCGCGCCTATTGCCGCACAGGCTTCGAACAACGCCGCCGTCTTCTGCTTTATGACATCGTAATATATCTCCTCCGAGAAGTCACTGTTGTTGATGTTCGAAAGCTGTAACAACTCGCCGTTGGAGAGCATTCTTCCAAGTTCGGCAAGGTAGTCGACAATAGCATGGTTACGCGTGTGCGAGATCTTCAGAAGAGCTGTCGAGAGAATGTAATCACCCACAAGCACCGACACCTTATTGTCATACATGGCATTTACCGACGCCTGCCCCCTTCTCTCGTTACTCTCGTCGACAACATCGTCGTGGACAAGCGACGCCGTATGAAGCAGTTCCAGACCTATAGCTGCATTCTGCGACACATCCCCTACTTCGCCAAATGCTTTGGTAATCAGCAGTATAAGCATCGGACGCATACGCTTTCCTCCGCGCTGGCGAATGTAAGCGAGCGCATTGGAGAGCAGTCCGTCAGGATGAGAAAGAGCATCATTGAAACGACTTATAAACTCGTCGAGCTCCTTTTCTATAGGTTGCTTTATGATTGATAAATAGTCCATTACGTAATTTTTTTCCTACAAAATTAATCATTTCCGCGCATATTATGACAAAAAAATTGTAATTTTACGGCACAAAAGAAGAATTTTACATGGAGAAACTGTTTTTCATTGATGCCTACGCCATCATCTATCGCTCTTATTATGCCTTCATAAATAACCCTCGCATCAACTCAAAAGGCTTGAACACATCAGCCATTGTGGGCTTCATGAACACTCTGAACGAGGTAATCACAAAGGAGAAACCTACGCATATCGGAGTGGCTTTCGACCCGGGTAAAACATTCAGAAATGAAGCTTTTCCGGAATATAAAAGCCAGCGTGAGGAGACTCCTGAGGACATTCGCAAGGCAGTACCTATCATAAAAGAGATACTCGAGGCAATGCACATCCCATGCCTGCTTGTCGACAATTTCGAGGCTGACGATGTCATTGGAACACTTGCCACCAAGGCTGGCGAAAAAGGCTACGAAACATATATGCTCACACCTGATAAAGACTATGGTCAATTGGTCAGTGAGAACGTAAAAATATTCCGTCCGCGTCATGGCGGAGGCTACGAAACTCTCGATGTAAAAGCCGTTTGCGAGAAATACGGCATCACTTCCCCACTCCAGGTCATCGACATTCTGGCACTCATGGGCGACTCTGCCGACAACTTCCCCGGATGCCCTGGTGTCGGACCAAAGACTGCCACGACACTAATAAATCAGTTTGGCTCAATCGAGGAGATGCTCGCGCGTACATCAGAAATAAAAGGAAAGCTACGCGAAAAAGTGGAAAGTCATGCCGACGACATAAAAATGTCGAAGTTCCTCGCCACCATCCGAAAAGATGTTCCCATTGAGCTCGATCTCGAAAAACTCAAACTCGTCGATGCCGATGATGAGAAATTGCAGAAACTTTTCACTGAACTGGAATTTAAAACCCTCGCGGACAAGATTCTTAAAAAACCTTTCACAAAGAAAACACCTGTTAATTTAGAAGGCGATCTCTTTGGATTATTTGCCAACGAGAGCCCGGATGAACCGAAATACGTGAGTTTTGAGACATTAGAAACGACATCTGTAGATTATCAACTAATTGATAATGAAGAGGATATATTACGTATTTATGATTTTATTAGGACATTTGAAATTATCAGTTTTGACACGGAGACCACTTCAATCTCGCCGATCGATGCCGAATTAGTGGGGTTCAGTTTCGCTGTAGAGGAAAAAAAGGCATTTTATGTGAGTGTTCCTGACAATCGTGAAGAGGCGCAGAAAATCGTCGAGCTGTTCCGTCCTATTCTTGAAAACGAGAAAATCATGAAGGTCGGACAGAACATCAAATATGATATTGAAGTCATGCGCAACTATGGCGTTCACCTCGCCGGTCAGCTCTTCGACACGATGATTGCCCATTATCTCATCCAGCCCGAACTTCAACACAATATGGACTACATGGCAGAGACGCTCCTCAACTACCATACAATCCACATCGAGCAGCTCATCGGACCGAAAGGCAAGAACCAACGCTCAATGCGCAATCTCTCCCCTACCGATGTGTATAAATATGCAGCTGAGGACGCAGACATAACACTTCGACTGAAGAATGTCCTCGAGCCACGCCTTAAGGAACTTGGTGTCGATGCGTTGTTCCATAACGTAGAGATGCCACTCATCTATGTGCTCGCAGAAATGGAATACAACGGAGTGTTGTTGGATACCGAATCACTAAAAGAAGTGTCAAAAGTTTTCACTGCACGAATGAATGAAATAGAGCAAGCCATATATGAGTTAGCAGGTCATTCGTTCAACATCTCCTCTCCTCGTCAGGTCGGCGACGTTCTCTTTGACGAGATGAAGATAGTCGACAAACCGAAGAAGACTAAGACAGGACAGTTCGTAACCAGTGAGGAAGAGCTTCAAAAGCATGCCTCGAAGAACAAGATAGTACAGAAAATACTCGATTACAGAGGTTTAAAGAAACTCATCGGCACATACGTTGACGCCCTACCACAGCTTATAAACCAACGTACCGGGCATATCCATACATCGTTCAATCAGGCTGTCACAGCCACCGGACGACTGTCATCATCCGACCCTAACCTCCAGAATATACCTGTCCGGGGTGAAGATGGAAAGGAAATACGCAAATGCTTCATACCAGAGAAAGGGTGTAAATTCTTTTCAGCCGACTACTCACAGATTGAACTTCGTGTGATGGCACACCTCTCACAGGATGAGAATATGATTCATGCCTTCGAGAATGGGCTTGATGTTCACGCTTCGACAGCTGCAAGAGTCTACAACAAAAACATTACTGAGGTCACTCGCGATGAGCGTACAAAGGCGAAACGTGCCAATTTCGGAATAATATACGGCATCAGCCAGTGGGGTCTTGCCGAGCGACTACAGATTGACAGAGCAGAGGCGAAAGCGCTCATGGACGGTTATTTCAACACTTTCCCGAGAGTGCGCGACTATATGGAAGAGGCGAAAGAGACGGCACGTAAGAAAGGTTACGTAGAGACATTCTTCCATCGCCGCCGCTATCTTCCCGACATCACATCGGGCAATGCCACAGTGCGCGGCTTTGCCGAGCGCAACGCCATAAACGCCCCTATCCAAGGCTCAGCGGCTGATATTATCAAAGTGGCAATGGTAAAGATATTCAAACGTTTCAAGGACGAGGGCATACGCTCGAAGATGATTCTTCAGGTGCACGACGAATTGAACTTCTCGGTGCTTCCAGAAGAAGAGAAAAAGGTAGAGCAGATCGTAATCGAGGAAATGCAGAACGCCTACCCTCTCCGCGTGCCGCTCACCGCCGATTCAGGATGGGGCGACAACTGGCTCGAAGCGCATTGATAATTGTAATCATAATTATATATAAATTTTTTACCATTAATAAATTAAAATACAGTTTTTACCGTATTTTTGCATACGGATATCATTATATAAAAATATAAAATTAACATATGGCATTGAAATGTGGAATCGTAGGATTGCCCAATGTTGGCAAATCTACCCTCTTTAACTGTCTGTCTTCAGCCAAGGCTCAGGCAGCAAATTTTCCTTTCTGTACAATAGAACCCAACATTGGTGTCATCTCTGTACCCGACGAGCGGCTCACAAAACTTGCCGAAATAGTACATCCGGGGCGCATCGTTCCCGCAACATGCGAGATTGTTGACATCGCAGGATTAGTGAAAGGTGCATCAAAGGGCGAAGGGCTGGGCAACAAGTTTCTCGGCAACATACGCGAGACCGACGCGATAATACATGTGCTGCGTTGCTTCGACGACGAGAACATCACCCATGTCGACGGCACCATCGACCCTATCCGCGACAAGGAAATCATCGATACCGAGCTGCAGTTGAAAGACCTTGAGACTATCGAATCGCGCTTGGCAAAGACACAGAAAGCTGCCTCGGCGGGCAATAAGGATGCAAAGATAGAGGCTACGGTTATGGCGGCTTACAAGGAAGCGCTTGATGCCGGCAAGAACGCACGCACGGTGACGTTCGAGTCGAAGGACGAACAGGAAGTGGCAAAGAACCTTTTCCTGCTGACAAGCAAGCCTGTGCTCTATGTATGCAATGTCGATGAGACAGCAGCAAAGGACGGTAACGAATGGACAAAGAAGGTCGAGGCACTGGCAAACGAGGAGGGGGCAGAGAGTATGATCGTCGCTGCAAAGACCGAAGAGGACATTGCCGGCTTCGAGTCCTACGATGACAAGCAGCTGTTTCTCGAAGAGCTTGGTCTTGAAGAGAGTGGGGTGAATCGACTGATAAAAAAGGCATACGCCCTGCTTGACCTGCAGACATTCATCACAGCAGGCGAGATGGAGGTGAAGGCATGGACCTACAAGCGCGGCTGGAAGGCTCCGCAGTGTGCAGGTGTCATCCATACCGACTTCGAGAAAGGATTTATCCGTGCCGAGGTGATAAAGTACGAAGACTATCTGCAATACAAGTCTGAGGCAGCAATCAAGGAAGCCGGCAAGCTCAATGTCGAGGGAAAAGAGTATGTAGTGCAAGATGGTGACATAATGCACTTCCGTTTTAATGTATAACAAACAGTAACATAAAAAATAAGAATCTATGTTAGAACAATTTAACTACATCGTCTGGGATCCTTCAATCGTGGCTTTCCATATTGGTCCGCTTGTCTTTCGCTGGTATTCTCTGTGCTGGATCGCCGGACTGCTGGGTGCTTATTTCATGGTGAAATGGTTGTTTCAAGACCAGAAGATTGCCGACAAGAAATTCGACCCTCTGTTCATCTACTGCTTCATAGGCATCATTGCAGGTGCACGATTGGGGCATTGTCTCTTCTATCAGCCCGATCATTTCCTGTCTTCAGGCAAGCATATTATAGAAATGTTCCTGCCGATTCATTTCCTTGCTGACGGGGGATGGAAATTCACCGGCTATGAAGGTCTGGCATCGCACGGAGGCACGTTGGGTCTGATGATTGCGCTGTTCATCTACAGCAAGAAAGTGCAGATACCATTGTGGAACGTGCTTGACAACATAGCCATTGCCACTCCAATCACGGCGTGCTTCATACGTCTGGGCAACCTGATGAACTCTGAGATTATAGGAAAGATAACCGATGTGCCTTGGGCGTTCATTTTCGAGCGCGTAGACCAGATGCCACGCCACCCGGGACAGCTCTACGAAGCTATAGCCTACTTCCTTTTCTTCTTCGTCGGGATGTGGTTCTACAAGGTGAAGAAGACGCCTGTAGGCAAAGGATTCTACTTCGGACTGTGCATATTCCTTATTTTCACATTCCGCTTCTTCATCGAATATACGAAGATAAACCAGGTGGACTTCGAGTCAGGAATGCCGTTCAACATGGGTCAGCTGCTGAGTGTACCGTTCATAGTGCTTGGCATCTACTGCATGATAAAGGCATCGAGAAAGCAATAAGCCGACCTCACTCACTGCGATACTATACTTAAGAGGAAAACATATCAATCAAATGAAAAGATTAATAATCCTATTTGCATTGTGCATATACATTCTATCTGTCAGTGCACAGACAACAGTGAAAGGCACTCTGGCTGATTCGCTGACTCATGCAGGGGAGCCTTATGCAACAATACGCATATATAAGGAAGGTGACGACGCCAAGCCTGCCTATATGGCTGTGACTGACGCAGAGGGTAGTTTCGCACAGGAGATAAAGGCTGACGGCAATTATACTATCGTGTTTTCGTCAGTAGGACACAACAATGTGAGGCGCTCGTTCAACATCAGCGGACAGAAAGAGGTCGACCTCGGCACTGTGCTCACCGGCGACGACACTGCTACACTCGGTGCTGTAGAGGTGGTGGCACAGAAGCCTATCGTCAAGATGGAGGCTGACAAGATGACCTATTCCGTCGCTGACGACTCCGACTCAAAGACCATGACGGTGCTCGACATACTCCGCAAGGTGCCGATGGTGACCGTCGACGGGCAGGACAACATCAGCGTCAACGGCTCATCGGCATTCAAGATTTATGTCGACGGCAAGCCAAACCCAATGTTCAGCAAAAACGCAAGTCAGATTTTCAAGGCTATGCCGGCAAGCATGGTGAGCAGCATTGAGGTTATTACAAATCCTGGAGCCAAATATGATGCCGAAGGTGCAGGCGGAATACTCGACATCAAAATGGCAAGCTCGCAGAGTAGGGGAGCAAGCCAGGAGCCGATGAACGGCTACAACGGTTCGCTGACAGCACAGGCGGGAAACCGGCAGCAGGGTCTCACGGCGTTCGTGGCAGGGCAGCAGGGGAAGTTCAGATATAACGCAGACGTGTCAGGCAACTACATCGACAACGGCAATGTAAGCGTCAATATGTTCCGCAAACAGAACGACGGTAGCATGATGAATATGTCTACAACGTCAAAGAATAAGGTAAAATCACTGTGGGGACAGTTTTCCGTAGGTTATGACATCGACCCGCTCTCGTCCGTGAACGCATCCTTAGGACTGTCGAAATTCTCGGTCACAAACAATTCCTACCCAACGACACGCTTCTCGAACGGTGTCTACGGCAAGGGATTTGAATACAAATCATTCAGCAAGAACAATTTTAATTATCTGTCGGCAAATGCAAGTGTCGACTATCAGAGGTTCTTCAATGCCGATCATAGTTCGTCGCTGACCATCACATATCAGTTCAACAACAACCCCGGCGACAACGATAATGAGACGCAAATGTTCACCGAAGGCATCACACAGAGCATCGTAGACCTGACATCACGGACATCATACGGACATACTAACACCATAGACCACACCGCACAGCTCGACCTTGTGAACAAACTCTCGGAGCATCAGACGCTGAACAGCGGCTTGAAGTACTCCAACCGCACAGGCACTTCAGACAGCAAATTCTATCGCGCAGGAAAGTATGAAGACGCTTTGAGCACCGACTACTCCAACCGCGACCAGATAGGCGCTGTGTACGCAGAATTAGACAACCACTGGACTACCATCTCGGCAAAGGTCGGACTGCGATACGAACAAACGTGGCAGAGCGTTGAATTCCGCAAAGGTCACGGCAGCAATTTCAATAAGAACTACGGCAATCTGGTGCCGTCAGTCACACTGTCGAAGACTCTCGGCATGGGAAAGAGCATCGGAGCGACATACAATATGCGTATATCACGTCCGGGAATAACATATCTGAACCCTTACGTCGACCGCTCCCGCACGGCAGCAATAACCTATGGTAACACTGCACTCACCGTAGAGAAGAGCCATAACTTCGGATTAGTGTACAACTACTATTCGCCGAAACTGATGATGAACGCCAATCTGAAGCAGACATTCACCAACGGCGGCATAGAGCAGTATTCATTCTTCGACGGGAATACGCTCAACACAACCTACGGCAACATCGTAGACCGTCGCATAACATCGCTGAATATCTTCGCGTCATGGTCGATGACAAACACCACACGCGTCACTTTCAACGGTGGAGCGTCATATCACTACCTCCGCTCAAAGACCTTAGACATGAAGAACGACGGCTTACAGACAAACGGAATGCTCTCCATGCAACAGACACTACCGAAGAAATGGACTGCGAGCCTTATCCTCATAGCGAATGCAAAGACATATACGCTTCAGGGCTACAACAGCGGATTCAACATCGGAGTGGTCTCGCTATCGAAGAGTCTCCTCAACAACAAACTGTCGGTAAGTGTAAATGGTATCACAGGTCTTTCGAAAGGTGGGAAGATCCACATTGACCAGCATGCTACGGGCAAGGACTTTACAACGACCACAAATATAAGCGTACCGCTGACACGCATCACTGCGACAATCACATGGAAGTTCGGAAACACAAAGAAACAGTTCCGGAAACATGAGAGCAAGGTTGGCAACGACTACATAGAGAAAAAGAACGCCAACGAGAGCATAGGCACCGCAGGAGGTCGTATGTAAAGCATCATGACGATATGTCGGCAGTGCGTCAGCCGAAGGGGCGTGATTTATCACGTTCCGTACCACCCAGCATATCCCAACGTAACGACAAATGACGGCATACTTGCTCAACTCGAGCAACCTCTTTCGACATGTTTATAAATTCGGAAAACAAACAATCAATGGCATGGCGCCAGCGTAGGGGTGTGATTTATCACGTTCCGTATCGCCATTTCTCGTTATACACAAAGCAGTATTCAGAGAAAATATTATCTCCAAACCTGACGTATCGTAAAGAAAAATCATCTTTGCGATTTTCAGCGAAATAGAAAATCAAAAACAACGATTTGCCAAGTCTACATAACATAAAGCCACGTCTTAGAGATACGACCAGAGCAGAAATAAGACTTATTCCGTGCTTTTTATCTCAAGAAACAGCGGTTCTTGATGCTAAAAACATCGGTTTCATCGGCAAGAAACGTAGGAATGAGCCTCAAGAAACGGCGGTTCTTGAAACTGATTCCTATTTTTGTCGGCATCAAAAAAGTCTATTATTCTGATTATCAGTGTCTTTCGTGTAATGTCCAAAACAAGCGTTTTTTGTTAACGAACGACAACTCGCCTGCAAATATCGGCTGTATGCATGCTTAGAATAGGCGTTTTGTTAATTTTATTCGCATCTATCGTAGTGGCGTGATTTATCACGTTCCGCCTTGACAATCACTTCGTAATGCCTGTCGGATTGTTGTTTTTTAGGATTGCGGAACATGATAAATCATGCCCCTACGGCTGACGCATGACGGCTGTTTCATGAAATCTTATCACGAACCAGGATAGTGTTATTATTCTGTTACGACTGTCAGTTACTGTCCGGAGAGGACATAAAGCATGGTCTGACCTACGGCTTTCATCGTAGCGAGCGATATATTCTCCATCGTGTCGTTGACCGTATGCCATGTCGGACCGAACGAGCTCTGTGCGCAGTCGGGATAATATGGCACTATATCTATGCACGGTATGCCGGCAGTCTTGTTGACCGGCACATGGTCGTCGGTAATTGCTCCGCCGTCTTTCTTAGGGAATATTGAGCCATACCCTATCTGCTCGGCTTAGGTCCATACAAGCGACACAATCTTAGAAGCGTAATAGTTTGAGAACTGCTCGACGTAGAACTTTGCTCCTTCGCCACCAACCATATCAAGCAACACACCGTAAGAATAAGTATAATCCTTTTTGTTTGCCGAATATTGCGCTGCCCAGTGTTGCGCACCGAGCGTCCATGAGTCCTCGTCAGAAGCTACGTCAGCCCATTGTGGCGTGCCCCAGTCCTCTGCATCGAAGCACACGAAGTCGATACCGACATCGCTCAGATTCGGCAGTTTGTTAGTGAAAGCGGTGTCTGCCATAGCCGCGTTGAGCGAACGGGCAAGCTCTATCATCACTGCAACGCCACTCGCTCCGTCATTAGCGCCCATGACCGGTGTCTTGTGGTTAGCCTCATTAGGGTCGTTGTCTGCCCAAGGGCGACAGTCCCAGTGGGCACATACGAGGATGCGCTGCTTAACATCAGGATTAAGCCGGGCAATGATATTCTCTGACTTCAGCATCGTGCCGTCATAACCTTTGACGTCGGCTTTCTGCGACTCTACCGTGCAGCCATACTGGCGGAACTTCTCCTTTATCCACTCGCCGCAACGGTCGTGAGCCTCGGAGTTCATCATGCGCGGACCAAACTCACACTGCGCCGCACAGAACTGATAGGCGGAATCAGCGTTGAAAGTAATCAACGGCTGTACATATTCGGCTGTAGTGCTCTTCTTCTTTTTCTTTCCAAAAGCACCAAGCATAGGCTGGGCTATGAATGCGAGCAGTGCCAAAAAGCACAAACCGGCACATACGTATATTATTATCTTATTCTTCATAGTCGATATGTAGTCTTAAGTTTTCATCAATGACCCTCATCCAGTTGCCACCTAATATCTTTGCAATGTCTTCATCAGTGTAACGGTTCTTTATCAACTGGCGGGTGAAAAGCATCATCTCACTTGAATCTCTGAAACCTCGCAGTCCGCCGTCGCCATCAAAATCAGTGCCCAGACCAACGTGATCGACACCCATTATCTTCACTGCGTGATTCAAATGGTCAATGACACGAATGATATCAGCCTCTTTGGGGTTCTTGCTGACGAAGCCCTCGTAAAGATTTATCTGGCACACTCCACCCTTTGATGCCAATGCAAGCAACTGATCGTCGGTGAGGTTGCGCTCGTGGTCGCACAGCGCCTTACAGTTGCTATGTGAGCATACCACCGCGCCACGGCTTATCTCCACCGCGTCGTAGAACGATTTTTCGCCCGCATGACTGAGGTCGACGGTCACTCCGTAGTCGTTCATCTTGCGTATCAGCTGTTCGCCGAAGGGGCTCACACCTCGCCATGTCGCCGACGAACGGCGTGCAGAGTCGCACACTTGATTGTCGCCATTGTGGCAAAGAGTAATATATATCACGCCTTGTTTAGCGAAGTGAGGGACATTCTCGAGGTCGTCGCCTATGGCAAGAGCATTCTCTATGCCCAGCATTATCGACTTCCTGCCTTCCGACTTATTCTGCTCTACATCTGCGAAATCATAAGCTATCGACATTGCCTCCGGGTTAGCGTTGACGATTGTCCGTATCTTTGAGAAGATTATATCGGCATATTCCTTTGGCCCTGCCGACTTCAACGGTGCCACATCCTGCCATGTCTGACCTGCTACGGGCTGCGGAATATAAGCCACCATAGTCGCTACGTCCTGCCTTCCGTCGGTCATCTTATGCACATCGACGAGTATCTTCGGGTCGCGCTTCGAGAAGTCAGCACCCTGTGGGAAGAACATTGGGGTGTCGCAATGGCTGTCGAGCACAATATTCTTCGTGTGCAAGTCCTTTGCGTGCTTATAAACAGCGCCTTCGTCGACGAGCCAACTGAACAGTTGTCTGCCCTCCTCGCCAAGCCATTCAGGATGCCACTGCACGCCAATCATCGGTTTGTGCTCCGTGCTCTCTATGGCTTCTATTAGTCCGTCGTCCGACCAGGCAACGGCGCGGAACTTATCGCCTGGAGCGTCGACCGCCTGATGATGAAACGAATTTACCATGAGAGTGTCATCCGTATAGATATCGGCAAGCATGGAGTGTGGCAGAATCTTCACTTCGTGTGTCTTCACTTCGCGTTCCTCGTCCTGCGAATGCTTTAGCCGTGGTTCCGGTTTCCTATCTTTTACGAGCGAGATATCCTGCGCCACATGCCCTCCAAAGGCTATCGCCATAGTCTGAATGCCACGACAGATGCCAAGAATAGGTATCTGGCGGTTGTAAGCCAGTCGTGCAATGAGCAGTTCCGGCAGGTCGCGTTTCTCGTTTATATTGCCGAGCAACTCTGATATTTCCTCTCCCATCCACCTCGGGTCATGGTCGCCGCCACCCGTGAGAATAAGGGCGTCGATATGCTCGAGCGTCTCTATTATCACATCGGAATCGCTGACCGGCGGAATGATAACGGGCACACCACCTGCTGCAACGACCTGCTCATAGTAGCGTTCGCGTAGGACGGCGTCGATGTCATGGTGGTTTGAAGTCAAGCCAATAACAGGTTTCCTTTTACCTTCGGGAAACCTGCTGCAGACGTCTTCAATATGATTATTCAAATTGAAATCCATTTTTTCGTTCTCCTTTCGGAGTGTTTTAGAAGAGGATGCTATTCCTCTGTCGGTACGGATATCTCGCGTTTGATGCTCTGCTCAAGGGAAATAAGCGTCTCCGTTGATACTACGCCGGCAATACCCTGTAATTTGTTGTTCAGAAGATCCATGAGTTGCTCGTTGTCGCGGGCAAAGAGTTTTATCAGCATCGTGTAAGGACCGGTAGTGAAATGGCATTCCACAATTTCCGGAATCTGGGCTATCTTGTCCACAACTTTCTTATACATGCTTCCACGCTCAAGCGTTATACCGACGTAGGTACATGTTCTGTAGCCCAGTGACTTCGGGTTCACGTCATAACCGCTGCCGGTTATCACCGCTTCGTCCTGCAGACGCTGGACACGCTGGTGTATGGCAGCACGTGAGACACCACATTCTGCAGCAACATCCTTGAAAGGCATACGCGCATTATGAGATAGGATGCTGAGAATCTTTCTGTCGAGTTTATCAATTTTTTCCATTTAATTTTAGTGTTTAAAAGTGATAAAACACGTTATACTTTACATTTTGATAGCAAAGATAGTGTTTTTTAATTAAACTCCAAAGCTTTCATTGTCTTTTTACATATCAAAGTATGAACATTTATATATTTATGATAGTCAGATATATTTTTTTAATAATTGAAAAGACAAAATGCTCTTATTTCAAACGTATTGATATAAAAATAGCAACAAGAAAAAGCTTTTGTTTCCATGTTGCTATTTCATTTCAGTTATATATAATCATTATTCAATTATCAACTTTCGTGCAAACTCCCACATGACGATGCCCGCGGTGACACTGACATTCAATGAGTGTTTCGTGCCATACTGCGGTATTTCCAGACAGCCGTCGCACATATCAATGACTTCCTGCTTCACACCTTTCACCTCGTTGCCCATGATGACAGCGAAACCACCGACTGAAGTGTCTCCGACAACAGCACCGACATCAAGGTCATGGAGCAGCGTGCTGCCTTCGCATTGCTCGATGGCATAGACGAAGAAATCTTTTTCCTGAAGATGATTCACTGCCTCCTGTGTGGTCTTGAAATAACGCCACTCTACGGAATCCTCTGCGCCGAGAGCTGTCTTATGTATCTCGGGCATCGGTGGCTGGGCTGTTATTCCGCATAGATAGACCGCCGACACGGCAAAGGCGTCGGCTGTACGGAATACACTACCGACATTATGAAGTGAGCGTACATCATCGAGGACAACCACTAAGGGCATCTTTCTCGACTCATGAAACTCCTCAACTGACAGACGTTCTATCTCTATTGTCTTCAACTTTCTCATGCGCTATAGCATTATAAATAAAGGAGGGGATCAACATTCTGCAGGCAAAATTACGAATTTTCCTATAAGCAACAAAACTATTTCTTTGGAAAGATCCCTAACTCTTTCTGAACACTCACCCTCTGTTTATGGAAAACCCCTTTGCACAGCGCGGAAAGAAGCACATCTTTCTGGTGTGGACAACAGATGTTTTTTCTTCTTCTCAGGATATTCTTGGTCGTAGAGACCTCCGGGAAGCTCTACTCTGCGAGGACGAAATCGAGCTGTTTCTTCTCTAAATTGGCGTTAGCCACCTTTATGCGAATGGCATCTCCGAGCTGATATCTATTGCCGCGACGTGTACCGCGCAGACAGTAGTTCTTCTCGTCGAAGTCGTAGTAGTCGTCCTTGAGGTCGCGCATTGGCACCATGCCCTCGCAATGGTTCTCATCAATCTCGCAGTAGATACCATAAGACGTGATGCCGGAGATATGAGCATCATACACTTCGCCGAGATGTTCCTTCATGAACTCTACTGCCTTATACTTGATTGAATCGCGCTCTGCATTAGCTGCTATCTGCTCCATGTCCGAGGAGTGACGGCACTGCTCTTCGTAATAATCGACATTGCCTGACTTTCCTCCATTGGCATAGCTTGTCAGCAGACGATGAACCATTGTATCCGGATAGCGTCGTATCGGCGATGTGAAGTGCGTATAATAATCGAATGCAAGCCCGAAGTGCCCGATGTTATGTACTGAATATTTCGCTTTCATCATTGAGCGCAGAGCCACTGTCTGTATAAGCTTTTGCTCTTTACGTCCTTCACAATCAGCCATAAGCTTGTTGAGTGAGCGTGCTGCCTCGCCCTTGGTGCCCGTTGATTTCATCTTATAGCCGAATTTTACAATAAATTCCTTCAGCGTCTCAAGTTTCTGCGGGTCGGGATTGTCGTGAACGCGATAAGGCAGTGTCTTGGCTGTCTTGCCTTTCTTCACCTTACCAACGCTTTCTGCAACAGTCTTATTGGCAAGAAGCATGAACTCCTCGATAAGGTTGTTTGCCTCAACAATCTTCTTGAAGTAGCAACGTATGGGTTTTCCTTTCTCGTCGAGCTCAAACTTCATTTCCTCACTCTCGAACTTCACTGCGCCGTTATTGAAACGCGCTTCACGCAATTGTTTCGCTATTTTCCACAGTTGACACAGCTCTACGGCATGCTCACCCTTAGGATTCACCTTATCGCCGTCAACGGCGCCGGAGTCGATGAGTATCTTCTGTACCTCGTCGTAGGCAAAACGCCGGTTGCTCTTTATTACAGTATGCACAATGCGGTATTTAAGTACTTTGGCATTATCGTCCATAGTGAATATGACGGAATATGCGAGTTTCTCTTCATCGGGGCGCAGCGAACAGATGAAATTGCACAGGCGCTCGGGGAGCATCGGTATGGTGCGGTCAACGAGATAAACTGATGTTGCGCGCTTCTGTGCCTCCCTGTCAATGACCGAGCCTTCGGTTACGTAGTGCGACACGTCAGCGATATGCACTCCGACCTCCCATTGTCCGTCGTCAGTGCGGCGCAGTGACAGGGCGTCGTCGAAGTCCTTTGCATCAGCAGGGTCAATGGTGCAGGTGAACACATCGCGGAAATCCTCACGCTCAGCATAGTCCTCGGCGGTTATTTCCTCCGAAATCTCATTCGCAGCATCCTCAACAGCCTGTGGATAAACATAAGGAAGACCATACTGAACAAGGATTGTGTTCATCTCCGTATCGTTATCGCCACTGCGACCGAGCACGTCGATAACCTCGCCAATGATATTCCTGTTCTGTGCGTCAGGCCAGCGTATGACCTTCACCACAGCCTTGTCGTCGTTGCGTCCGCCTTTCAGTTTCTTCTTCGGGATAAGGATATTACTTGCCAAAAGACCGTCCTGACTGACCATATAGGCAATATCGTCGTCGACTATCAGCCTGCCTACAAAGATATCACGTGCACGTTCGACAATATCAATCACCTCTACTTCCTTGGCATGGTTTCTGCGGCGTGCCATGAGCGACACCCTCACCTTATCGCCATTCATGGCATACATAGAGTTACGTTCTGTGACAAGCAGCGGTTTTCCCTTATCGCCGTCTATCTGTACGGAGTTTCTTCCATTCTGACGGCGTATGAAAGTGCCTGTCATAACCTGCGACGAGATGTCGTGCAGACGGTAGGAGTTATCACTCACACGGGTGATGAAATCGTCCCATGCCATCTCTTCCATGATATCAATAGCAAGCATCTTCAGCGGATGCGTATTGAGTTTCAACTCACGGAAAATATCTTTAAAAGAAACGGTTCTGCCGGGATTCTCCTTGAAATACTGCTCCAGAATCACTCTAAGCGTATTTTTGTTCATACGGTGCTTGCCTGCTTTCTTTGTCTGTGCCATAGTTATGAGTATTTGACGCGTCGGCAATGTGTCGACGCCGGTGTTGTTTTAATTCAAAAGCAAATATACAACAATAAAAAGAATAAACCAAACTTTTATTTTGTATTCTTCAAAACAATCTTTAACTTTGCACAGCATCATTCTCACGATGTGCGTCACATGCATTTGAAGGATATAAATACAAGCGAGCGAAAGGCGGCAGAGTTCATACGATTCTGCATCAACGGTGTCGTGGCTGTAATCATTCAGTATGGTGTCTACTGGCTGTTGCTGCACGTTTCGGAGAAGAACATCGCTTTCACAGCAGCCTACATCGTGTCGTTCTGCTACAACTTTCTTGCCACGAGCTACTGGACCTTCCACAGCCGTCCGTCGTGGAAACGTTTTACGGGTTTTGCAGGTTCTCATGTAGTAAACTATCTTGT
>ERZ772910.546-NODE-546-length-21551-cov-25.219483_pt1 | contig 21551 bp, 17 predicted proteins | sample MGYA00511357_ERZ772910 | MGnify/ENA primary metagenome ERZ772910 (study PRJEB29015, sample SAMEA2738096) | human oral metagenome | biome: human oral; feature: human-associated habitat; material: saliva | place: China | collected 2193 ... | reverse complement strand
AACCGTCGAGGGTTGATAGCCCTCCGTGAGTTCGAATCTCACCGCTTCCGCCATTCTTGATATTTTTTTATCTACTGAAATGAAAATGAAATGCAAGACTTGATGATTCAAGTCTTTTTTTATTTTCAAATCCAAAGAATACCCAAGGGCCGTCTGAAACTTTCTATAACGCAGTTTCAGACGGCCTAATACCTTTGAAAAATCCCCCAAATTCCTAAAGTCCTACCCAGACATTTAGGAATTTGGGGGATTTTTGCATAGGTATTCGCTTTTCTGATCTTTGCCATCAAGGGTATCAGCCTACCCATCACCAATGCGGAATTTTTGCTCGACAATGCGGGGCGTTTTCTATTCCGACGCGATCGTGCATTTTGCCTCAGGTCCGTGTGCTGCCATATCGTTTCCAGTAGGATTTGCTACATATTCTGAGATGTTGCCACGAAGTACCTCCGTTACTTTTATCTCGGAGAAGATTGCTGTAAACGGTAGCGTGATGGGGTGTCATTCGATGAGGGTGTGGTGGCAGGACAGGTCTTGAATGTGGTATCGTTCTTCTTAGGTCAGTTGCGTGTCGCTCATGGTAATCTTTCTTATAGGAAAGGCCGTATGTTGCTGCATCCAAACTTTTCCGTTATGGAAAGTTTGCCCTTCAAATCCGAATCTGCTGGCCTCTATTTATTATTATCTCATCGCTACAAGGATATTTAAATGAAACGGGAAACCATTGCCCTGCATGCAGGCTATCAATCCGAACCGACTACCAAATCCGCTGCTGTCCCCATTTACCAAACCACTTCCTACACTTTCGACAACACGCAACACGGCGCAGACTTGTTCAATCTTGATGTAGCGGGCAATATCTACACCCGTATGATGAATCCGACCACTGCCGTTTTGGAAGAACGCGTTGCCCGTTTGGAAGGCGGTATCGCCGCATTGGCTGTCGCCAGCGGTATGGCGGCAATTACCTATGCCGTTCAAACCTTGGTTGAAGCAGGCGACAACATCATCGCAACCAAAACGCTCTACGGCGGCACTTACAATTTCTTTGCCCACAGCCTGCCGCGCCAAGGCATAGAAGTACGCTTTATCGATCCGGCCAAACCCGAAGAAATTGCTGCCAATACCGACAGCCGCACCAAACTGGTGTATTGCGAATCTATCGGCAATCCCGCCATCAATGTCGTTGATATTCCAGCATTCGCACAAGCCGCGCACGCTCAAGGGCTGCCTTTAATGGTAGATAATACCGTCGCTACGCCCACATTATTCCGCCCGATCGAGCACGGCGCCGACATCGTTATCCAATCCCTGACCAAATACATCGGCGGCCACGGCACAACGATTGGCGGTGCCATTATCGACAGCGGCAAATTCCAATGGGCAGGCAATCCGCGTTTTGAAAAAACCTTCAATCAGCCTGATCCGTCTTACCACGGCGTAAACTACTGCGAACATTTTGGTGCGGCCGCCTATATCGCCCGTGCCCGCGTCGTCCCATTGCGTAATACCGGTGCCGCCCTGTCTCCGCACAGCGCATTTTTACTGCTGCAAGGTTTAGAAACCCTAGCCCTGCGTATGGAACGTCATTGCGAAAACGCCCTAAAAGTAGCCGAATTCTTAAATAAACATCCGCAGGTCGAATGGGTAAACTATCCTGCCCTGCCCGACAGTCCGTATAAAGCCTTGATTGACCGCGACTACGGCGGCAAAGCCTCAGGTTTGCTGAGTTTCGGTATTAAAGGCGGTCGTGAAGCCGGTGCGAAGTTCATTGACGCACTGCAACTCTTCCTACGCTTGGTGAATATCGGCGATGCCAAATCGCTGGCTACCCATCCCGCTACAACAACCCACCGTCAGCTTGACGATGCTGAACTCGCCGCAGCAGGCGTCAGTCCCGACATGGTACGTCTGAGCGTCGGTATCGAGCATATCGACGATTTGCTTGCTGACTTGGCGCAGGCATTGAATGCCGCACAAGCATAGGCAATAGCAACGCTAATTAGATGAAAAAAAGCCTCCGCTTAAAAAGGCCGTCTGAAAATTTCTTTTCAGACGGCCTTTTCCTTTTCTACAAATCAAATGCGGCGTTAATCAAACGTTTGGTGTAGTCGTTTTGCGGATGGTGGAAAATCTGATCCGCGCTGCCGTACTCAACCATTTCGCCCTGCTTCATCACAATCACGTTGTCGCTCACAGCGCGCACAACAGACAAATCATGACTGATGAACATATAAGTCAGGCCGTATTTCTTCTGCAAATCGCGCAAAAGTTCGACCACTTTGGATTGTACGGAGCGGTCAAGTGCAGAGGTCGGCTCGTCCAAAAGGATGAATTTCGGGCGCAGGATAACGGCACGTGCAATAGCGATACGCTGACGCTGGCCGCCGGAGAATTCATGCGGATAACGGTTGAGCGCGTCAAGCGGCAAGGACACTTCCTTCATAACTTCCAAAACGCGTTGGATACGTTCTTTTTTGGTCATTTCAGGATGATGAACCGTCAAACCTTCGCCAATAATTTCGCCAACGGTCAGGCGCGGGGAAAGCGAACCGAACGGATCTTGGAACACAATTTGCCGTTGCGATTTCAGACGGCGTGCTTCTTCGGCGGTATAGTTTTTCAGGTCTTTGCCTTCAAAGGAGATATGGCCTGTATAAGGCAGCATCTGCATTACGGCTTTGCCCAGCGTGGATTTGCCGGAACCGGACTCGCCGACGACGCCCAATGTTTCGCCTTCTTTAATATTGAGGCTGATGCCTTTGACAGCATCAAAAGTTTTGAGCGGTTTACCGAAAAAGTTTTGCTTCAATACGAAAGAAACATTGACATTATCGGCATCGATTAACACACCGGCGTTGTTTTCTTCCGGCTCTTTCATGCCTTTTGGAATGGCATTGATGAGTTCGGCGGTATATTCGTGTTTCGGATGGGCAAATACTTCTTTGATTTTGCCGCGCTCAACGATTTCTCCGTTACGCATGACGCAGACGGTTTTGGAATAGTGTTCCGCCAAACCCAAATCGTGGGTAATGAAGATAATCGCCATGCCCATTTGCTGTTGCAAATCGTGGAGCAAATCGAGAATCTCGGCTTGAATGGTTACATCCAAAGCCGTGGTCGGTTCGTCGGCAATCAGCAGGTCAGGTTCATTGATGAGCGCCATGGCAATCATGATGCGTTGCAGCTGACCACCAGAAAACTCATGCGGATACTGCTTCATGCGGCGTTCGGCTTCTTTAATGCCCACACGTTCCAACAATGCCAATGCCTTCTGCCCTGCTTCTTTTTTGCCGAGCTTTTTATTGTGCACACGCGCCGCTTCAATCAGTTGCGTACCGATACGCATAAACGGATTGAGCGAGGTCATCGGCTCTTGGAAAATCACGCTGATGCGGTTGCCGCGCAAATCACGCAGGGTTTTCTCATCGGCATCCAAAATGGAAATACCGTCAAAAGTAATGCGCGAATCTTTACCATAGCGGGCAAATTTCTCAGGCAGCAGACGCATAACGGACATGGAGGTTACGGATTTGCCCGAGCCGGATTCGCCGACCAAAGCCAATGTTTCGCCCTCTGCCACTTTAAAGCTGACATTACGCACGGCATGCACGGTTTTCTCATGCAGCTCAAAATCGATGTCCAGATTTTCTACAACCAGTAACTGTTTTGTCATTTTGATTATCCTTTTGGTTGTGGTTTAGCGGTCTTTCGGGTCGAGCGCATCGCGCAGACCGTCGCCGATAAAGTTGAAACAGAACAAAGTGGTTACCAAGAAGAAACTCGGCACGAGCAGCTGCCAAGGTGCGGCTTCCATAGAAATCGCGCCTTCTTGCAGCATCGAACCCCAACTGGTCATCGGCTCTTGCACGCCCAAGCCCAAGAAGCTCAAGAAGGATTCAAACATAATCATGCCCGGCACCAACAAAGAGGCATACACCATCACCACGCCCAAAACATTCGGAATAATATGGCGCGTCACGATTTTACGTTTTGCCACGCCACTCACACGCGCCGCTTCGACAAACTCTTTATGCTTCAAGCTCAAAGTTTGGCCGCGCACGATACGCGCTACGTCCAGCCAAGACACCAAACCCACGGCGGCAAAAATCAAAAGCAGGTTGCGGCCGAAGAATGTGGTCAGCAGAATCACGAAAAACATAAACGGAAATGCGTTCAAAATTTCCAAAAAGCGCATCATCAGCGAATCGAGCTTACCGCCGATAAAGCCGGCAATCGCACCATAAAGCGTACCGATGACAACGGCTACCAATGCGCCGGCCACACCGACCAGTAAGGAAATACGTCCGCCGGTTGCCGCACGCGACAGCAAATCGCGGCCGAGCAAATCCGTACCCAGATAGTGATGGGTAGAAAAGGACGGCGGAATCTGCATATTGTCCCAGTCGGTGAAGTCGTAGGTGTAGCGGACAATCCATGGCGCCACAATCACAAATATGCTGATCAGCAACAGGATAATAATGCTGTACACCGCCGCTTTGTTCTGTTTAAAACGCCGCCATGCGTCGCTCCACAGGCTTTTACCGTGTACTTGGGCGTATTCTGCTGCCTCTGCGAGGGCCTGAGTTTGCTTCTTTTTGAATAACATAATATTCTCTCTCGCTTTTTATTCTTTCTTCAGGCCGTCTGAACGTTTCAGACGGCCTTTGCGCAAATGGGATTAATAACGGATTTTCGGGTCAATAATGGCATACAGAATATCGAGGATGGCGTTGAACAAAATGGTCATGATGCCGACCAAAATCGTCAAACCCAAAATCATGCCGTAGTCGCGGTTGAGCGCGCCGTTGACAAACAATTGTCCGACGCCGGGAATACCGAACACGTTTTCAATCACAATGGAGCCGGTAATGATGCCGACGAATGCCGGGCCTAAGAAAGAAACAATCGGCAGCATGGCAGGACGCAACGCATGGCGCAGGATGATGCGACTCATGGGCAGGCCTTTGGCGCGTGCCGTGCGGATAAAGGGGCTGTTCAATACTTCAATCATCGCGCCGCGCGTAATCCGCGCGATACTGGACACATAACCGATGGACAAAGTAACGACGGGAAGAATCAAGTTCATCAGTGCGCCATCGTTCCAGCCGCCTGCAGGCAGCCATTGCAGTCTGACGGCAAACACCAGCACCAATACCGGCGCCATCACAAAACTGGGAACGACGATACCGGTCATCGCGCCGCTCATCAGCGAATAATCCAGCCAGCTGTTTTGTTTTAAGGCGGCGATAATGCCGATAAACATGCCGAAGATGGCGGCAATCAAAAAGGCGTAGAAGCCAAGTTCTGCCGATACCGGCAGGGATTGGGCAAGCAACTCATTAACGCTGAAATCTTTATATTTGAACGACGGCCCCAAATCCCCCTGCGCCAACTGCTTGAGGTAGTGGAAATATTGGAGGTACATCGGGTCATTGAGGTGGTATTTGGCTTCGATGTTGGCCATGACCGCAGGCGGCAAATTGCGTTCGCCTGTGAACGGGCTGCCCGGTGCGAGCCGCATCAGAAAAAACGATACGGTAATCAACACCAGCATGGTCGGGATGGAAGCACATATCCGTTTGATGATGAATTTCAACATAATCAGGCTGTCCTGTCTGAACATACCGGACTCGTGAAAACAAAGCTGACCTGAAGCGGAAATCGGATGAATGGCAGCAGGCATCTGTAACGTCGCCGCGCCGGTTTCTCTCTCTATTCCGACCGGGTTATTGTTTTTATTCGGAGTCGGGTAAGGTTTTTTTAGTTTTTAGATAATTGTTGTTATAAGGCCGTCTGAAACTTTGTATCCGCCGTTTCAGACGGCCTTTCACGTTAACGCGCCAAAGGTTCGGTGCGTTCAATCAGCCATGCTTTGGCCGCGCCTTCTGTCAAAGGTTCAAGACGGCGGCGCACTTCGGCGTGATATTGGTTCAGCCATTCGATTTCGCTGCCGGTCATCAGTTTGGTATCGATCAGGCGCGTATCGATTGGGCAGAGGGTAACGGTTTCAAAATACAGGAATTTGCCGAACTCGGTTTCCTCAGGGTTTTCAACCGGACGGTTGATTACCAGACTTTCGATACGGATACCCCATTTGCCCGGACGGTAAAGACCCGGCTCGTTGGAAGTCAGCATGCCTGACTTCATCGCGTGATGCGGTTGCGGCATGGCGGCAACGGCAATGCTTTGCGGGCCTTCATGCACATTGAGGAAATAGCCCACGCCATGACCTGTACCGTGACCGTAATCGCATTGCGCCTGCCAGAGCGATTTGCGGCAGATGGCATCAATCATCGGGCCTTTGATGTTTTCAGGGAAAATGGTCTCCGCCAGGGAAATATGCGCTTTCAACACCAAAGTGTAATCGCGTTTCATTGCCGCACTCGGATTACCGACAGGCACCACGCGCGTGATGTCGGTCGTACCGCCCCAGTATTGGCCGCCGGAGTCAATCAGCAGCATACCGTCGCCTTTGATTTTGCTGTTGTTTTCCGGTGTCGCGCTGTAATGAGGCAATGCGGCATTGGCATTGTAGCCGGCGATGGTGTCGAAACTTGGCGAAATAAAGCCGGGACGTTGGCTGCGGTGTTTGTAGAGCATGCCGTCGATGTCCAGCTCGCTCAATTCGCCGCCGTCTGCCAAGATTTGTTCAAACTCGGCAAAGAAGCCGCACAATGCCGCGCCGTCTTCCGCCATGGTATTGCGGATATGGGCGATGTCGGCATCGGATTTAACCGATTTGAAGAATGTGCTTGGATGGATGGCTTCAATCAAACGAATGTCTTCAGGCAGGCGGCGCAAAGTGCCGACAGCGGTTTTGTTCGGATCAATCAGCAATGTGCCGTTAACGCCTGCCAAATAGTCCGCCGCTTGCGCATAAGGCAATACTTCAAAACCTGCCGCTTTCAAAGCTTCGGCAGATTCGGCTTTCAGACGGCCTGCATCGGTAAACAATACGGCTTTGTCTTGGCTGATAAACAGATGGGACAAGAACACGGGATTGAACGGCACATCATCGCCGCGCAGATTGGTAATCCAAGCGATGTCGTCCAAAGAAGAAACCAAATGTGCATCTGCGCCCTGCTCTTTCATGGCCGCACGGATACGGGCCAGTTTTTCGGCTGCAGTTTCGGAAACATAGTCGGGATGGTGAACGTAGATTTCCGGAGTCGGCAATGCAGGACGGTCGTCCCACACTTCGTCCAACAAGGTTTCAGGATATTCGAGGCGGATGTTTTTGGCGGCAAGTGCCTGTTTCAAACCGCGCTCGCCGCTGAGTGCGAACATATCGGCAGGCGCGCCGACCACTGCGCCCTCGGGCAGATTTTGTGCCAACCATTCGGTATAAGGCGCATCTACGCCCATTTTTTGCAGCTCGATGCCGTTTGGCGCAAGCTGTTGGCCTGCCTGTTCCCAATAGCGGCTGTCCGTCCACACGCCTGCTTTATCGGCGGTCACCACCAAAGTGCCGGCCGAACCGGTAAAGCCGGAAAAATCGCGGCGTGCCTGCCAATGCTCGGGCAGGTATTCGGAAAGGTGCGGATCGGCGGAAGGAATGACAAACGCGTCCACACCATGTTTTTTCATGGCTTCGCGTAAAGCGGACAAACGTTGTTGTACAGATTTCATGTGTTATGTCTCCTGTTGTTTCAGACGGCCTCTGTCATCAAGGCCGTCTGAAAACTTGTGCTGTCTATAATATCTATTTTTTCGGTGCGAACGACCAGCTCTTGACCGTGTAGTTCCGCAAAGGGTCTTTGTCGGAATAGCCGATAATATCGGGTTTGACCATACGCACTTCAACCTGATGATACAGCGGAATCAGTGCAGCGTCTTCTTGAAGCTGCTTCTCCGCATCGGCATAGAGCCGGCTGCGTGCTTCCTTGCTGACACCATCTTTCAGCGTATTGTTCATAAATGTGTCAAACGCCGCGCTTTTGTAGCGGAATGCATTGTTTGAGTTGTTAGATTTCAAGATATTGAGCATACCCGCCGGATCGTTGAAATCGGAACACCAGCCGCTGAACGAAACCTTGAAATTGCCTTGCGCACGCGTATCCAAATAAGTTTTCCATTCCTCGTTGGACAAAGTCGGACGGATAAACGGAATGGCGGCTTTCCACACCGACTGCACGGCAGTAATTTGTTTCTTGGACGCTTCGCTGGTGCTGTACAAAATATCAAACTCAAGCGGATGGTCATCGTTGTAGCCTGCTTCGTTCAACAGTTTGCGCGCGGTTTCGATGCGTTTTTCAGGCGTCCACTCTTTCCACTCCGGATAAACAGGAATCACACCCTGCATTTGCGGCGGCGTCAATTGGAACGCAGGCGTATCGCCGCGGCCGCCCACTTTGACGACGATGTCGCGGCGCGTCAGCATATTGAGCGCCTTGCGGACGCGCGGATCATTAAACGGCGCCGCTTCGTGGTTCGGCTCCAAATACCAGCTGCACAAAGAAGTCGTGCGTCTTACTTGGCCCGGAAACTCAATATCCGCCACTTTGACCTGATCACTAGGAATGCCGTAAGTCACATCAATTTCATTGGCGCGATAACGGTTGTACTCACCGCTGCCTGATAAGAAAACCGCCTTCGGAATGGCCACTTTGTCTTTATCGTAATAATTGGGATTGCGTTCCATATTGATGTGGCTGTTGACTTTCCAATCCGTTAACAGATAAGCGCCACTGGAAACATAATGACCGGGCTGCGTCCACTTGTTGCCGTATTTTTCAACAGTGGCACGGTGAACCGGAAATGTGAATTGCTGAATCAGCATATCGGGGAAATAAGGCACTGGCGCAATCAGCGTAAATTGCAGGGTCTTCGCGTCCAACGCCTTGACGCCCAATGTCTCAGGCTTGGCTTTGCCGTTTAATATATCTTCCGCATTTTCCACTTGTGCATCGACCAAATAGCTGCCGAAAGGTGCGCCAGTGGCCGGATCGGCAAGACGACGGAAGCTGTACACGAAATCTTCGGCAGTAATCGGATCTCCATTGCTCCATTTGGCATCACGCAGATGGAAGGTCCAAATACGCTCGCCCTCGCTCTCCCATTTTTCCGCCAAAGCAGGAATGGTTTTGCCTTCGGCATCCGTACCGACCAAACCATCCATCAACTGACGGATAATCGCACCGGCCGCCATATCACCGCTCATCTGAGGATCCAGCGTACCCGGCTCGACGCCGTTGCTGACCACCACGCGCTCATAATCGGTACGTTTAAACTCAGGAGCAGGCTTAACATCGCGGCTACACGCCGACAACGCGAATACGGCAGCCAATGATGCAGCCAACAGCGGATAAGTTTTTCCGGCCATATTTCATTCCTTCTTTTGGGTATTCTTCTTTTTCAGACGGCCTGATGATTCAAACTACACTCGACTACATTTATTTAGAATTTTTCCAGTATAGTTAAATCGTCTATTTCAAACCATGAAAATAGTGTTATAAACCACATATTCCATCAGAATAATAGTAAGCCATCCAAGATTGTTGGCAAATTAACACAAAAATACGTAACTGAAAACTATTTTTCAATTTATCCTACGATAAGTTACAAATGTATTGATTTTTTATGATTTGTCAAATAAGATTATCCGGACTCTTTCGCCGCAAGCAAGAAAAAGACACAAAAAGGAGAATTAAATGAAGAAGTTACCCTACCTTATTGCCACTGCACTCATCGGTTCTTCCATAAGCTTCGCCCACGCCGAACCTAAAATGAGCGGTACCATCTACATCATGACCGAGGTCGAACACAACAATAAAACCGGCGTAACCAATACAACCATTTCCGATAAAAGTTCCAGTCTTTATCTCTCCGATGAAGTACGACTCAACAACGACTTATGGCTGAAATGGCAACTTGGCTCCTTTATTTACTTCGATTCCGACCGCTGGGGCGGCTGGGGCACTGCCGACTCATACGTCGCGCTCAACAGCTACAAAAACCTTGGCACCGTCAAAATGGGCTACATCAGTACACCCATGAACAGCATTTATCTGAACCCGTTCGACACCAACAGCTCGATTCTGGAGTTCGGCAAAATTTCCCGCTTCGGCCAACGTCGTGTTTCCATGGCTTATGAGTCTCCTTGGAAAAACGGTTTCCAATTCAAATTCAACGTTTCCCCAGGTTCCAATGCCGCACGCAACAACAACGACTGGAATCCGGACAAAAAACGTGACGGCGACTGGGTCTTCGGCTGGGGGGTGGACTACTACCACCCCAACAACGGCTTTAACGCGCACTACGCCGCCGAATACGCACCCAACGACTCTCCGACCGAAACCAAAGACTTTCAAGCCCATGCATTCATGGCCGGATACAGCAAAGACAAAATCTCCGTCGATGCCGCGTTCCAATACGCCAAAAATACTTGCGACGGCTTCAGCTGCTGGGGTGTATGGAAAGATGCGGCAGGCAACGTAGCCGGTTCTTACGACAAAGAAATCAACAACACCAAAGAATTTATGGTGTCCGGCTCATACAAAGTAGGCAATTTCAAACCTCAAATCGGCTTCGCCTACGGTAAAAGCTCTATCGGCGAAGACTACAAACACGTCGCCGTCAGCACCGATTACAGCTTCTCCAAACGGACAACCGCAACACTCGGCGCCGGCTGGTTGAAAGAAAACGTTAATCCGAAGTACGACGAAGATTTGCCGAAAAAATCTTCTTACGCAGTGGGCATGGTATTTAAACACCGCTATTAATGCCTGACAGATTAAAGGCCGTCTGAAACAATTTGTTCAGACGGCCTTTTCTACATCCTATAATTAAACTTGCAGCCCATCTTAAAAATCATTACATTGCCCACACTCAAGCAACAAAAACGTCATCATGAACGCCCACCGCACCCTCATCATCTCTGTTTTTATCGTCGCCAGCTGCGGCCTCGCTTACGAGCTCATCATTGCCGCGCTCGCAAGCTATCTCTTGGGCGACAGTATTTTGCAGTTTTCCTCCGTCATCGGGCTTTATCTGTTTTCAATGGGTATCGGCGCCCACCTGACCCAATACATTAAAGATAAAGATGTATTACACCGCTTTATCGAAATCGAACTTCTGGTCGGCATCATCGGCGGCATTTCTGCGCTGGCATTATTTGTGGCCTTCGGTTTATCCGCCGCCCCGTTCCGCACTCTGCTCTACGCTTTTGTACTGATTGTCGGCATGGTTGTCGGCATGGAAATTCCTTTGGTCATGCGCGTGTTAAACCAAAAAGGGGCGGAATTTAAAGAACTCGTTTCCAAAGTATTAACCTTCGACTACTTGGGCGCACTTGCTGTCTCTCTGTTGTTTCCTCTTCTCCTCGCCCCCAAACTCGGCATGGCGCGCTCCGCCCTCTTGTTCGGCATCTTCAACGCCGCCGTCGCCTATCTGACTGCACGCGTTTTCAAATCCGAATTACCCCGCTACCACGCCATCCGCACGCGTGCGTTTATCGTATTGACCGCACTCATTACGCTCTTCGTCTACGCCGACCGTATTTCCTTTAAAGCCGAACAAAGCTATTTCGGCGATCCCGTTGTCTATCAAAGCCATTCACCCTACCAACGACTCGTCGTTACCCGCTGGAAAGACGACACCCGCCTCTATATCAACGGCAACCTACAATTCTCCTCACGCGACGAAGCCCGTTACCATGAAGCACTCGTCCTACCTGCCATGCAGATGGTGCCAAACGCCGAACGCGTCCTGATTCTCGGCGGCGGCGACGGATTGGCGGCACGCGAAGTCTTGAAATATCCGCAGGTCAAAAATGTTACTTTGGTCGATCTCGATCCCGACATGACCGCCACCTTTAGAACCTCCGCCACCTTGAGCGCGCTCAACCAAGGTTCGCTGTCCCATCCCAAAATGCACGTCGTCAACGATGATGCCGCCAAATGGCTGGAAGGGTCGTCTGAAAAATTCGACGTTATCATCATCGACCTGCCCGACCCGTCCAATTTCTCGCTGGGCAAACTCTACTCCGTCCCCATGTACCGCCTCGTGGCCCGCCATCTTGAGCCGCAGGGTAAGATTGTTGTGCAATCGACTTCGCCTTATTTCGCACCCAATGCCTACTGGTCGGTCGTTGCCACCCTCGAAGCGGCCAAGTTGAATACCGCGCCCTATCACGTCTACGTCCCCTCCTTTGGCGAATGGGGATTTGTGTTGGCAGGGTTTGACCAAAACTTCCCCATTCCGCAAAAATTCGACGTACCCACCCGCTATCTCAATGCTCAGACCGTTGCTGAAATGTTCCGTTTTCCGCCCGATATGGCAAGGCGCAAAGTGGAAGCAAATTATTTGAACAACCAAATTCTCGTCAGTTATTTTGAAAGCGATTGGAACAATGTGATGCGATAGAATATCTAAAGGCCGTCTGAAACATCTGCCTTCTTTTTATCTCCGTTCAGACGGCCTCATCGCCCGTTTACGCTTTTTCACACAGCATTTGCTTGAAAAAATAAGGTTTATCTTTATCTAGATAGAACACAATCGACACTATCCGTTGAATGAAGGAACAAACTCTTATGCAGTATTTTGGAATCGGTTTTTTGGTTTTAATCTTTTTGGAAATCATGTCCATCGTCTGGGTTGCCGACTGGATAGGTGGCGGCTGGACGCTGTTTGTGATGGCTCTCAGCTTTATCAGCGGTATCTTTATGCTGCGCCATACCGGCATTTCCGGCCTTTTGCTCGCAGGCGCAGCCGTCCGCAGTGGACAAAACATTTCCCTCTATCAGATGCTGTGGCCGATTCGCTATACTGTCGCCGCAGTTTTCCTGCTCAGCCCCGGCTTTATTTCAACCGCCGTTGCCCTGCTCTTGCTGATTCCATTTAAAGGCAACGCGGCTGTTTCTTCTACTCAGTCTTTCCAAAGCCGTCAGACTTACAGTTCCGCTAAAGATGATAAAGACATTATCGAAGGCGAATATACGGTTACGCGCACCAGCAAAGCCGACAAACCGCAAGACTATATCGAACACAAACCCGATTGACGACTGCCTTCATAACAGGCCGTCTGAATTAGGAATACCTCAAAAGTGTTTCCTATTTCAGACGGCCTTCGTCATTTCCAGGCTTTGAAAATGTAAATATCGGTTTGTAATTCGGTTATTCTGCATAAATCATTTAAAATAAGCAGTTATTTTGATTCTAAAAACGACACGGTATCCAATGAACGTTCAACGTCTTTTCCCTCTCTCCCTCAGCTTGATTACCGCCGCTGTTTTATCGGCGTGCGCCACCCAAAACACACCGACTGCTTCGAAAACCGAAACCGTCGTTCAGCCTAAATCTACTTCTATTCCTTCACGCCGCGCCGACAGCGAATCCAAAGTCCTGTCCGATTACAGTCAATACCAAAGCGCCATCGATGCCGCCAAACGCGGCGACGATGCTTGGGTACAACAATTTTTATCCCAAGCCAGCGACAGCGCAATGGCTGAAAACGTCCGCAACGAATGGCTGAAAACCTTGGGCGCGCGCGGCCAATGGGATTTGTTCCGTCAAGAATTCAGTAAATTGAACGCTGCCGGCGTCGCACAAGAAGTGCAATGTTATGCCGATTTGAGCAGCGGCAATTACAGCAAAGCCGCCGAGCTGGTTCGCGTGACTAGCAAACTGCCTGCCGGTTGTACCCGCTTGGTTGAAAGCGCGGCAGCTTCAGGCCGTCTGAACACCAATGACGCATGGCGTCGCGTGCGCGGCTTGTTGAGCAACAGCCAAACCACAGATGCACGCAACCTCGCCGCCGCATTAGATAGCCCGTTTGAAGGTAGCGCGCAAGGTGCGACCGAATACAGCCTGTTGAGCGTGATCGGCAAAGATGCACGCAAATCCGCTTCTGCCCCCGCCACCCTGTCCGACATGGAATCCGGCCTCAGCCGCGAACAACGCAGCTTCGCATGGGGCGTATTGGGCCACTACCATGCACAAAGCCAAAACATGCCGACTGCTTTGAGCTACTACGGCCGCGTTTCCGACCGCAAGCAACTGACCGACGAGCAATTGGAATGGTACGCACGCGCCGCTTTACGCCTGCAACGTTGGGACGAATTGGCAAGCGTGATTCAGCATATGCCTGAAAAACTGCAAAAAGACCCGACATGGCAATATTGGCTGGGCCGCAGCTTCGCTGCACAAGGTAAAAGCGGCCAAGCCAAAGAAATGTACGAAAAAGCTGCTGCTTCCGGCCGCAATTTCTACGCCGTGATGGCAGGTGAAGAATTGGGTCGCCGCATCAATACACGCAACAACGTTTCCGATGCCGATGCCAAAGACGTCCGCCGCATGAGCGAAGACGGCGCCATCAAACGCGCATTGGTTCTGTTTAAAAACAGCCAAAGCAACGGCGACTCCAAAATGCGCCGTCAGGCACAGGCAGAATGGCGTTTTGCCACCCGCGACTTCAACGAAGACAACCTGCTGACTGCCGCACAAGTCGCTTTTGACAACCAGTTCTACGACATGGCGATCAACAGCGCAGACCGTACCGACCACAAACTCAACTACAAACTGCGCTACCTCTCTCCGTTTAAAGACCTGACCGTCCGCTATGCCGCACAAGCAGGCGTTGACCCAGCATGGGTTTACGGTTTGATTCGCCAAGAGAGCCGCTTTGTCATGGGCGCGCAATCCAGCGTCGGCGCGCAAGGCCTGATGCAAGTAATGCCTGCGACCGCCCGCGAAATCGCCGGTAAAATCGGCATGAGCAGCAGCGAACTCTACACCATGGACGGCAACATCCGCATGGGTACTTGGTACATGGCAGATGCCAAACGCCGCCTGCAAAATAACGAAGTGATGGCCACCGCAGGCTACAATGCCGGCCCCGGCCGCGCCCGCAACTGGCAGGCTTCTTCGCCTTTGGAAGGAGCTATCTACGCCGAGACCATCCCATTCACCGAAACCCGCGACTATGTGAAAAAAGTCATGACCAACGCAACTTATTACGCGTCATTGTTCAACGAACCGCAAACTTCGTTGAAACAACGTATGGGTACGGTTCCCGGCCGCTATTAATGCCCGATAGGCCGTCTGAAAAGTGAGACAGAATCAAACGTTCAGACGGCCTGCAATCTTGACAGACTATCGGGTTTATAAGATAATTGCCCGATTGTTTCTGACCGAAAAGGTCACTTGCACGGCAAAAGCCGACTTGTTAGGAGGTGATGTTTACATCACGGCGCGTATCCCGCCCTGCCCTAGGCAAACCAGCGATACAACAACTCCCCTATTATGACAAACCGTCCTCTATTTCTTAAAACGGTTTGATTGAACAAAATTTAAAGGAAATAAAATGCCTGCTATTCGTGTTAAAGAGAATGAACCATTTGAAGTTGCCATGCGTCGTTTCAAACGTGCCGTAGAAAAAACCGGTCTGTTGACCGAGCTGCGCGCCCGTGAAGCGTACGAAAAACCAACTACCGAACGCAAACGCAAAAAAGCTGCTGCAGCCAAACGTCTGCAAAAACGTCTGCGCAGCCAACAACTGCCTCCTAAAATGTACTAATTACAGGCCTGCCCTGTGATAAACGACACACCGCAAGGGCAGCTTTGCGGTGTGTTTTGTTTTTCAGACGGCATCTTTTTATATAAAGTGAGAACATTATGAGCCTAAAAACACAATTAACCGAAGACATGAAAACCGCCATGCGTGCCAAAGACCAAGTGTCTTTAAGCACCATCCGCCTGATTAATGCCGCCATCAAACAATTTGAAGTAGATGAGCGCACTGAAGCCGATGACGTAAAAGTCATCTCTATCCTGACCAAAATGGTGAAACAGCGCAAAGACAGTGCCAAAATCTATACCGAAGCCGGTCGTCAAGATTTAGCTGACAAAGAAAACGCGGAAATCGAAATCCTCAACTGCTACCTGCCGCAAATGATGTCCGCAGAAGAAATCAAGACTGTCGTTGAAGCAGCCATTGCAGAAACTGGTGCATCAGGCATGGCAGATATGGGTAAAGTCATGGGCGTACTGAAAACCCGTCTGGCCGGAAAAGCCGACATGGGCGAAGTCAACAAGGTTTTGAAAGCCGCATTGACTGCTTAATCATCAATAATCAAAAGGCCGTCTGAAATATTATTTTCAGACGGCCTTTTTTATTGTGCTAATCAAGCAGCGGTTACTTTACCTTCATGACGCAACAAGGTAATTAAATCGCTGATACGTTTTTTCATGGAACGGCGATCGACAATTTGGTCGATTGCGCCCTTCTCCAACAAAAATTCTGCACGCTGGAAACCTTCCGGTAAGGTCTCGCGTACAGTCTGCTCGATAACGCGCGGACCTGCAAAACCAATCAGAGCATTTGGTTCTGCCAAAACCACATCGCCCAAGAAGGCAAAGCTGGCAGATACGCCGCCCATGGTCGGATCGGTCAATACGGAAATAAACGGCAGACGTTTTTCAGTCAGCAAATGCAAAGCCGCGCTGGTTTTCGTCATCTGCATCAAAGAGTTCAAACCCTCCTGCATACGCGCACCACCGGAAGCCGCCACGCAAATAAACGAACAATTATCTGCAACAGCACGGCGAACACCCTGCACAAAGCGCTCACCCACTACCGAACCCATGGAGCCGCCGATAAAGCGGAATTCAAATGCAGCCACCACGACGGGCAGGCCGTTCATGGTGCCTCTCATAACGACCAAAGCATCGTCTTCGCCGGTTGCTTTACGCGCAGCAGCGAGGCGATCCGGATATTTTTTGCTGTCTTTAAACTTCAACGGGTCGGTCGGTTTAATATTGGCTGCAATCTCTTCACGGCCTTCTTCATCCAAAAGTAGATTCAAACGTTCGCGCGCAGAAAGCGGATTGTGGTGATTACATTTCGGGCAGACTTCGCTGTTTTGCTTCAACTCGGTTGAATAAACCGTTGCCGAACAAGACGGGCATTTGTGCCACAGGCCTTCAGGGACGCTGGACGAACTGCTTCGGTTTTTAATTTTCGGAGGAAGAATTTTATCTAGCCAGCTCATGAATGACTCCTTGGAATTCAGAATTCAGACGGCCCGTTGAATATAAGGCCGTCTGAAACAATGGAATAAAAAATATTAGCGAATCGCGTCTTTCAACTCTTTAACCAACACGCCTACCGCTTCGGCCTCGCTACCTGCGTGGCTTTCAATCTCTTTGACGATACGGCTGCCGACAATAACGGCATCCGCTACCGCACCAATTTTACGCGCATTCTCCGCATTATTGATGCCGAAGCCGACACCGATCGGAATATCGATGTATTTGCGCAAAAGCTCTATTTTACGCGAAACTTCTTCAGTATCCAAACTTGCCGCACCGGTCACGCCTTTGAGCGATACATAATACACAAAACCGCCGGCTACTTTGGCAATCGTTTGAATACGCTCTTCAGTTGTCGTTGGCGCAATAAGGAAAATGCAATCAATACCTTGCGCTTTCAGCGACTCATGCAAAGGCGCAATGGTCTCTACCGGAGAATCCACGGTCAACACGCCATCTACGCCTGCTTCGGCAGCCGCTTGCGCAAACGCCTGATAACCCATTTTGTGTACAGGGTTCAAGTAACCCATTAACACAACCGGCGTTTTATTATTGGTTTGGCGGAACAAGCGTACTGTTTCCAATACATCGTGCAAAGAAACATGATTTGCCAACGCTCTTTCAGCCGCACGTTGAATAGTCGGGCCATCTGCCATCGGGTCAGAAAACGGCACACCCAGTTCCAAAATATCAGCACCATTAGCCACCAGGCTATGCATCAATGCCAAGGTTGTCTCAAAGCTGGGATCGCCCACCGTAATATAAGGAATCAGTGCTTTTGCGCCATTGAGCGCTGAGAAAGTTTGTTGGATTCTGCTCATTTTCTGCTATCCATTTCATCGATTTGAATATTGTCCGGCAGCCTGTTTATTCTGCCGTTACATTTGTTTTAAAAACCTCAGTCTGCCATGAAAAGGCGGCATCTATCCGCATTATCTAATGACTGTTTCTTCCCAATCGGCAAACAAGAGGCTAAGTATAACATTTACGGCTATTTCATAGAATCATTTGCAATCAAGATTCTGATATTTTGAAAGCAATATAAAACAATAAAGGCCGTCTGAAAATCATTCAAACAGCCTTTATTAGAATCAATTATGCAAATCTTTGTATGCCTTCGCACTTTTGATCAGAATTTCCCTATCGATTACAACTCGACATGGTGGTTTTGTTGTTCAGAACCCAGATGACGCTCCAAATCAGACAAAACCTGCATCAGACCATGGCGGACTTCTTCTGCATTAGCGGCAGGATTGCCGTTTGCATCCAAAGCACCACGGCTGAACGTATCGATATATGGTTCAAACGTATCTTTCAGTTTCAACAACTTAACTACATCTGAGCGCGTATATCGATCGCCACCGTATCCAATCACAACATTATTTTCATGTTGCCATTGGGCAAACTGGGCCGGGCTGATTTGCACCAATTGGCACATCTCATCCAACGTAAAATAACGCTTGGCAGGAATAACCGGATTATTGTTGTTTGTCATAGTAATGCTCCACCATGCCTTTGAGTTTTTGGCTGGCATGGAAAGTCACCACACGGCGTGCGGTAATCGGCACTTCTTCGCCTGTTTTAGGGTTACGGCCAGGGCGTTGAGGTTTGTCGCGCAATTGGAAATTGCCGAAACCGGAAATTTTAATTTCTTCACCACGCGCCAAAGTGCTGCGGATTTCTTCAAAAAAGAGCTCGACGATTTCTTTGGCATCATTCTTGGTGACGTTGCTGACTTTGTCGACCAAAATATCAGCCAATTCTGCTTTAGTTAGTGTCATGTGTTTACCTTCATTCAAACTGGTGCAATTATTACCAAAATTCTTTTAAAAATCAAGTCCTCACCAAAAAATCAAATATTATTGGTGATTTTTGGCGACAACTTTTATCTTATTTTAAGCGCGAAGCTGTGCGTCTTTTTCGGCTGCCGCTTTAATCATTTTCGCAACCAAAGGCTCGATGACTTCATCCGTCAGCGTGTTTTCCATATCTTGCAAAATGATTTTGACGGCAACGCTCTTCATGCCTTCAGGCACGCCCGTACCGCGGTAAACGTCAAACACGCTGATTTCTTGAACCAGCTTGTTCGCCGCCGCTTTCAGGGCATTTAACAAATCATCATGCGTTACAGCCTCAGGCATTACAAATGCCAAATCTCGGCGTGCAGCTTGGAATTTGGATACGGACTGATAACGGGTTTTCTCACGGCCCAATACCGCATCCATATCGATTTCAAATACCAGCGGCGCTTGCGGCAAATCATATTTTTGCAGCCATTTCGGATGCAACTCGCCCACAAAACCAACTACTCGGCCGTCTGAAACAATATTGGCGGCACGTCCAGGATGCAATGCCGGATGTTCGGTCTTAACAAAGGATACTTCTTTGTTTTTCAAAAGGCTCTCAACATCAGCTTTCATATCGTAGAAATCTACGTTGCGTGTTTTCTCACCCCATTGCTCAGGCAGAACAGAGCCATACCACAAACCGCCGATACGTTCGTTTTGAACAAATTGATCAGCCGAATCTTTGCTGAACACGCGGGCAATTTCAAACACGCGTACACGGTTTTGCTTACGGTTCAAATTGTTTTGCAAAACTTCCACCAAACCGCCGATAAGCGTAGAACGCATGACTGCATACTGCGCCGCCAACGGATTTTGCAGACGGATAGGATTGGTATTGGCAGCAAAGTCTTGCTCCCATTGCTCATCCACAAACGCATAGCTGACCACTTCGCGGTAACCGCGAGCCGCCATTTCGTTATAAACCGCAAAACGCGGGCGTTTGGTTTCAGGCAAAGCCAACATTTTCAGACGGCCTGAAGTATAGTCGTCAGGAATATTTCCATAACCGTAAACACGACCGATTTCTTCAATCAAATCAGCTTCGATTTCGATATCGAAACGGAAGCTTGGCGCAGTAACGCGGAAGCCTTCTGCGGTTTTCTCAGGCTGCAAACCCAAGTGTTGCAAGATAATTTCGACTTGATCGGCAGGGATTTCAACGCCCAATACCGTTTTCAGACGGTCTAAACGCAATTCGACCTGTTTTGACTCAGGCAATTTTCCTTGTGCCTCAACCATTTCACCGGCTGCACCACCGCAAATCTGCAACACCAATTCAGTGGCACGCTCAATAGCATCAGCTTGCAAGTGGTAATCCACACCGCGTTCAAAACGGAAAGAAGAATCCGAGCCAAAACCATATTGACGGGATTTACCGGCAATAATCTCCGGAGCAAACCAAGCTGCTTCCAACACAATATTTTGCGTCTCATCAGAAACTGCGCTTGCCTCGCCGCCCATCAAGCCGGCCAAGCTCAACGCACCTTTTTCATCAGCGACCACCAGTGTATTGTCAGCCAAAGTAACCGTCTTCTCGTTCAGACACGCCAAAATCTCGCCATTTTGAGCACGGCGGACAATCAAACTGCCTGACAGCTTGTCAGCATCGAAAACATGCATAGGCTGACCGATTTCCAGCATCACATAGTTGCCGATGTCCACCAATGCGGAAATGCTGCGGATACCGCTGCGTTCCAAACGTTGTTTCATCCAATCGGGAGTAGCCGCTTTCGCATTGACATTTTCAATAACGCGACTGATAAAACGGCCGCAGTCGGCCGGTGCGTCAATACGGACAGCCTGTTTTTTCTCACTGCCGATAGAGGCCGTCTGAATTTCAACAGGCCTAAACGCACATTGAGTCAACGCAGAAACCTCACGCGCAATACCCTTAACGCTCAAGCAATCAGCGCGGTTAGGCGTAATTTTCAACGTAAACAGCGTATCGTCCAAATCCAAGTATTCGCGGATGTTGGTACCGACAGGCGCATCTTCAGGCAGAATGTGCAGACCGTCTACACCATCATCTGGCAAACCCAGTTCATTGGTCGAACACAACATACCGTTTGATGGTACGCCGCGCATTTTAGTCGGCTTAATTTTGAAATTGCCCGGCAAAACGGCACCCGGCAAGGAACACGGCACTTTAATACCCGGCTTGACATTCGGTGCACCACAAACAATCTGAACCAACTCGCCCGTACCGGCATCAACTTGGGTAACGTTCAAACGGTCTGCATCAGGATGTTTTTCAACGGATTTTACTTCGGCAACAACCACGCCACTGAAAGCAGGGGCAGCAGTATCGATTTCTTCCACTTCCAAACCGGCCATGGTCAAAAGATGTTCCAGTTTATCGGCAGAAAGATCAGGATTGGCTTGGGTTTTCAGCCATGAATAAGGAAATTGCATATTATTTTCTCTACTATCAGGCCGTCTGAAACAAATTTTTATCAGACGAAATCAGTAATATCTATTTACTTTTCAGACGGCCTATCAAAAGACCATCTGAAATTTATTTAAACTGCTTCAAGAAGTTCAAATCATTATCGAAGAACAGGCGCAAGTCGTTCACGTTGTAGCGCAACATGGCAAAGCGGTCGAGACCGATACCGAAAGCGAAACCGGTATATTTTTCAGGGTCGATATTGACGTTTTTCAACACGTTAGGAT
>ERZ772910.544-NODE-544-length-21568-cov-3.398317_pt1 | contig 21568 bp, 12 predicted proteins | sample MGYA00511357_ERZ772910 | MGnify/ENA primary metagenome ERZ772910 (study PRJEB29015, sample SAMEA2738096) | human oral metagenome | biome: human oral; feature: human-associated habitat; material: saliva | place: China | collected 2193 ... | reverse complement strand
TCTCGAAACAATAGGAGAAACTACATCAAACTACAGGAATTAACTTCCTGCTTGCACACACTGTCTGACCATTACGCAAAAAAAGGGCTTAAGGGTCAAATATGCTCCTGGAAAGGGTGCTTTAATCAATTGAATTTCAACTAAGGGTCAAAAAGGCTCCTAAAAGTGTTCAACTTCCCTTTCTAGATCGAGGCTTATAGGACATTATAAGATTGGAAATTAGCTTTTCTCTTCTGTTGCGTGAAATCCCAGAATGCAACTGCAGTTTCTTCTTCAACCAACTATTAAACGACTCGAGCGCATTGTTTGTGTTTGGCATCGTTCCAATGGGAAGATTTTGGTAGGTAAAAAGGACATCCAAGTGTTCCTTTAAGCTACGGTAAGCAGCCCTTAGTTTGCGATGAGTATAGCAGAAATTCACTCCATTTTCATCATAAGTCTTTTCGCGCAAGAAATCATTCCAGCGCTCCTTCCAATCCTCTAGGAGACGAGAGAAATCAATACGATTACTCTGCGTTAATTGCGCTACAATTTGTTGCAATTCTTGTGCTGCCTGCATTCGAGGTTTCAGAGTGAGAAGCTGGCGAATGCGTTGCTTTTGATGAAACTGACAATACTGATAAGGAATATCTAAGATACTGCTTCTTAGTCCCTTAAGGCCGTCTGCGACCACTCCGATAATGACAAATCCTAAACTCTTGAGATGTTCTAATCCTTGGTTATAATCTTGATTTCTCTCTTTCCCATAAATGAAGAAATGATGGAGGATCTGATGACTTTCAGCATCCATAAAAAGGACGAGACCAAAGTTCCTCCCCCAATAGGTGGTATCCATTTGTACCACCACTTTTCGGGGTGAATGTTCTATCTTGTTCGAGGTGTAATTCTTGAGTTTACGCTTAACGGAGGAAGGAGAGATACCGAACTCCTCAGAGAGCTGTTTAATGGTAAATGTGCCTTGGCTATATCGATTGAAAATAGATTCTTGAGAGGGCTTTTTACAGCCGCTTGAATAGCGTTTACAGTCATTGCAATACCAGTATGTAGAGCCGTTGCGCTGCCCTTTGCGAATCATGTGAGAAGAGCCACATTTTGGGCACTTTTTTTACGTGTTAAGTGCATCATAAACTTATAATGTGCTACAAAGGTATGAAATTCAATTGATTAAGCCCCTTTCCAGGGGCATATTTGACCCTTAAGCCAAAAAAGATGACAGATACAGGTTCAACCACCCAAAAGAAAAGCAAGCCCCAAGGTTCTTGTTGTGGTCAATCGCACACAAACAAGAACAATGGGGCTTACTGTGAAACATAGTATAGAAAGTATAGGGATAAGGCTCATCTCCTACCCCCAAATAAGGGCAGAGAGGAGCTTTGAGAAAGGACTTTATACGCTGCAATCTTAGTCCGGCTGCGCAACATAGAGTAAGAAAGTGCCTTTGGCATGCACGGCAATGTCGGGACGAGTCGCCACATTCAGCGTGCCCTGCCAGAGTTTGGTGAAATCATAGAGGGGATATTGCAATCCCTCGGCAGAGAAATAGCTTGCGCCAAAGTTCCAAATGGAGATTTCCTGCCCCACATCCACCGTCAGACGCTTGGTGTCGCAGCAAGGATAGAAGGTGCCAAAGTCACTCACCATGATTATCTCTCGGTGCTCCTCAGCATAGTCCATGAGCAAAGCTAGATTCGCCAAGGCATGGTCTTCACGCTTGCCCGTAGCCCCGAGAATCACATACTCATCGCGACGCCCCAACTTGAGACAATGGTGAAAAGTCTTGGAGAGATCATTGGTCTCCTGTTCGGCAATGCGCACGATGCGATCAGCAAAAGAAGTTGCCACTTCGGGAGCTATCGAATCGCCATCGCCCACAATGACATCAGGATGGAAGCCCGCAGCCACACAAGCATTGGCAGCTCCATCGCAACAAGCGATAAAGTCTGCCTCACGCAGGTATTGCAAGGCACGCTCTGTCGTAGGGAAGAGCCCAGAAGCAAGAATTACGGTCATAAGCAGTCAATGCAAGAAGGTAAGAAAAAGAGTACAAAGAATAGCCACTAGTCCATGTGCTATACTGCTACCTGTTGTTGCTGGTGGAGCTTTCTCCACTCCAGCCAACCCACCACAGACATCACCAGATAGAGGAAAAAGAGACCAGCCCAGAAATAATTGAGTTGCATCACATACATACCCACATAGCCCAGATTCACGACGATCCAAATGAGCCAATGCTCCATATATTTGCGTGAAATGAGCCACATCCCAGTGCAACTTAAGGCGGTGGCAAAGGCATCGAGCAACGGAGTTTGCGGCACTGCCACTGAAATGCCAAGGAAGGAATCCCCCAGCAACTGCTGCACATGTCTTAAAAAGCCGTAGAACAACAACAGTAATAGTGTAGAAATCAGCAATAAGGGAAGATATTTCCGGCGTGGCGTTGTATAAATGAGAAACACACCTTCTTCGGTCACCTCCTCGTGCTTGAAGAAGATGGCTTGCACTGCGACGAGCAGATAATAAACAAAAAGCCCAGCTGTAGCAAAGTTGCCTTGCACAAAATTGACATAGATGAATGGCAAGGCATTGAGCGCAGAGGCAACCCAAAACTTTGGACTTGCTTTGTATTGCAAATAGACATAAGGGATGCCCAAAAGCGTGCCCAAGAGCACCAGTGCGCCATTCACCACATTGTCGGGCGAAAAGAAGAGGAGAAATTCAGAAAAGCTGGTCATATCTTAGAGACGAAAAAGAAAACGACTGCCACTTGTCACTATCATCGACAGCAACAAGTGGCAGTGCGTCAGACAATTCGCGTGCCATATCAGGAAATCCTTGCCGTAGCGTGCGAGAACCTGACGGCACTAACAGAAGGCTACTAGAACTTCAAGGAGAGATTGACCATGAAGTTGCGACCTGCCATGGGATAGAAGCGAGGATCGCTCATGATTTCATTGGTAGCACTCAAATAGGATTGTGAGTATCCGTTGGTCTCATACATCGTGTCGAGGAGATTATAGATAGTGCCTCCCACGGTGATTTCCTTGAAACCACGGAGTTTGAAGGTGTAGCTCGCATTGAGATGTGACACGAAGTAAGCATCGAGCGAGTTTTCCTTCATTTCCAGGTTGTCGAGATATTGACTGCCCACATATTGTGAGGTCAAACTAGCGGCAAATCCTTTGTAGTTGTAGGCAAGAATGCTATTAGCCACGACAGCAGGAGAGAAAGAAATCGTGGTACTACTCTTGGTGGGCAGAGCCACAGACTTTTCCCAGCTGGCATCGGGGAGATAAGGCGTGTAGTCCTTGATTTTATTCTCGCTCAACGACACATTGACATCCCAACGGAAGTGTTGATTGGGCTTCCAAGCACCAGCCAACTCCACACCCATGCGGTAGCTCTTCGCCACATTTTCAGACACCGCTTCGCCAATATCGTTCAAACGTCCGTTGAGCACAAACTGGTTTTTGTAGTCCATGAAGTAACCACCCACAGAGGCTTCCCAAGTGCGGTTAGCGATGCGATAGCCCACCTCATAGTCCATGAGACGTTCCGCCAGAGGAGAGTGCGCATTGTCAAACTCCTTCTCGTAGTTGTTGCGCGTTGGTTCGCGATGCGCCACACTCAGCGAAGCATAAGCCTGCTGGTTGGGAGCGATGAGCCAAGTGGCACCCACTTTGGGGTTGAAGAAGTGGAACTCCTCGTTGGTGTCGTGCACCGCCTTCTTGTCCGACGTACCGTCGATGCGGTAGTCGATGTTGCGATATTGGAGGTCGGCAAAGAGGTTGAGCTGATTGAAGAGCCTATAGTTGGCACGTGCAAAGATGTTGTAGTCCAACTTCTTACCCGTATTGTCGTAATATCTGCGCTTGGTGTCGAGCGTGCCCACATAGTCCTTCACCCAATGCACTTCACCAAAGTGGTCATTGTTGAAGTAGTTGAGCGCTTGTCCGAAAGTAAAATCGAAACCACCATCCTTGTATTCCAAAGAAGTGATGGCACCGCCGAAGTTGCCTTCAAGGTTCTTGCGGCGCACGATGTCAGTTTTTGCGATTTCCTTTCCATTGAGCATGAAAGGCTTCAGCCCGAAACTCTTCAGTTTCTTGTTGTTTTTATATTCTTCGTAGTAACCAAAGCCATAGGTGTAGTGCAATGCTGCGTTGAAATTCCAATGCTCGTCGATGCGCTGCGTGAGCAGAGCTTGAGCGTGCTGTTGGAAATAATAGTCAATCTGATTATCGTAGAAAGACTTTGTCGCCTTGATGTATCCGTTAGGGTTGTAAGTGCGGTTGGTCTTGAGCTGCTCACGGCTGATACCATCCCACGCATGGTAGGTGCGCTCCTTACCACCGAAAGCGATGAACTTCAAAGTCGTTCCTTCGTTGATGTAAGCCAACTGAGCGAAATAGGAACCCAGGCGAGCAGAGCTGCGGTCGCGATAGCCCTCGGAAGAGAGATACGACAGACGGGCATCAAAAGTCCAGTGGTTGGCAAACAATCCCGTACCAGCCTTCACGGTGTTTTTGGTAGTGTTGAACGAACCAAACGAACCAGCATACAAGGCATAAGGCGAAGCACTCAAGCGGTCGGTGGTCATGTTCACACTCGCGCCAAAAGCAGCCGCACCATTGGTGGAGGTGCCCACACCGCGTTGGAGCTGAATGTCATTGACCGACGACACCAAGTCGGGCGTGTCCACCCAGTAGAAGGTGTGCGCCTCAGGGTCGTTGAGGGGAATGCCGTTGTTGGTCACATTGATGCGCTCGCCCACGCTGCCACGCACGCGCAAGCTGGTGTAGCCAATGCCAGTGCCGGCATCGGAGGTAGTCACCACATTGGGGAGCGTGGAAAGAAGGAAGGGGATGTCTTGCCCGAAATTCACCTTTTCAATCGCTTTCTTGTCAAGGTTTGAAAAGGCAAGAGGGGTTTTGTTGGTAGCACGATTGGTCACTACTTGAGCTTCGCCCAAATGTTTCGTGCGAGTGGTATCTGCTTTTTGGGCAGATGCCACCATAGCTGCCGCAAAGCAGCTCAGGAGAACGGTTTTTCTCATTAGAAACTATTTTAATTACTACGCCGGCATTATCCGGTTCAGTTCATAAGGGTGTATTCTCAGCTCCGTAGTTATCGGGGCACCCCCTTAAAATCGGCTGCAAAGGTAGCGATTTATTTCGAGATGGGGGGGAGAATACACCCACATTCTACCCTTTTCTGTGATTTTCAAGGCGTGAATGCTTTTCTCACACCAGAAAATAGTAACTTTGTGGCAACCTTTTAACCCAAATCGGTCATTAGATCCTGAACAGATTTTATTGGTTTGTTGAGCAGATTGTTTATCGTTAGCCTTTGGCGTAGCGAGCCGCGGCGAGAACGAAAGAAAGACAAGATACGAACAAGAAAACATAAGAGGTCAGGAAATAATCTTTTCCATTACCAGTAGCGCTTTTACGGTCTAATGACCGATTGGGTTTTAAGCTAGATGCCCTCCAGGATTCTCACGCTGCACACGCTCGTTGAGCCTGCTGGGATGATGCTTTCTCACACACTGCAAATCGATGTTCTCTCTATGAAAAAGAATACTCCCTCTTCTACTCGCACCCAACAAGGGTGGCTCGCTCTCGCCATGGCACTGGTGTTCGTGGCAGCAGTGAAAATATGGATACTTCCCCTTTTTTCTTCCTCCGCCCCCACAAAGGCTGTGTCCACTTCCCCAGCAGAACAACAGGAAATAGTGGCATTTGAGCAACAACGGTTGCGCGATTCGCTGGCGCGTGTGGAGAAATGGGCAGCCGAACGCAAAGCACGACAATGGGCACGTGAGGAGCGCGAACGTGCCTACCAAGCGCAGCATGCCCAATGGGAAGCGGAGAAAGCTGCACGCGCGGCACAGCGTGCGGCGCAACAAGCACGCTACGACAGCCTTGTGCGCAGCCGTCCGCAAAAGCTCGCCAAAGGGGCGCAGCTCGATGCTAATGCTGCCGACACTACGCAGTGGCAGCGAGTGCCTGGAGTGGGACGTGCCTACGCCCAAGCCATCGTGCGCTATCGACAACGACTTGGGGGGTTCGTCTCCACCGCACAACTTCACGACATCGAACGATTGCCACACGACATCGAACGCTATGTCACTCTTGCTCCCCACCCCACGGTGCACCGCATCGCTGTGAATCGTGCCACCTTCAAAGAACTCCTGCAGCATCCTTATCTCAACTACGAGCAGGTGAAAGCCATCATGCACCACCGCCAACGCATAGGCCCCTTGCGCGATTGGGACGACCTGCGCGGAAATGCCGTCTTCACCGATAAGGATTTTGAGCGACTACAACCTTATTTTTCTTTTTGAAACCGCTTGATTCTAGGCTTTTATTTTTTTCAGCTTGTAAAATGAGCCATTTCACAACCAACTTTTTCTGTGTCATACCTCTTTATTAAAAACATCATTACTCTTTAATAAACTCCTCATTCCGCTTAATTACTTGCTTCATTTCTCTTCATTATACATTTTGTGCTTGATTGCGCAATGAAGTGCAGAACAAAGAAAGTACATTGAAATCTCACCCTTCAGCATGAGCAATCGCCCCATCTGAAGACACCTTCACGACTGCACAACCACGAATGTCGGACATTTCCAAAAAAATCTCCGACGTTTCTCAGAAAATCTCCCACGTTTTTGGAAAAAACTCCCACGTTTTTCCGAAAACGTCCGACTTTTTTTGTCCCTACATCGCCTTGGTTTTTGAAAAGCTAATATCCGCCGAAATATCCCACTGATGTTGAGCAATAAAAAGATGCGAAGACGAAATTGAAATTTCTGACATCGGAATTGCTCGCCACCTTCACTATGGAGGCAATGACGAAAACCTATTTTATAAGGTAAAGGAAGTTGCGAAAAGAAATGCGAAAAGAAAAGGATATAAAAACATAAAAATCTATCAACAACAGGATTTAAACAGCACCTCCCTAAAACAGAAATAGTTTTCTTACGAATATCTCTTTCCAGATTACGCATCACCCTTTTGGAAATCTCCAAAATACCTGATTTCAAACATTGGAAAATCGCGCACAGGAAGATGAACAAAGATTACCAGAAATCATTTTTCGCACGTTTGCACAACCACAAAATTGAGCAAAGATGCAAATAGTTTCCCAACAAACCCAATTTCTTTATAGACACTTTAATGTATAGTATGATAACCACAACTAGAAATCTATGTTAAAATCCTTGATAATATAAATATTCAAAAGTATTAGAATAGGTTTCTTGCATTAAATACACTATTTTTGCAGGTATGAAAAAGAGTACCATTTGGAGCATTGCTATTGCCATGGGTATTGCACTTCTTGCACTCATTGGCACGCAGTTCTACTATCTAAAAGAGATGGTAGAATCGCGCCAGAAGCAGTTTGACGAAAATGTCAAACGTGCCCTATATCAAGCGGCTCGCAATTTGGAACTCCAAGAGGTGCAAAACAATCTCGAAAAGGACTTATTAGCCAACGAGAACATGCACCGCCAACAGATGGCTGCAGCAGAAACTGCAGAGGCGCTCAAGAGAGCAGATGCCGATAGCGACGTCACCGTCAACGGTGCCACCTACCCCACTCCGATTCGCTTGTCGGAAAATGCTCCGCTCTCCTCGATGATGAGCGAGAAGACGCGACAAAAGCTGCTACACCAGAAAGAACTACTCAATGAGGTTATCTATAAGAGTCTCTATTTACCCGAAGACCGACCATTAGAACAGCGCATCCGTCGAACGGACGTGGACAATGCCCTCAAAACAGAACTTCAACACAACGGCATTGACCTGCGCAAGGTGGGCTATCACTTCCAAGTGCTCACAGTCGATGGCAGAGAAGTGGAACGCTGCCCCGACTTTCACACATCAGCCGATGAGGCGGTCTATCGGGAACCCATCTTCGAGCATGGATCACCAGCGCACATGGGATTTCTGAAAGTGCGATTCCCTGGAGCCAACGATTATGTCAGAAGTTCCATCAAGTTTGCGCTACCCTCCATCATCTTCAGCATCTTGGTACTGGGCATCTTCATCTTTACCATCTACAGTTTCTTCCGACAAAAGAGACTCTCGCAGATGAAGACGGATTTCATCAACAACATGACCCACGAACTCAAGACACCCATCGCCTCGATTTCGCTGGTGTCGCAAATGTTGTCAGACGAGAGTGTACAATTCAGCGAAGCCTCTTTGCGACGCAACTACAAAGTTATTGCCGACGAGACCAAGCGTTTGCGCTTGCTGGTGGAAAAAGTGCTGCAACTCTCCATGTTTGACAACGCGCAAGCTGCCAATTTCAAGTTTGATGAGCTCGATGCCGATGTCGTGGTGGCAGAAGTGGCATCAACCTTCCAACTAAAGGTGGAAGCGGCAGGGGGAGAGTTGGAAACCCAACTCGAAGCAGAAGACCCTATCATTTTGGCGGACTCCATGCACTTCACCAACTTGATCAATAATCTCCTCGAAAATGCCCTTAAATACAGGCGCCCCGACGTTGCCCCTCACTTGGTGGTGAGCACGCGCAACGAAGGGAAGGCGCTGAAAATAAGTATTTCGGACAACGGACTAGGTATTAAGAAAGAGAATCTGAAACGCATTTTCGAACGATTCTACCGCGTACACACGGGTAATGTGCACAATGTGCGCGGCGTGGGCATCGGACTAGCCTATGTGGCAGGCGTGGTGAAAGCCCACAACGGAACCATCACCGTGGACAGCGAATATGGCAAAGGCACCACCTTCACCATTACCATCCCACTGCTCAGCCCCTAAACCTCTTGGGGCACGCTGCTCTACACTAAGCGCAAACATAACGCTCCTCAGAAGAATAAATCACACTCGCTACTACAATTTAAATTCAACTGGTGGACAAAGACTCCACCCTGTGACCTCGATGTCACAACACACTCGCATTTATTCACCAAATTAAAACCATACGACTATGACACTGGACGGAAAAATGAGAATCCTGCTTTGTGAGGACGACGAAAACCTCGGTATGCTCCTCCGCGAATATCTTCAAGCCAAGGGCTACGACACCGTGCTGTGCAGCGACGGTGAAGAAGGCTACCGCGAATTCTTGCGTAGCAAATATAATCTTTGCGTCTTCGACGTAATGATGCCCAAGAAAGACGGCTTCACCTTGGCGAAGGAAATCCGCATGACCAACTCAGAAGTGCCCATCGTGTTCTTGACCGCTAAGACCCTCAAGGAAGATGTGTTTGAAGGCTTCAAGATTGGTGCTGATGATTATCTCACTAAGCCCTTCTCGATGGAAGAATTGACCTTCCGTATTGAAGCTATCTTGCGCCGTGTGCGTGGAAAGCGCAACCGCGAACGCACACAATACCAAATTGGCTCTTTCTTCTTCGATGCCCAAAAGCAAACCCTCACCCAAAATGGTGAAACCAAGAAGCTGACCACCAAGGAAAGCGAACTTCTCGGTTTGCTCTGCGCACACATGAACGAAATCTTGCAGCGCGACTACGCTCTCAAGAAGATTTGGATCGACGATAACTACTTCAACGCTCGCTCTATGGACGTTTATATCACTAAGCTCCGTAAGCACCTCACTGGCGATCCCGATGTGCAAATCATCAACATCCACGGTAAAGGCTACAAGCTCATTGCACCCGAAGTGGAAGAAGAAAAATAATTTCTCTCCTGATAAGGTTCTACTTTCTAGACGGAAAGTAAACAATAGAACGCAAAAAGCGGAAGTTCGTCGTTGAACTTCCGCTTTTTCTGCATCAAAATCAACAAAAAGATGAGTAGTCATGCAGAATGTAGCATTTCGACTGCTAAAAATGTCAACTCTACTTGCACAAATCAAGGAGAATCATTACTTTTGCCTTTCAAAGGCTTGATGTAAGTTTCGCCACAATGCGATACAGCAGAACCATCATTGCTCTTTTTCTTCTGACAGCTCGTCAAAACCCGCAAACCAAATGTTGTTAAGACACAGACATGGCGCGACGCAACGCACAGCATAGAGTTTTTCCTCAACATAATAGTGCCGAACTCCTGCTTACTACGCGATAGTTGCTGGTGGGTTATTGACAATGAGACATTTCGTTCGAAACAAACAACCCCATTTAATGAAATTTTCTGCTAAACTTCTCCTCTCCGCTTTCCTGCTCTCGGGAGCAGCGGTTCCCGTTTCGACCTTTGCCAACAAGGCAACAGTCGATGCGCTCTTGAAAAAGGGGGGCGTTTTTCGCTTGAAAAACCGCCGCTCGGGTTATTATGCCACGGTCAATGCCAGCAACAATGCAGTTACCGGTGCTACAAAGCGCACAGGTAAGAGTGCGTTTAGCCAGCTCTGGATCATCGCTCCTATGGGCGATCGCTTCACCCTGCGTAGTGCTCTCGATCTGAACTACCTCACCGAAAAACCTCATATCACAAAGAACGCGATGTTCCCCTTGAGCATCTTCTACAGTGGAGGCAATGCCAGTGAGAGTGCTTCGACCAACTATGTCACTATCTCGTGGACGAAAGAGCCAGAAAAGTATAAGGACATCAACTATAGCAATGCCGGCGATAAGACCAGTCTCAACGAAGACCCCAGCCACAACATGGCAGGTTGGCATGCTAACCGCAAAGGTACGCCCGACCAGGGTTCGGACTGGGAACTCGAAGCAGAACCTAGCGTCACCGACGCTCAAATCCGTGAAAATGCGAGCAAAGTCATTGGTGCTAGTGAGCCAAAAGAAGGATGGTTCTTCCTCCGCAACATCGGTCTCAATCTAAATGCTGCTGGTAGTGTCACAACTCCCAGCATCACTGGTGCGCCACACGACGACAAAGACTACTCTCAAATCTGGTATCTCACCAATGTCAACGGTAAATACCAAATCCAAAATGCCCTCAACCAACGCTACATCATCAGCGTAGGTAGTTCAGCTAGTCAAAACTATCAGACCGGCGGCACGAAGTCTAGCTTCACTCCAAAATCTACTGGCAACCTTTATGTGCCCTCATACTACATCAAAGACCAAGGTAGTGTAGGTTTCAACATCAATGGTGGCTCTAAGCTCCTCCTCAGCTGGTATGAAAACGATCCCGCCTCTGAGTGGTATTTCATCCCTGCCAAGGTGGATGAAGCGGAATTGGCAACCGCACGCACTCAAGGCGTGGAAGCTAAATTTTTGAACCAATACCGTACCAGCTACAACAACGTCCTCAAGAAGTTCTTCAACGATCTCGCTTTCACCGAACTGAAAGACGAATACAAATCGCTCACCGACGACCAGTTGAAAGCTGAGCTCAACAAGGCGGGCACCACCGAATTCACGGGTAAGTCTGGTGCGCCCGAAGAATTCCCTGCAGTACTCACCGACATGGTGCTCAAGGTGAAGAACAATTCTTGGTCTTACCGCGAAAAGGAATTCCGTTTCTACGACTATAAGCCCTACTCCGATCCCACCAAGTGGAATGAAGACCAATACGTGGGCACAGGTTATCAGTTCAGCCCTCAAACAGGTCCCACTGGTATCAGCGTGAAGCGTGGCGAACAGTTGTTGATTTTCGTTGGTGCCACCAGCATGAAGGCCAACACTAGCCTCAGAGCCATGGTATGCAACAACATGGATGTGAACGGAACCTCCTACGATTTGAAGGCAGGCTTCAACACCATTATCTCCGACGTCGAAGGTCATCTTTTCATCGACTATCGCATCACCAATCCTAGCGTGAAGTTGGCAACTATTCCTTCACTCCCCATCCACATCGAAGGCGGACGTGTCAATGGCTACTTCGACATCACGCGCGGCCACACCAACAAGGATTTTGAAGAAATGGCTAAGAAGCTCTTCAAAGATCCCATCCTCCACATGAAGAACCAATACTATCAGTTCAACATGCACTTGGACGGTGTGAAGCAACAACACCAAGAAGGCATTCAAGGTTTGAAGGGCGGCTCTAGCTTCGTCTACGCAGACGGTGTAGCTGCCGGCATTCAGGGTGTACTCCAACGCTGGGATACTCTCGTGAAAGTGGAACACGACCTCATGGGTATCAATGAATATCTCGATCGCTTCAACTGCATGCTCTCGGCTTCTGCCTCTTCTACCGGCAACCCCTACGCTTCTACCTACGGTACTTACTATCCTGGCACAGGCGACTACCTCAACCAGGCAAAGTTTACCAAGGGCTGGGAAAACGACGAAGGAGCTCCCATCTGGGTTGTGGCTCACGAAACTGGTCACATCCATCAAAAGGCCATCAACATGGCGGGTGACACAGAAATGTCTGTGAACTTCTTCTCACAAGTGTACTCATGGTTCCGTGGTAGCAACGTGGGTCGTGGTCGTCCGCTCTCTAACCCCATTGAGTCTTTCCACAAAGGTCAGTTCCGCGATGAGTATGAGATTTGGATGCGCTCACGCTTGTATTTCCAACTCTGGCTGTACTATCAATTGCAAGGACACCATCCCAACTTCTTCCCCGAAGTGTTTGCACGTCTGCGCAAGACTCCTATGCGCTACTCCACCAACGCAAGCCAACCTATCAGCGGTCTTGAAAACTATCTCCGCTTTGCTATGGTTTGCTCCGATGTGGCACAAGAAGACCTCAGCGAGTTCTTCCAATTCTATGGCTTCTTCAAGCCTGTGAAGAACCACAACACCGGTGACTACCACGACAACTGGTTCACCACCACCCAAGCTGACATCAACAAAGCCATCGCTCACATGAAGCAATATCCCAAGGCTCACCCTGGTATCTTCTTCATCGACGAGCGTACCGAGAAACTTCCTGCCATCTATCCTGGTGCACCTAAGGGAGCTTTCCGCGTAGCGACTTCTCCCGACGCCACACCTGGCGATGCTAAGGAAGTAGGTGACGTTGGTTTCGTGTTGGATTACACCAACGACAACGAAGCTAAGGTCTACGAAACTAAGATTAGTGGCAACAACATCACCGTAGACCGCAAAAGCGGTAAGGGTGCTGTAGGCTTCAAGGTCTATGATCTCAAGGGCAATTTGGTGCGCGTATCCAACACATTCAGCTTCTCCATTCCTTCAGAACTCGTAAAGAATGGTTACTATATGACCATTGCTCACGGTAATGGTAAGGAGTCTATCGCTCTCGACCCCAACAACGTGGCTAAGAACTTCGTTTCTGAAAAACGCTTGCTCACCGGTGTTGCCACCATTACTGCCAACAAGGCTGAAAATACTGACGAAGTTTACGACCTCACTGGCCGCAAAGTTGAAAAGACACAACACGGTGTCCTCATCCAAAATGGTAAGATTGTGGTGAAATAATCACTACTCTATTCCACTTCATCTCTATTTCACCATTTCTCTACTCTACGTATTTTCTATTCTTCGTTCCAGTTAAGGAGGTGTTGCAAAACTCGTTTTTGCAGCACCTCTTTTAACGTCCTATCATTCTCGAGAATAGTCCAAAAGTGTGCAAGACCCAATATAAGTCCAACCAATACGTTAAAATATCCTCAATGGGGGGGTAAAGTGGAAAATAATTCCGACATTTGCTATCACGTAAACTCCATCATTTTGATTTGTAATTGCACCACATAAAGAAGCATTGAAGTTTACACAAAAAAGGGACACAATCCAACTATTAGAGGGTAAGTACCAAAAGTTTGAAAGATACAATGCAATCAAAACAGATTAACCAAATACCTTTATGAAAAGAGTTTTTGCTTTCATCACACTTTCTTTGTACATCATTTCTTTGCTGGCAAATAACATTAAGGGGACTATGCGAGGAGCGAATAATACGCTACTCACTGGGGTAAATATCACAGTACTCACCTTGCAAGAGGGACATATCGTGGCAGGGGCACAATCGCAGGCAGATGGTTCATTCATTGTGAAAGGGCTTTCTGTCGGCAGATACAGTCTTGTATGCTCCTATGACGGTTATGCTGACTATACAGCAGAAATCGAAGTAAATAAGGACGACAATTTATCCTTAGGAACACTGGTAATGTATCCTAAAGGAGTACAGTTGGAAGAGGCTGTCGTAGGTATTCATCGTAATGTATTTACAGCCAACAAACAAACTCTTTATCCCTCAAAACAACAGGTCGAAACTTCGAATAGCGGTCTAGAATTATTACAAAAACTTCCAATCCCACTATTGGAGGTTAATCCTTTCTACCGTTCTATCACCTCTCTTGACCCCACTGGTGACGTGGCTACATTGATTAACGATATTCCTGCAGACGCCAATGAAGTAGTAGCACTTGACCCCAAGCAGATTCGCCGCGTTGAAGTCGTAAGAAAACCTGGTACGAAGTATGGTGATCATCTTGCAATGGCTATCAATATCGTGCTTAAACAAGCTAGAAATGGTATCTCGTTGGGAGTTAATACAACCAACTCCACTCTGCTCAAGAGTGGTAGGAACAATGCTTTTGCGACTTATACCCGTGAACACTCTCAGTTCAGTATTAATCAAAATGAGGATTATCAAAACTATTCTCACCAGGAAACGGAGGATTTCCGGCAATACCTTCTACCGAATGGTAATTGGCACAAGGTTGAACAGCAAAGTCTTTCAAGGCGTATACTCTCAGCCACACACGGGACAACTCTTAAGTATAATTTGACACAACCAGACAATTTGGTGCTTCAAGTACAAGGGTATCTCACTTTGCAACGTACCCCCAAGAGTGAAAACTCATTCATCGTTCGTGAAACAGGAAAAAACGACTATACTTATCGTACCCAGAATCTCGATGAATATAATTCTCCTGCACTCAACTTGTACTTTAAGAAGTATCTGCCGAGTGAACAACAACTTGTGTTTAATGCAGTGGGCACATCCATCAGCTCTCACTACTATTATCGTTCCAATCAAGAGGGAAAGGAACAAACTAATTATGGCGTAGAAGGTCAGAAGATGTCGGTTATTGGTGAAGTGAAGTATAGCAAAGATTTCGAATGGGGGAGTTTGACCTGTGGTACCCGTTCTTTTTATGAGAACACAAACAACCATTACATCGGTAATATGACTCACGAAGGAAAGATGATAAATCTCAATTCTAAAGCCTATGTTCAACTAAATGGTCAATGGAAAAAACTCTCAGGCAGTACAGTTTTGGCAATAGAGGATCAATATTATAAACAAAAAAGCGACCACTATCATAAGCAGATGTTTAGTCCAAGTGCTAAGTTAGATTATTACATCAATGAATACTTGAGTATGGGATACGACTTTAACCTTGCTTCTCGTCTTCCCGAACTGAGTAATATGAATGATGTGGCTTATCAAATCGACCAATGGGAACGACGCGTTGGAAATTCGCAATTAAAACCTTTTAATCACATTGAGCATTCACTCAGAATGGCTTATTACAACCAAAAGTATTATGCAATGTTGCTAGGTGCGTATGCGTATAATAAAAACGCAATAATGCCAACCCTCACACGTACGGAAGAGAATAATGGACTTGTGTTTTTCGACAATGGAGTTGGAAATCAACGTGATTTTAAACAATGGGTTTTGACAGCCTACCTACGCTATGCGGCTTTTCAGAACAAATTGATATTGAGCGGTACAGGGAGTTATATTTATTATCACGCAGATAGCAAACTCTACAACAATCATCGTGGTTTTTTCTATGGTAATCTCAGTGTTGAGAGTTATCTAGGCAATTTCTATCTCTCAGCGAATGTAAGTAGTCGCTACAATGCCTTATACGCTGAAAGTATTTGGTACAATGAATACACGAGTTCTCTCAGTGCTACATACAAGTGGAAAAACTGTCAGGTGGGACTGATGTGGGAGCAACCCTTACAGAGCAGTGGTACGAATAGCAGTGTAGAAACTACTAACAATGTTGTGCAAAAAATACAACGTCAACGCAATCTTGAAGCAGGCAACCACATCTTACTAACTTTCTCATGGCGCTGGGATTATGGTTTTAAATCTAAAGCGCAAGATGCCGATTTCGATAATAAGGATACAAAAGCTGGTATTCTCAAATAATGATGACCTATCCAAACAAAAAATCTCCGAACAACGGCGATGCGCTGTTCGGAGAGAAGGTGTGATGAAGAACTCGACAGGTTCCTATCTTGTAAGAAATACTTTTTATCCGCAGTGGAAGAATTGCTCAACAAGACGCGCCATTTCTCTGGGCTGACCTTCGAGGTCAGCACGCAAAGTGAGGTCGTCGAAGTCACGGAGTTCTTTGGCAATACCGTCAATCATGGCAGGCGAGAACACGCCTTTCGCTTCGTAGACTTCGCGTTGTGCCAACAGACGCTCGGCAGAAGCTACGCAGCTATCGGGCAAGGTGGCAAGGCTTTGCAGGCGATCGGCATGCTCAGCTGCGTGGATGTTGACATCAACATACGTGCGATCAGCCACTTCAAGGGCATCGGGCATCTCAAATCCATGACGAGCAGCCACGCAAATACCAGCAAGCAACTGATAAACGTCGGCAGAACCATCGCCATTTCGGATTTCCACCGTTTGTTTGAGCGAAGTGTCCAGATGCTGTTGTGGTTCGAGAGGATTGGCAAGATGGCACATATCTGTTTTGGCAGTCCATCCGAGCGGTACACGAATGAGTACAGAACGGTTGCGATCGCCCCAGCACACGTTGGTAGGTGCTTCTTGATGGGGCACCAAACGGAAGTAGGACGTTGGGTTCTTGTTGCCGAAAGCCGTAAGACTTGGTGCGAGGTCAATGAGCCCTGCGATCATGCGACGTGCATCACTGCTCAACTTGCCATCACTGCCCAACATCTTGTTGTGACCTTCCTGCATGATGCGCATGTGAATATGCAATCCTGAGCCCGCCTTGCCCGTGGTAATCTTTGGCGAAAAGGTGACATCTAGGCCTTCTTGGTAAGCCAAATTGCGAATGATCCACTTGGCAACAACAAGTTGGTCGGCAGCTTGGCACACAGGTACGGGAAGGAATTCAATTTCACCCTGTTCGTAGACCAAATCGTCTTGCACGAAATTGCCCACTTCAGAGTGTCCATATTTGATTTGTCCACCCGCTCTGGCAATATAGTCCATGCACTTCACGCGGAAATCATTGGTTTTAGCAAAGGGAGCCGACTCATGATACGCACGTTGGTCAACGGCAGGATAGCGCTCTTCGTTGGGTTTGATGACATAGTACTCAAGTTCTCCCATAGCTTCAAACTCCAAGCCCGTAGTCTCCGTGAAAGCGCGTGCGGCTTTGACCAAAGTTTGCTCGGGAGACGAAGAAAGTGGTTGACCATCTTTGTCGAAATAGGAGCAAAGCAGGCAAAGCGTGGGGATTTCTGCAAAGGGATCTACAAAAGCTGTGGAGAAACGAGGCACCACATAGAGGTCGCTGCTGCCAGCTTCGATGAAACGGAAAAGACTAGATCCATCTACACGCTCACCACAGGTGAGCACCGTATCAAGATAGGCGTAGTCGGTGATGACAAAGTTGAGTGTCTTCAAACGACCATCTCCTCCGGGATAGAGAAAGTTGACCATTCGGATGCCATTCTCCGCGACAAAGCGAAGGATGTCTGCTTTTGTGAACGCACTGGTCGGCTTCTGAAGATAAGCCACCAAAGCATTGGCATGATAGAAAGGTGTTGTTTGTGACATGGTAATGGTATTTGAGTAAGGGTTCTGCTATAGGCTATGAATTATAGCACGGGTTTGTGACTACGAATATAGGGATAATTCCGATAATAAACAATGTTTCTTGATTTTTTCTCAAAAAAAAGCGAGATACACAGGAAGTGTACCTCGCTAAGAAACAAGATAATGGATAGGATTTAGGACTGAACTGCAGGTTTGACGAGATGTTCGAGCACCTTCACTGCAGCTTCTACACTGGGCACCTGCTTGATGCGAAGGAATCGCTTTCCTTTCTTTTCACCCAGTTCGCAACGACGCATCTGCGCAGGATGAAGCGCAAAATCGATCATACGCTGGAACACTTGGCTTTTGTAGAAAGGACTCTCTGCATTGGGCACAAAATAGAGGGTCATATTGCCAGCTTTCAGCACCAAACGCTCGGCACCGCAACGACGCCCTAAGCGACGCAAGGGCACCACGCGAAGGAGTTCCTCGGCTTCTGCCGGAAGCACACCGAAGCGATCGAGCAGACGCTGGCGGAAAGCTGCGATTTCATCATCACTCGACAGCCCATCCAACTCACGATAGAGCAGCATGCGCTCGCTAGCACCAGGCACATAAGTTTCGGGGAAGTAGGCACGAAGGTCACAATCTACATTGCACTCTGCCACAAAACTATCGCCAAGCTCAGCAGAATTTTGTTGCGCCAGTTCCTCTGCAAAGAGATCTCCGAATTCCTCATTCTTCAGTTCTGCCACAGCTTCGGCGAGAATCTTCTGATAAGTCTCATAGCCCAAGTCAGCCACAAAGCCACTTTGTTCGGCGCCTAGGAGATTACCAGCCCCGCGAATGTCGAGATCTTGCATGGCGATGTGGATACCGCTGCCCAAATCGGAGAAGTTCTCAATGGCTTGCAAACGGCGGCGGCTGTCATCGGGCAACAAACTCAAAGGCGGTGCCATGAGATAGCAGAAGGCCTTGCGACTGCCGCGCCCTACACGTCCACGCATCTGGTGAAGATCAGAGAGACCGAAGTGGTGCGCATTGTCAATAAGAATGGTGTTTGCGTTAGGGACGTCTATACCGTTCTCAATGATGGTTGTCGAAAGTAGGACATCATATTCATGATTCACGAAGTCCACAATCACCTGCTCCAACTTCGAGGGCTCCATCTGCCCATGTCCCACCACCACTCTAGCGTCGGGCACGTGCTTACGAATGAGCGACTCGATGTTGCTCAACGAGGAGATGCGATGCGTCACGATATATACCTGTCCATTTCGACTCAGTTCAAAGTTGATGGCATCGGCAATGATCTCATGACCAAAGGTGTGAATCTCCGTCTGAATGGGATGTCGGCTGGGAGGTGGTGTGTTGATCACGCTCAAATCTCGTGCGCCCATAAGGGAAAATTGGAGCGTGCGCGGAATAGGCGTAGCCGACATGGTGAGCGTATCGACATTCACCTTGAGCTGACGGAGTTTTTCCTTCACACTCACGCCAAATTTCTGCTCTTCGTCAATGATGAGCAGTCCGAGGTCTTTGAATTTCACCGATTTTCCGATGAGTTTATGCGTACCCACCACGATATCAATCTTTCCTTCTGCCAAGTCCTTAAGCAAAGCCTTCGTTTGGGCTGGGGTGCGAGCGCGAGAGAGGTAGTCCACTCTTACGGGAAAATCCTTCAAACGCTTGACAAAGGTTTTATAATGCTGGAGCGCCAACACAGTGGTAGGCACCATCACTGCCACTTGCTTGCTGTCGGCAGCGGCTTTGAAGGCAGCGCGCACGGCAATTTCCGTCTTTCCGAATCCTACATCGCCACACACCAAACGGTCCATGGGACGCGGACGCTCCATGTCAGCTTTCACCTGCTGCGTCACCTTGAGTTGATCGGGCGTATCTTCGTAGGGGAACGAACCTTCTAGTTCGTGCTGCATAAATCCATCGGGAGAGAAGGCAAAACCTTGCTCTTGGCGGCGACGACTGTAGAGTAAAATCAAGTCGCGCGCTATGTCTTTGAGCTTCTCCTTCGTGCGTCCCTTGAGCTTTTCCCAAGCTCCCGTGCCCAAACTAGAGAGACGAGGAGGCTCACCCTCCTTGCCTTTGTATTTCGACACCTTGTGGAGCGCATGAATCGACACGAAGATGGCATCGCCCTTTTGATAGGTGATTTTGATGACCTCCTGCATCGCGCCATCAGCTCCGGGGATGCGCACCAAACCTGCGAATTGTCCGACACCATGATCCACATGCACCACATAATCTCCAGGTTCAAAGAGCATGATTTCCTTGAGCGTCAAAGCTATCTTCGCATTGCGCGCATGATCAGAACGGAGCGCATATTTGTGGAAACGGTCGAAAATCTGGTGATCTGTGAAGAGTGCAATCTTTCCTGTTTCATCTTCAAACCCCGCATGGAGCGTCAGGTGCACAGGTGTGAAGAGTTTTGGGAAATGCTCCGCAACTTCGTTTGCAACTGCTGCACGATCATCGCCACCCTCTTCAGCTGCCATCGCAGCCGATGCAGACTTACGCGTACGTAGTTGAAGTTCAGACAGAATGTCTTGCAATCGCTCATTCTGTTTGTCGCTATCTGCCAACACATACGTATGTATTCCCTCAGCTGCATGACGCTCAAATTGCTCCAATACGAGGTCGAAATTCTTGTGAAATAAGGGCTGGGCACGGGTATGAAATCCCACCTTCACCCATTTCTTAGCGAGAGCTTCTTCCGTAGCTTTGTTGGTATTGCTCGCGATGACCCACTGTGGCAAAACATCGAAGGCACGCAATAGGGCATCTCCCTTCACAAGTTGATGAGCTGCGGAGAAGCGTTCGTGCACTTCAGCTAGCTCCATCTCGGAAGTCGCGGCTTGTTCTGCCACCGCTTGTTGAGCGAAACCTTCTTCAAAGATGCGATTAACGACCTCTCCCACAAAGGGCAAGTCTTTAGCCACAATGGTGGTGTGTGGTGGCAAATAGTCGGTGATGGGCACAAGACTTCCGACAGCGGTCTCCGACTCCACATCGGGCACAATGCTAATGGTGCTACACACCTCTTGCGAAAGCTGAGTTTGCACCTCAAAGGTGCGGATGCTTTCGATGTCGTCCCCAAAGAAGTCTACACGGAAAGGATATTCAGAAGCGAAACTAAAGATGTCGAGAATCGAACCACGGAGGGCATATTCTCCAGGTTCGTAGACATAATCACGGCGTTTGAATCCTAACTCTTCCAATGCCTTGACAAAGACGGTGACATCTTGTTCTTGCCCCACGCTGAGTGTGAGCGTTTGTTCGTCCATGGCCTTGGGCGAAGCCACCTTTTCCGCTAGAGCCGCAGGGAAGGTGACGACAAACAGAGCTGAGTTTTGATCCCCTTTTTCCGACTTCGTCATCAAGCGAGTGAGCTTTGACAACACATCTGTGCGAAGAATCTCGTTGGCAGCATCGCGATGTCCGTATTTCACTGCACGACGATAAGAAGAGGGAAGGAAGAGCACAGCGGCATCGCCCAAGAGTTGTCGCAAATCATTGTAGAAATATCCAGCTTCTTCCTCATCGTTCATCACCACCATATAGAGTCCTTGCGCCGTCTGCGCAGTGGCAGCAAGCATGACAGGGGCAGCAGAGCCCTGCAGTCCGTCGAGAAAGACAAGGGGACTCTGTTCCGTCCAACAGCGCTCCAGAGCTTTCACGCCAGGATGATGTTGAAAAAGCTGAATCAATTCAGAGAGTTGCATAAGGAAATTGGCATATAACGCAACGGAGTCGAGAGGTTATCACTCTCAACTCCGTTAAACCCAAATTGGTCATTAGACCGTAAAGCGTTACTGGTAATGGAAAAGATTACTTCCTGTCATATTTTATTTTCTTGTTGGCATCTCGTTTCTCGTTCGTTCTCGACGTAGCCCGCTACGCCTTCAAACCAACGACAAGCCATCTGCTCAACAAATCAATAAAATCTGTTCAGGATCTAATGACCGATTTGGGTT
>ERZ772910.543-NODE-543-length-21580-cov-12.958235_pt1 | contig 21580 bp, 16 predicted proteins | sample MGYA00511357_ERZ772910 | MGnify/ENA primary metagenome ERZ772910 (study PRJEB29015, sample SAMEA2738096) | human oral metagenome | biome: human oral; feature: human-associated habitat; material: saliva | place: China | collected 2193 ... | reverse complement strand
GTTGAGGGTTGCGGTGCCGCCGCGGCTGCCCGCGGACTGCTCTGATGAGTTTTTGTCTGCTTGTTCTCGGTAGGTTCCCGGCTGCGTCACGTTTTCACGACCTCAGATATTGGATAAGCCTTTTGGCACTCCTTCTACCCTAGCAACAAAAACAGTCAATTACTAGGGTTCAAGTAACTATTAACTAAGGTTGGACTATCTTTTAGATTTTGAGAGCTTTACGCAGGCGCTTTAGCCCGGAACCCTAGGAGGAAAATCTGGGAGCGGAAATCAAAGACCGGGAATCTAGAGGCCGGTAACCTAGACCGGCAAATCCACCCACTGCGTGTCCCCCCAGGTCACGCTCGCCGCACCGGAACTCAAGCTCACCACCAGCTCCTCGGCACGCGCCAGCTCCTCCGGGCGGTCAAACACACCCAGGGAAATCGTGGCCCCCTCCGCACCATACTCGGTACCCAGAACGTTCAGACCGGCGGCACGAATCTCATTCTCCAGGCGGCCAGCATCCGCATGCGAACTGGGCACCTTACCCACGCGCAGACGCTCACGCGAATCAAATAGCGCGCCATCCAGGGTCTGCACCACCGAATCAGTGTAGGCACGCACCAGACCGCCCGCGCCGAGCTTAATGCCACCGAAATAGCGCACGACCACCGCAACCACATCCGACAGGTCAGTGGTGCCGTCCTCGCGGGTCTGACGCGCCAGCAACGCCTGCATCATCGGCACACCGGCGGTACCGGCGGGCTCACCATCATCGGAGGAACGCTGAATATCGCGGTCAGCACCAATAATGAACGCTGAACACACGTGGCGGGCATCGTGGTAGGTCTTGCGCACTGACTCAATGTAGGCGCGCGCCTCCTCAACGGTGCTCACGCGTTTGATGTGACCAATAAATTCGCTACGCTTAATTTCGAGGAGGCTCTCATAGGGCTCATCGCCGCGCGGCACAAGGTATCGGTTGGCGCGAGTTTCTTCCTGCATGTGTCCTCCTCTAATCAGTACCTATCTATTGTGGCACAGCCCGTCAGGAGCACCGTCCATGTCCCAGCCTTCTTCCCCCGCTTCTACCGCCCTGCGCCGTTACGCCCTCACCGGCGGTATCGGCAGTGGCAAGAGCACCATCGCCGCCCTCTTCGTGGAGCAGGGCGCATTCCTGGTGGATGCGGACGCCATCTCCCGATCCCTCATGGAGCCCGGCGAGGCGGTGCTCGCCCGCACGGTCGCGGAGTTCGGTGAGCATCTGCTCGATGAGGACGGCCGCCTCAACCGCCCCGCCCTGGCGCGTATCGTGTTCAATGATGAGCAGGCGCGCCTGCGTCTGAACGCGATTGTGCATCCCGCTATTCGTGAACGTGCCGCGCAGCTGGTGGAGCAGGCGCAGTCCGAACCCGGTTTTAGCGGCGTGGTGCTGGAGGACATTCCTCTGCTCGTGGAGACCGGCGACCCGTCCGCCTTTGAGGGCGTGGTCGTGGTGCGCACTCCCCTGGCGACTCGCCTGCAGCGCCTCGTATCTTCGCGCGGCATGAGTGAGGAGGATGCGCGCGCCCGCATCGCAGCACAGGCAACCGACGAGCAACGTGAGGCGGTCGCAACCTGGATCATTGATAATGGCGGCTCGCTGGAGGAGACCGCCGAGCAGGTGCGCACCGTCTGGGAGCAGATGATTGCCGCCTAAAAACTCTCCCTGGCAACACCCCAAACCCAAACCCTCCAAGAACGCAAAGAACCCCCTCACCTCCCAAACGGGAGATGAGGGGGTTCCTCTGCTCTAGGCACCCCGTGCGGGGGTTACCTATCGGCTATTACGCCTGATGAGTGCTCATCTGAGCGGCAGATTAGTTGCCGGTCAGCTTCTTGCGGAGCTCAGCCAGTGCCTCATCCGATGCGAGGGTACCTGCGGAAGCGGGCTCCTCGGAGGAGTAAGAGGTCGGTGCGGGCTCAGCTGCTGCGGGAGCTGCTGCTGCAGCCTCTGCGTCAGCCTCGAGAGCCTTAGCAACCTGAACCTTGTGAGCCTCGAAGCGAGCCTGTGCCTCTGCGTACTGTGCTTCCCAAGCCTCGCGCTGTGCGTCGAAGCCTTCCAGCCACTCGTTAGCCTCGGGGTCGAAGCCCTCGGGGTACTTGTAGTTGCCAGCCTCGTCGTACTCTGCAGCCATGCCGTACAGAGCGGGGTCAAACTCGGTAGCGTTGGGGTCAACGCCCTCGTTTGCCTGCTTGAGGGACAGGGAGATGCGGCGGCGGTCCATGTCGATGTCGATGATCTTAACGAAGACCTCTTCACCAACGGAGACGACCTGCTCAGCCAGGTCAACGTGGCGGGTTGCCAGCTCGGAGATGTGGACGAGGCCCTCGATGCCGTCCTCAACGCGCACGAATGCGCCGAAGGGAACGAGCTTGGTGACCTTGCCGGGAACAATCTGACCCAGAGCGTGGGTGCGAGCAAATGCCTGCCACGGATCTTCCTGGGTTGCCTTGAGGGACAGGGACACGCGCTCGCGGTCCAGGTCCACCTCGAGAACCTCGACGGTAACGGGCTGGCCAACCTCGACAACCTCGGACGGGTGGTCGATGTGCTTCCAGGACAGCTCGGAAACGTGAACCAGACCGTCCACGCCACCCAGGTCCACGAATGCACCGAAGTTGACGATGGAGGAGACAACGCCCTCGCGGACCTGACCCTTCTCCAGCTCGTTGAGGAAGGAGGAGCGAACAGCGGACTGAGTCTCTTCCAGGTATGCACGGCGGGACAGAACAACGTTGTTGCGGTTCTTGTCCAGCTCGATAATCTTAGCTTCGATCTGCTGACCGATGTAAGGTGCGAGGTCGCGGACGCGGCGCATCTCAACGAGGGATGCGGGCAGGAAGCCACGCAGACCGATGTCGAGGATAAGGCCACCCTTGACAACCTCGATAACGGTACCGGTAACGACGCCGTCGTTTTCCTTGACCTTCTCGATGTCGCCCCATGCACGCTCGTACTGTGCGCGCTTCTTGGAGAGGATCAGGCGACCTTCCTTGTCCTCCTTGGTGAGGACGAGTGCCTCAACCTCGGAGCCGAGCTCGACAACCTCAGAGGGGTCGATGTCGTGCTTGATGGACAGCTCGCGGGAGGGGATGACGCCTTCGGTCTTGTAACCGATGTCGAGCAGAACCTCATCGTGGTCGATCTTAACGACCTGGCCGGAGACGAGATCGCCGTCGTTGAAGACCTTAATGGTCTTCTCGACAGCCTCGAGGAATGCCTGCTCGTCGCCGATGTCGTTGATTGCGACCTGAGGGATGTTGGTGCTCATGTAGTGAGGGCTCCAATTGGATTTCTAATAGGTCGACGCTGCCGGTTCGCCGTTCAACACCCCCGGGTGGAGGCGCCGGCCGGCTCACTTTTTCACCCCGGCGCGCACGGCATAGGGCCGCTAACGCCTTTGAACGGGGTGAGGAAACGTCGAGCTGACGGATACTTACAATGTGTACCGCCCACCGGAAGCAGATGCTTCAAGCAGGGTGCACGAGCAGTCTGTGCGCGTCTTCTCCCCGTTTTCTTAAGGAGAAAATGAGCATAGAAAACCCGTACGTTGGTACACGCAGTTAACAGTTTACGGGAATCCCGGGCGTGTCGTCAATGGTTACGCGCCCGGAATTCCCGTACTTATTTGCGGTTTTGAAGTTGTGGTTTGCGGAGGGAGGTGCGGAGAAATTGCGGAGGGGACGGCGTTCGTCCTCGTTCCTACAGGGGCACCCGCCCTCGCTTCGCTTCGGGCACCCTGATGTCACTACGGACGACACCGCCCCTCCGCGCGAGACACCAAGCCTAGCCGGAACGCAGGGTAGCTATACCCTCCGGAAGCGACATCAGGGTACCCTCTCGGGTGCTCTCCGCAGCGAAGCAAGGAGAGAGCGGAGCGCCCGAGAGGGTGGGTTCCCCTGCAGGAGCGGAGGAAGGGTATAGCGTACCCACCCGCCCTGTAGGAACGAGGACGATAACCGCCTTTCTAAGCGGAGCCAAGCGCCCCAACTTTTCCAAGCGGAGTCCAAACGGAAGAAACGAGCCTAGTGGCCCGCCTCCTGCCAGGACTTGCCCCAGCCGACCTGCACATCCAGAGGAACACGCAGGGATGCGGCACCGCTCATCTCCTCAACCAGTACGCGTTCGGCGGCTTCACGCTCACCGGTGGCGACTTCGAGGATGATTTCGTCGTGCACCTGCAGCAGCATGCGGGTCTTGAGGCCCTCTTCGCGCAGGCGGCGGTGAATGTTGATCATGGCGATCTTGATAATGTCCGCGGCGGTGCCCTGAATCGGGGCGTTGAGGGCTGCGCGTTCGGCGGCTTCACGGCGTACACGGTTGGGCGAGTCCAGGTCGGGCAGTACGCGGCGGCGGCCGAAAATGGTTTCGGTGTAGCCGTCCTGGTGTGCCTGCTTGAGCACGCCGCGCAGGAAGCGTCCCACGCGTCCGAAGCGTTTGAAGTAGTTGGTGCGCAGTTCGCCTGCTTCATCGGAGCTGATGTTCAGCTGCTTGGCGAGGCCGAAGCGGGACAGGCCGTACGCCAGGCCGTAGGACATTGCCTTGACCTTGGAGCGCTGCTCGGGGGTGACGTCTTCGGGGGCGACGCCGAAGACTTCGGAGCCGACGTAACGGTGCAGGTCTTCCCCCGCTTCGTAGGCTGCGATGAGCTTCTCGTCGGCGGCAAGGTGCACCATGATGCGCATTTCGATCTGCGAGTAGTCGGCGGTGAGCAGACCCTCGTACTCCACGCCGTCGACGGGTGCGGGCGCGACGATGAAGGCGCCACGGATGCGGCGGCCTTCTTCGGTGCGGATCGGGATGTTCTGCAGGTTCGGCGCGGTTGAGGAGAGTCGACCGGTGGAGGCGGCACCCTGCTGGAAGGTGGTGTGCACGCGTCCGTCGTCGGCGGCTGCTTTCTGTAGGCCTTCGACGGTCTGGACGAGTTTGATGTTGTCGCGGTAGGCGGCGAGCGCACCGAGGAATGCGGCGCCGTCGGACTCCGGGGAGATTTTGGAGAGCAGTTCGGTGACGGATTCGGCGTCGGTGGAGTAGCCGGACTTGATTTTGCGGGTGTGCGGCAGGGCGAGCTTGTCGAAGAGCACGGTCTGCAGCTGTTTGACGGAGGCGAGGTTGAGGGGTTCTTCGCCGTCGTCGGTTTCGACGGTGTCGCCGATGATGGCGCGTGCGGCGTCCTGTGCCTGGGCTGCGCGTGCGGAGAAGGTGTCGTGTAGTTCGGTCAGGAGCGCGTCGGAGACGGCGATGCCTGCCTGTTCCATGTCTGCGAGGACGTAGAGCAGCGGCAGTTCGATTTCTTCGTAGACTTTCAGCTGGCCGTGCTCTTCCATTTCGAAGTGCAGCAGGCGTGCGAGCTCGTGGATGATGCGGCTGATCTGGGTGAAGTAGCGCAGGTTTTCGACGGGTTCGGCTTCGCCGGGCATGCTGAAGAGGGAGGGTTCTGCCTCTTCTTCTTCGGGCTGGAAGACGAGCTGCGCGTAGGAGTCCTTGGGGATCCAGAGGTAGCGTTCGGCGAGGTCTTCCATGCGTTCGGAGAAGAGCTTGCGGGTTGCGGTGGGGATGAAGCCGCACATGTAGGAGGACAGTGCGGGGTCTTCGACGGCGCCGGCGAGTTCGTAGCCGTGGGCGCGCAGGAGTTTGCGCTGGTTTTTGAGGTCCATGACGATTTTGCGGGCTGCTTCGTCGGAGAGCCAGGCGGCGAGGGCGGCGTCGAGTTCCGGGTCGATGGTGCGGGTGTCGATCCAGAGGCTGGTGCTTTTGCTGGTGAGGAGCACGCCGAGCAGTTCGGGGTTTTCTTCGGCGGCACGGATCTTGGTTTTGGTGACCTTGACGGCGGGTGCGTCGCCGATGGCGGGGCGTGCTACGGGCAGGTTGGTGACCGGGTAGAGGGTCACGGCGCCTTCGAGGCGTTCGGGTACGGCGATGGGCGCGCCCTGTTCGTCGGTGCCGTAGTTTTCTTCGGCTGCGGCGGCGCAGAAGGCGCGGAATGTTGCTGCGTCTGCGTTTTTGGTGGGTGCGCTGGTGGCAATGGGCGCGTAGACGGGGCCGGTGGGTGCCTTCTTGGTGGCGCCCTCCTCCCCTGCTTCTGCAGCGGAACCTACGGAGCCTGCAGAACCGGCGGCGCGCACGATGGGGCCGAGGGTGTCGGCGGCACGCTTGCGGATGGTGCGGAACTCTACTTCGTCGAAGAAGGTGTTGAGTGCATCCAGGTCGGGGGTGAATGCGGTGTCTTCGAGGGTGATGTCCAGGTCGAGGTCGTTGACGAGCTGGTTGAGGCGGCGGTTGCGCACTACGTTGTCGATGTTTTCGCGTAGTGCTTCGCCCTTCTTGCCGCCGATCTTGTCGCTGTTTTCGATGACGGCGTCGAGGGAGCCGTATTCGCCGAGCCACTTGGCGGCGAAGCCGGGGCCCACGCCGGGTACGCCGGGCAGGTTGTCCGCCTGCTCGCCGGTGAGGGCGGCGAGGTCGGGGTACATGTACGGGGGTACCTTGGTTTTCTTTTCGACGGCGGCGGGGTCCATGCGCTGAATACCCTTGGAGGGGCCGGTGGTGACCGGGTAGAGCAGGGTGACGTCATCGGTGACGAGCTGGAAGATGTCGCGGTCGCCGGAGAGGATGAGGACCTTGTAGCCGGCTTCGGTGCCGCGGCGGGTGAGGGTTGCGACGATGTCGTCGGCTTCGTAGTTTTCGTAGGTGAGCGCGGGGATGTTGAGCGCGCCGAGCATCTTTTTGATGAGGTCGATTTGGCCGTTGAAGGCTTCGGGGATGGCGTTGCGGCCGCCCTTGTATTCGCCGTATTCGGCGGTGCGGAAGGTGCCGCCGGGCAGGTCGAAGGCTACGGCGATGTGGCTGGGCTGGTTGTCTTTGATGATGCTCAGCAGGGTGGAAAGGAAGGCGTGGACGGCTTCGGTGTGCTGGCCGTCGCTGCGCACGAAGATGTGCTGTCCGGTCTTTTCGGCCATGGTGTAGATGCCGAAGAAGGAGCGTAGGGCGAGGGAGTGTCCGTCAATGAGCAGGAGGGTTTTGTTCTCTGTAGTCACTCTTCTAGTGTATCGAGTCTGAGTTTGCTCGGTGGTTGGGTTCGTGACGGGAAGCTTCGTGACGGACGGTTTTGTGACGACTGCCGGTCAGCACTGAGGGTCTGCCCTGTTGCTGGTCAGTCCTACGGGGAGGCGCCCGCGCCGTATTGGGTGCTGGTGCTGTATTGAGTGCCAGCACTGTGCCATATAGCGGAATCACGGGGTGTTCGGAAAGAGTTTTACCTCATATATAAGTGCCGGTGGGGTGCGTTTGGTGAATTTTCTTCCCAAAAATGTGCCCCAAGCCACTATGTAAGGTGGATAATAATACAGTTTCCAGATAATATATAACCTTATTATCGCCTCCAGCGTAGGAAACCCCCACACCCCGTGTATTCATAGGCAGAACTCTACCCAGAATTCACTGGCAGAATTCACCGACAGGATTCACCGGACCGTGAGGGCACCTCCCGCGCTCAACACACAACGAACCCTCATTTAGGAAACTATGAAGGCACTCAAAAAACTTCCCCTCCTCGCGTGGATTATCATCGCGATTGCATCGGGTGTGCTTATCGGCATGCTGACCCCCGGAATGATTAGCGGCATCAATGACGCAACCGGCGCAGCCATCCCCACCGACTTCATTGTGCAGCTCTTCGTCTCCTTCTCCACCGTGTTCAGTGCCTTCCTGAGCTTCGCGATTCCGCTGATTATTATCGGCTTCATCGTGCCCGGTATTGGTTCCCTCGCGCAGGGTGCGGGCAAGATGCTCGGCATCACCGTGGGTCTGGCATACCTCTCCAGCATCCTTGCGGGCTTCCTGGCACTGACCTGCGCATTGCTGCTCTACCCCATCATCCTGAAGGGTCAGCAGCTGGCATCCTTCGACAACCCGGAGAACGCACTCTCCGCCGGTTACGTTTCCATTCAGTTGCCCCCGATTATGGGTGTGCTCAGCGCGCTGGTTCTCTCCTTCATTCTGGGTCTGGGCATTACCGCGCTGAAGACCCGTGCGATGCTGAACCTCTTCGAGGACTTCCAGGTCATCGTTGAGAAGATGCTCAGCTACGTGATTATCCCCCTGCTGCCCGTGCACATTGTGGGTGTGTTCGCGAACATGACCCTCGCCGGTCAGGTCGCAAAGATCCTCTCCGTTTTCGGTCTGGTCTTCGTCATGGTGATTATCCTGCACTGGGTCACCCTGGCCCTGCAGTACTCGGTGGCTGGTGCGGTGTCTCGCCGTAGCCCCATCCAGATGCTCAAGACCATGATGCCCGCGTACTTCACCGCAATCGGTACCCAGTCTTCGGCTGCAACCATCCCGGTGACCGTGCGTTCGGCTAAGAAAGCTGGCATCTCTGCTCGCGTGGTGGACTTCGCGATTCCGCTGTGCGCAACCATTCACCTCTCCGGCTCCATGATTACCATTACCTCCTGCGCGGTGGCTGTGCTGTTCATGACCGGTAAGAGCCCCGACTTCGGTTCGCTGGTTCCCATGATTCTGGTGCTCGGCGTGATGATGGTTGCCGCTCCCGGCGTTCCCGGCGGTGGCGTGATGACCGCAATTGGTCTGCTCGAGTCCATGCTCGGCTTTGACTCCTCCATGATCGCCCTGATGATTGCTCTGTACCTGGCTCAGGACTCCTTCGGCACCGCAACCAACGTAACCGGTGACGCGACCATCGCAGCCCTGACCGAGCGTATCTCTAAGGCAAGTGGCGTGAACCCCGATAAGGAAATTCGCGACGAGGACATCGAAAAGGCAGAAGCTATTTCCGCTTAATCCTCGCGTAAGCTTCCATAGCGTTTTTCAGCCCCGTCTCCTGAATTCAGGAGGCGGGGCTGAATCGTGCCCGGAACCTCCCCCGCAAGTCAAAGGCACCCTAACCGGGGAGTACACTGGAAGTCATGACTGAAAACAACACACAGCACGCACCCGTCCGCGCGGCAGCACCCACCACCCTCACCGCAGAAGAAATCAAGGCGCAGCTGACCGAAAGCGGAATCCCCGAACACCTGCACCCCTACTTCCCCCGCGGCCTGGGCGAACTCATCCCCGCCATGGGCATTAAGTTCCAGGAACTCACCGCAGAACGCACCGTCGCGACCATGCCCGTCGCCGGTAACACCCAGCCCATCGGCCTGCTGCACGGCGGCGCCAACGTGGTCCTTGCCGAGACCCTCGGCTCTCTCTCCGCGGGTGTGCACGGCGGCGAAAACCTCGTAGCAGTCGGCGTGGACATCAACGCAACCCACGTACGCCCGGCAGTCTCCGGCGTCGTCACCGCGACCTGCACCGCCATCAAGCTCGGACGCACCCTGTGCATCCACTCCATCGACATTGTGGATGAGCGCGGCCGCACCACCTGCACGGCGCGCATCACCAACATGCTAATCCCCCGCCCCGCTGCATAAACTCCCACTGCATAAGCACCCACTGCCTAGTACCCCGCAGCATAAGGCCCTGCAACCTCAGCAAGTAGCCTAAAATCGTAGAAGCACGGGGTACACAGCCCCCAACACCCACCAGAAGGTACGACCAGAAGGAGCACCATGGCCCGCGAGCGCACCCCCTATTTCAAGCGTTACCCGAAGATTGTGCGCGCCAAGCGCATTGTCCTGCCCATCGCAATCGGTGTGATGCTGGTGTGCCTGGTGACCGCCATCAATAACCCCGGTAGCTTCTGGTGGCTGGGCGTGATGCTCGGTACTGGCGGTATGCTCTGGGCGGGTTCCCCCACGGACCGCCCCATTAGCGGCCCCAACAATGACGAAGACGATTTCAACCGCTACATGCGCTAAGACCGCCTGACGCTGCAGCTCTTGCAGCATTGGGTTACCCCGCAACACTGGCGCATAAATGCTCCGGGCTTAGAAACGCTCCGGCTGCCCCGGCAGGATGCGAGCTTCAGAGGTTAAACATTAACGCCCCGTCCCTCAGCTTCACTGTGAGGGATGGGGCGTTAGCGTGTCATGAAAAGGTGCTGGCCAGATGCTGACCGACTGAAAGCGCATACGGGCGAATCCTAGTCTTCGCCGTAGCGTGCGTTCGTACCTGTACCGTGATGTACTTTATACGTCTCGCATTTAGGAGAGCTGCTTGATGATGGTGTCGGAGACTTCGCGCATGGACAGGCGGCGGTCCATGGAGGTCTTCTGAATCCAGCGGAATGCTTCCGGCTCGGTCAGGTTCATCTTGGTGATGAGCAGCGACTTTGCGCGGTCAACCAGCTTGCGGGTCTCGAACTGATCGCGGATGGTGCCAACTTCCTTCTCGAGAGCGCGAATCTGCTCGTAGCGGCTGATTGCCACCTCGATTGCGGGGACCAGGTCATTTGGGGAGAAAGGCTTGACGACGTACGCCATAGCGCCTGCCTCAACGGCACGGTCGACGAGTTCCTTCTGGCTGAATGCGGTCAGCAGAACGACGGGAGCGATCTGTTCCTTCGCGATTTCTTCAGCTGCGGTGATACCGTCCATGATCGGCATCTTCACATCCATGAGGACGAGGTCGGGGCGGTGCTTCTGCGCTAGCTCGACGGCGGTCTTGCCGTTATCGGTTTCTGCAACGACATCGAAACCCTGGTCCTTCAGAATTTCGACGATGTCGAGGCGAATCAGTGCCTCGTCTTCTGCCACGACGACGGTGCGGGCAGGGCCCTGCTCCTCCGCCTGGTTTTGAGTGGTCAGCTCTGACATTACTCTTCTCCTTATCAAATTGAATCACTTAAAGTCTACAGGAGGGAATAAATGTTCATCTACTTTCTCGCCCTGTCCCCCGCGTGTTATATGCGTCCTATGTGCAGGTAGGAGGAGTTTTCTGACGTTATTTTGTGACCCATTCAACGAATCTTGCACCTTAATGCATATTTTGTTCTATACTGCTCATAACTATGAAAACAAAACCGCACAACATAGACGTCACGCGGCGAAATTCACAGTCAAAATATAGACCCGAAAATGACTCTGACATGCACTAACACACCCTCGGGTTAGACACAAACGTAATAAACAAAATATTTATACCGAAACTCCATCACCTGCCAAAGAAGGCCGATACACTGAAATAGGTATTCTCCTCGACTTCTCCGGCACTCGCATTTGACCACCCATACTCGATACCCGGAGGGGATTCATGTCAATCACCCGTCAAGCACGCACCCTGTACTCAGACTTCGTCGAGTACAAGGAACTCGATCGCGCCCCGCTGACTTCCATTCACCCCGGAATTCTCGTCGCCTTCGACTCCACCGCGCTTGCATGCCTCTACAATTACCCAGCCCACATCAGCGACGAAATCCTCCGCGTCTACTCCCAGCTGCGCGGACACGCCTTCCTCCCCCACCAGGCACTCAAAGAATTCTGGGCAGCACTCGACGGCGCCTCCCCCGTACCCGCCGCCGCAGACCGCGTCCGATCAGCGCTCGCATCCTTCAAAGAAACCCTGCCCGAAGAACGCAACTCCCCCTGGAGTGCGCTGCGTTCAGTCACGCACCAGCTGGACCACTCCATCGCGCAGATCATGAGGATCCTTGAACCCACCACCGACACCGGATCCATCAACATGGCACGCCGCGAAGACGACACGATCCTGCCGCGACTGAACCGCATCTTCACCGGACACGTGGGTGCGGCGCCCAGCCCCGAACGCCACGAACAGCAGTGCCGCGAAGCCCTCGAACAGGGCCACCCGCTACTCGCTAACGCCAGCTTTGACGCCGACTTCGCGCTCTGGAACCAGTGCGTTACCGAAGCAACCACCCGCGTGAAGGGCACCGACTGCGTCTTCGTCACCGGCGGTGTGCGCGACACCTGGCTACGCAACGGTCAGCAGGTACGCGCCGCATCGGGCGGCGAACCTGTGCGTCAGCTCGCGAACCGTCAGCTACTGCGTGAATACGCTAAGGCAACCGGAGGCGGCGTATTCCGCATCTACACCGTCGAGGAGATCCTGCGGCTCGCCTCCAATCAGTACGGCGTGACCGTCAGCGACGCCACCTACAATGCGATTCGCGCGGAACAGCCCGTCGCCGTGTAAAGTCGCGGTATAAAATCGCCGCGTAAAGTCAACGTCGAGAATAATCCCACCACACTCACCACAATTAACCGCAAGAAGCCACATGTGTTCGGAACACATGTGGCTTCTTAGCGTCTGCAGGCAGGGTGTCTACGAGCAGAGTATCTGCAGGCAAAGCGCTTACCGGGTCAGAGTATCTACCGGGCGCGAAAACCTACTTGTCGCGGTTGGTGCGGTACAGCTCCGCGGCGCGCTCCTCCGAGGACTCGTCATCACCGAGCATCAGGTAGCACAGGTACAGGGTGAAGGCGGCGCGGCGGTCGTCAGCGAGCGCATTAGTTCCTTCGCCGGGCTGGGCGCTGAAAGCGATAACGCTGTGCGCCTGCGGCAGGGCGGCAATCAGGTGTGCGGCGGTCTCGTAGCCGTCCTGGTCACCAGGCAGGGTGACGTAGTGCGGCTCCGGGTTGTCGGTAGTGTTTGCACCCGCACGAGCGGCGGAAAAGTTAGCCTTGAGGACGTCCTCAACACTGGTCATCAGCTCAGCATCGGGCAGCGCGCGGTCTACATCTGCCAGCGACACGTGGATGCTGTTGAAGGTCTCGTAGGGGTGCTCACCCGCGAAGTATCCGGCGGCGAGCGCGTAGCCGGTCAGCAGCTGCGCCTCGGTGGCAGTGAAGGTGCCGCGCGCCTCACGCAGGGCGGGCAGCAGAAGCTCGGTCAGGAGGGGGTGCAGGGACTCGGGGGCGTTCGCGATAGCCTCCTGCAGGTACTCTTCCGCCTCCGCGGTGGGCTCGGTGTTGAGCAGGGTCAGGAAAGCCTCATCGGTGCCAGCCCAGCAGCGGGCAATCAGCACAAGGGTTGCAATGAGCGCGAGAAGTTCACGGTAGTTGTCCGAACGGTCAGCGCCGAAAGTGTCAGCAACAACGCGTGCGAGCATGCGGGCGGCAATGTTCTCGAGGACGAACTCGTCGTAGGCATTGCTGCCGGGCCAGTTTGCCGGGTCGGGCAGGTAGGTTTCGTCCAGGTACCGCAGCACGGGTTCGAGGGGCGCGGGCGCGTCCGCCGCGAGGTCAGGGCAGCACTGCGCAACCCAGGTATTCACGGTCGCTTCGTCGGCAATGCCGGTAGCCTCAGCGAGCTGGGCGCGCGAGAGGCTGTAGGGTGCAACGAGTGCGGCGAGGTCGTCGCATGCGCCGTTGGAACGGTAGGTGGGCTTGTAGTTGGGGTCGGGGAGGGTTCCGGGGAGGGTGGCTGCCATGGTGGCTCCTTCGCTGAGGTTCGGGGTGAATTGGGCTGTATGGTGTGCGATGCGCGGGGCCGCCTGAGGGGTCGGCACATCTTCTAGTTTCAGAATATCCCAGAGCTCCGAATCGTGTACTGCTCGCGGTCATTATGGGCTTCAGAGTATTTTGATTGCGTTCCGCATGGCCCCATTGACACATACGAGCATCCATCAGTTGTTAATGATAGAATCACACTGTATTATTTAGTTAATTTTCAAACAATATTTTTCAAAGGAGTTAACAATGCCCCACTCTCCCTATAGCAACAAGAAGGTCATGAAGGCTTGGCTTGAAGACCTTGGGGTTTTGTATACGTTGGCAATTGCGGCAAGGATTATCCAGCATGCGGCAAATAATCCGGACTACCCTGAACATGCGCGGAACGCCAGCAAGGGCATGAACCATTACGAGCTTGTTGCCGAAAATCTTAATCGTGTCACCCTTACCGGTGATAAGTTTGTCTCATTTCAAAATGAACCTATCACGAAGAATCTCAACGCTTTGGCAACTGACCTTCCGCAGGAAGCATATCCGCTTCTCATGGCACTGAAGCGTCGGCGTGGTCTTTACCGAAGCGATTCGTACAAGAACATGCCCTTTTGGGAGGTCAGCACCTGTTGCTCCCTGGTCATGCAAAGCGCTAACCGCTTCGGCGGCATTGACAAGATTCGCTGGGAAAGCAGCACGAAAAAGCGAATTATTTCAGCAACGAATCACTACGTTCAGGACACTCTCGATATTCCGGGGTTGGATGATCTCGTCGAAGATTTGCCGTTGCGTCTCCCCATTTTGGTAGTAGCGTATAATATTTCCCCCGAAGGTGAACTCAAGGAGTTTGCCCTTGGTCTACCTGCTCCGGTCGAACGTCGCAACCAGAGCCCTTGGGTATGGACCATTGATGTACTCGATCATGCAGCATCGCCGAAATTCCTTGCCGCCATCGATTCCGCGCAGGAAGAAGTTCAGTCTACGACCCATCCTGAGGCCCCGGCAGTTCCTGACGCTCATGTTAAGCTGAAGAAGGCAGCTGAGTAGGAGCTGTTATGACTCATTCACCACACTCTTTGTCCGCGAAAGCATTATGTCTGTACAAGATTCTTCTCCCATACTCTCCTTTGACCCAAGGAGGCTCACGTTAGCTCGAGAACTTCAAGGTGTCCGCAAGAGCGATTTGGCTAGGAGTCTTGGAGTTAGTGCTGTCACTATTACTCATTGGGAATCGGGTAACCGAAACCCAACTAAAGATAATGTCTACGCACTAGCTCTAACTCTTGGCGTTGCTCCGTCTTTTCTTGAAAGTCAGTTCTCAGAAGCCCCGTTAATTTCTGGCGCACCTCACTTTAGGTCCTTACGCTCAACAACTCAGCTTAGTCGCAACCAGGCTCAAGCGTATACGCAGGTTGTCCAGGATGTTGTACATACAATGAATGAGTACGTCGATTTCCCGGACCTGGTACTTCCCAGTATCTCGACTGATTCTGACCTTCCCGGTTCTGAGATCCCTCGTCTAGCAGCTGAGCAGGTTCGTAAAGATTGGGGTTTAGGAAATAAGCCCGTCCAGCATGTTGTCCGCGCTATGGAGAACCATGGTATTGTCGTTGTCTTTGCACCATTCCATAGTGCAGCAATTGATGCATACTCCACTTTTGGTAGCGAGGCTCCAGTAGTAGTTCTGAACCCGACAAAGGGTGATTACTACCGTCAACGATTTGATGCCGCCCATGAACTAGGCCACCTAGTAATGCATGCTGATGCTGATCCTGGTCATAAGGTTCTTGAGGCTCAGGCTCATGCATTTGCCGCAGAATTTTTGGCACCAAGTGCATGCATTCAGGATGAATTGCCTACAGTCATGAACGGTCAAGGCTGGATGAAGCTGAAGGAGCTTAAGGAATACTGGGGCATCAGTATGCAAGCTCTTCTGTATAGAGCTAAAGAACTGGGCCGCCTTTCAGATGACGCCTACCGAAACGCTATGGTTACCGTTTCTCGTAACGGATGGCGCGCTAAGGAACCAGGTCTTATTTCTTCTCTCGAAGAACCGTCCCTAATTCCTCATGCGATTAGTCTCATCGAGGAGTCAGGCATTCCAGTTGAGATATTGAGAGAGAAGTCGCGCGTACCTCAACATTATTTTGAAGTCATCACAGCGCGACGTCCTGTTCTGCCAGTAAACATATAGGGATAAAGCCTCGAGGGAGTGTAATGCTTGCACTCTCTCGAGGCTTTTCTGTGCATCCCCAAAATATATCAGGCCAATTCAACAGAAAAGCCACATGTGTTTCGAACACATGTGGCTTCTCGGCGGAAAGATAAAGGAAATTAGTCCAGCAACGCGTCCACGAATGCTTCCGGGTCGAACGGCGCCAGGTCGTCCGGGCCTTCACCCAGGCCGATGAGCTTGACGGGAACGCCGAGCTCCTCCTGGATAGCGACCACGATGCCGCCCTTTGCGGTGCCGTCGAGCTTGGTCAGCACGATACCGGTGACGTCCACGATATCGCCGAAGACCTTCGCCTGAACCATACCGTTCTGGCCGGTGGTCGCGTCAATGACGAGCAGAACCTCGGTGACCGGCGCTTCCTTCTCGATAACGCGCTTGATCTTGCCGAGCTGATCCATCAGACCGGACTTGTTCTGCAGGCGGCCCGCGGTGTCCACGAGCACGGTGTCAACGCCCTGCTCCTTGCCAGCCTTCACGGCGTCAAACGCGACGGATGCGGGGTCTGCGCCTTCCTTCTCGGAACGCACGGTCTTCACGCCCACGCGGTCGCCCCAGGTGGTCAGCTGCTCGGATGCTGCCGCACGGAACGTATCCGCAGCACCCAGGAGCAGGGTCTGACCGTCAGCGACCATCACGCGGGCAATCTTACCGACCGTGGTGGTCTTACCCACGCCGTTCACGCCAACGACCAGCACCACGCCGGGGTTGCCGTCGCTACCGGCGGTCTTCAGTTCGCGGTCCATGTCGGGGCGAACAATCTTCACGAGCTCTTCGCGGAGCATCTTCTTCACGGCGGCGGGGTTGCTCGTACCCTCAACGCGCACGCGCTGCTGCAGCGCCTCCACCAGGCGGGTGGTCGGTTCGGAACCGAGGTCGGCGAGCAGCAGGGTTTCTTCGACCTCGTCCCAGACGTCCTGGTCGATGCGGTCGCGGGAGAGCAGAGCCAGCAGGCCCTTGCCGAGCATGTTGTTGGAGCGTGCCAGGCGGGCACGCAGGCGCACCAGGCGACCCGCGGACGGGTCGGGCATATCAAGTTCAATAGCGCGAGGTGCCGAGCTTTCGGGTTTTTCCGCCGATCCGCCGGAGGCTTCTGCCGCCTCCTGACGCAAAGACTGCAGGTTCGCGGTCTTCTTGGGTCGGCGCAGAACGGCGAAAAGTATACCGGCGATAACCAGTACACCCAGCACGATTGCGCAGATTATCATCATCGTTTCATTCACACTACTAGCTTACCGGTTTGGGCGGTTTAGCTGGTCGAGATGACGCGCATGCCCGGCTGTCGGCGGAGTAGACTGGACACTGTTAAGTTTTTTAGCCGAACACATGATGGGCAGTTGCGGGTGGGGCCTGCGACTGCCGTACGGCACCGCACTATTTCGAGGATGAACATGAGGAACCCTGCCAAAACACCGCCTGTTTTTGACCCGCGCACGATTGACCCGAACCGTGTGCCGACCGGTTTGAAGGTTCTGATTGCTGCGTCGTTCATGATTGCGGTGGGTTTTGGTTTGGTGGCGCCGGTGCTGCCGAACTATGCGCAGAATTTTAATGCCACGGTCACTATGGCGACGATGGTGGTTTCTGCGTTGGCGATTACGCGCCTGATTTTTGCGCCGTCGGCGGGTCAGCTGATTACCCGTTGGGGTGAGCGTCCGGTGTACACGATTGGCATGCTGATTGTGTCGGTAACGTCGTTTATGATTGCGTTCGCCTGGGATTACTGGGTGCTGCTGGCTTCGCGTGCGGTGGCGGGTATCGGCTCGGTCATGTTCACGGTCTCTGCGATGGGTCTGCTGGTGCGCCTGTCCCCGGCGCATATGCGCGGCCGTATTTCGGGCTATTATGCGACGGCGTTCCTGCTGGGTAACCTGCTGGGCCCGGTGATTGCGAGCGCGTTGGCGCCCTTTGGTATGCGTGCGCCGTTCATTGTGTATGGTTTTTCGCTGTTGGCGGCGGGCCTGATTGTGTGGTTCTTGATGCCTTCGCAGGCGGCGCTGGAGGCGGAGCGTGACGCGATTATGGAGGCGGCGGCACTGGCTGAGGGTAAGGGCACCGGGGTGTTGCCCTCGGCGGCGCCTTCCCCTGCTAACACTCAGGCTGGCGCATCCGGTAAGGGCGCTAAGCCTGAGTCTTCTTCGGGTAAGAGTGACCTGCCTGCGATGACGGTTCGTGACGCGTTGAAGTTCTCGAATTACCGTTCTGCGCTGGTTTCGAACTGGGCGATTGGCTGGTCGGTGTTTGGTGTGCAGTCGTCGATTATTCCGTTGGCGGCGGCGTATTTGGCGACTGGCGGCGATATGTCGAATTCGGTGGCGGGTACTCTGTTGGCTTCTTTGGCGATGGCGACGAACTCGTTGGGTAATGCGTTGACTCAGACGTTCTCGGGTCGTTTTTCGGATCGTTTTGGTCGCCGTGTGATGGCGTTTTCGGGTCTGCTGTTGGCGGGTTCTGCGGTGACGTTTATGGGTTTCGCGCCGGTGGCGTGGGTGTTTGTGTCGTTGACGGCGTGCTTGGGTATTGGTGCGGCGTTTATGGGTCCGTCGATTCAGGCTGCGGTGTCTGATGTGATTGGTACTCGCCGCAGTGGTGGTCAGGTGTTGGCGGTGTATCAGATGTTTAGTGATTTCGGTATGATTTTGGGTCCGCTGGTGGCTGGTTTGATTGCGGATGCGTGGGGCTTTGTTCCGGCGTTCATTATCAGTGGTTTGTTGCTGGTGGCGGCGGCGTTTACGTGGGCGCCGTTCCGGAAGGCGCGCTGGCCGAAGGATATTGCGGACGCGGACTATACGGGCCGCTAAGAGCTCTATAACAAGTGAAAAGCCGGTGCCCGGTTCCTCCTGAGCAGGTAGGAACCGGGCACCGGCTTTATGTGTATGTATCAGGTCTTTATCCGGGAAGTAGATAAAAAATCCGACAGGACAAATAACCCCAGAATCAGGTGAGCTGACAGCAACATCCGACCCCAGACCAACCTCATATACCCCAGACTGAGGCGAGCTAACCAGAGAAGCTAACCACCTACCAACCCCTACCTCAACAAACCCGAGGGGTAGGCGACCTAGAGGGCGTACCGGACACGCGAAGCGGGGGCTCCGTCCTCGAAGCGCCCCCAGGCGCTGAAGAGGGGGCACTCCCCCGCGAGCGGCGTCCGGTATGCACTTTCCAAACAACTACCCCACAGAGCCCAAACCCCGCGAGCGGCGTCCGGTACAACCTCTCAAACAACTAGCCCACGGAAGTCACTCCCCCGCGAGCGGCGTCCGATACGCCATCTCAAACAACTAACCCACAGGCTATCGGGTCACAGGCACCTTGGAGAATTCACGCACGGTACCTTCCGGGTCGCCGGAGCGTACCAGCGCTTCACCGATGAGTACGGCATCGGCACCGGCGCCGGCGTAGGCGCGCACGTCCTCGATGCTGGCGACACCTGACTCAGCAACCTTGATGACGGAGTTGGGCAGGTGCGCTGCGAGGGATGCGTAGTGTTCGTTGTTGACTTCGAGGGTCTTGAGGTTACGAACGTTGATGCCGACGATCTTGGCGCCGATACGCTGGGCGACCTCGATTTCTTCGGGGGTGTGGGTTTCGACGAGGGCGTTCATGCCGAGCGATTCGGTGAGTTCGAGGAACTCGCGCAGGGTCTGCTCATCAAGGGCCGCCACAATCAGTAGCACCAGGTCGGCGCCGTGTGCGCGTGCTTCCCAGATCTGGTATTCGTCGACGGTGAAGTCCTTGCGCAGCACGGGGATGTTCACGGCGGCGCGGACTGCGTCGAGGTCGGCGAGGGAGCCGTTGAATCGGCGCTGTTCGGTGAGCACGGAAATTGCTGCGGCGCCACCTGCCTCGTAGCGTGCGGCGAGCGCGGCGGGGTCCGGGATTTCACCGAGGGCACCCTTGGAGGGCGAGGAGCGCTTCACCTCAGAGATAATGCGTGCGGTGGTGCCGTTGCCGCCGCCGGGTACTTCGCCGCGCAGGGAGGCGAGTGCGTCGCGGGCGGGTGCGGCTGCGAGGGCGCGCTTCTTCATTTCTTCGAGGGGAACCTGCTGTACGCGGGCGGCGAGGTCTTCGCGGACGCCGACAATGATCTCGTCGAGAACGGTGCTCATGGTGTCTCCTTGGGTTACTTGGTGGCGTTGACGACTGCGTCTGCGTCCAGCGGTGCCAGGCCGGAGGCGGTCAGCACGGCGCGCAGCGGGGCGGCGGACTTGTTGACGGTTTCGAGGGTTTCGGAGTCCGGGTTGGAGTCCATGACGAGGCCTGCACCTGCCTGTACGTAGGCGGTGCCTTCCTTGAGTACGGCGGTGCGGATGGCGATTGCCATGTCCATGTTGCCGGCGAAGTCGAAGTAGCCACATACGCCGCCGTAGACGCCGCGGCGGGTGGGTTCGTATTCGTCGATGAGCTGCATGGCGCGCGGCTTGGGGGCACCGGAGAGGGTGCCTGCCGGGAAGGCGACGCGCAGCACGTCGTAGGCGCTGAACTGCGGGTCGAGTTCGGCGCTGACGGCGGAGGAAATGTGCATGATGTGGCTGAATCGCTCAATAATCATGAACTGGTCGACGGATACGGTTCCGGGCTTGGCGATGCGTGAGAGGTCGTTGCGTGCCAGGTCGACGAGCATGAGGTGTTCGGAGCGTTCCTTCTGGTCGGCGAGCAGTTCCTCGGCGAGTGCGAGGTCTTCTTCGCGGGTTGCGCCGCGCGGGCGGGAACCGGCGATGGGGTGGGTGCTGGCGATGCCGTCCTTGAGGGTGACGAGTGCCTCCGGGGAGGAGCCGACAATGTGGAAGGGGGTGCCGTTGCTGTCTTCGAAGTTGAAGAGGTACATGTACGGCGAGGGGTTGGACTGGCGCAGTACACGGTACACGTCGAGGGCCTTGGCGTTGGTTTCGGCTTCGAAGCGGCGTGAGAGCACGATCTGGAAGACGTCGCCATCGATGATGTTCTTCTTGGAGCGGTCGATGGCGTCTTTGAAGCCCTGTTCGCTCCAGGTGAGGGTGACGTCTTCGCGGACCTTGCGGTCAACGTCTGCCACGCCGGAGAGAATGGAGGTGGTGGCTGCGGCGCCGCGCTGCAGGCGGCGGAGCATGCTGTGCAGGCGCGCTACTGCGTCCTCGTAGGCGCCGTCGACGTTTTCGCTGGTGCCGTTGAAGTTGATGGCGTTGGCGACGAGCAGGACGGTGCCGTCCTTGTTGTCGTGGATTGCCATGTCGGAGACCATGTTGAGCGCGAATTCGGGCAGGTTCACGTCATCTGCGGGCGGGTAGGGCAGGTGCTCCCAGTGGCGCACGACGTCCCAGCCGAGGTAGCCGACCAGGCCGGAGGTGAGCGGCGGCAGGGTCGGGTCGGGTTCGGTGTAGAGCATCTGCAGGGTCTTGGCGATGGCTTCTACGGGGTCGCCGTCGACGGGTGCGCCGGCGGGGGTGCGTCCCTGCCAGTGGACTGCACCGTCAACGGTGGTGAGGGTGGAGCGGGAGGACGCGCCGATGAAGGAGTAGCGGTCCCAGGCTGCGGATTCGCCTTCTGCGGAGATTTTGGCGGATTCGAGCAGGAAGGTGCCGTGGGCTGCTTCGACGGGTTCGCCCTGGTCGTTTTGGAGTACGAGGGATCGGTAGATGCCGATGGGGGTGAGTGAGTCGGCGAGGATTTTGATGTGTACGGGAATGACGCGGGTGCCGGCTGCGCGGGCGCGGAATTCTTCGAGGCTGGGGGTGATGGTGCCCAAATCCTGCATTGCTGTACTCCTTGTGTTGGGTTGGGGGCGCGTCGGTGCGCTGTGTCCCTTAGCTGCTGCGCGGGGTTTTACCGGTGCATGGGGGTTTTACCGTATGTGCTGGCGTGTCTATCTGGCGCATACATGCCAGATTCATCACGCCCGATCATGCCTGATAAGGCCCGGTAAGCCCTTTAAAGCCCGATAAACCCTGCGCGCGGGTTGTTTCAGTTTAACCGGTGCTGCGGCCCAGTTCCACGGTGAAGATCATTTAGTTCTCTTCGTGAAACTGAGCCGCG
>ERZ772910.541-NODE-541-length-21651-cov-3.561076_pt1 | contig 21651 bp, 15 predicted proteins | sample MGYA00511357_ERZ772910 | MGnify/ENA primary metagenome ERZ772910 (study PRJEB29015, sample SAMEA2738096) | human oral metagenome | biome: human oral; feature: human-associated habitat; material: saliva | place: China | collected 2193 ... | reverse complement strand
CCATCTGACCAGTGATCCGCATAAGTCACTCCATTTTGGGATTGGGGTGAGCCATTCGTTCCACCACCTCCGACAGCCCCCATAAGGATAATAATAATGAGGACTGGTAGAAAGAGAGGAATGAGACCAGCTAATAGAAACCATTTTAGTTTTTTCATCGAATCTCCTTTCTAGTGCTTACCTCTTAGACAAAAAACAAATCCACTACCATTCTGCAAAGTAGATCTTGCGATCCCCTTGCCTCTAACGAGAAAGCTGCATCAGCCGCCCAGCGTGCGGAGCAGGTGATCCAGCATTTCGCTCACCACATTGATGTATCTGGAGTTGGCGTTGAAAGCGTTCTGGAACTGAATCATAAACTGCAATTCCTCATCCTGCGAAACGCCTACGATCTGCTCTCTGGCATCTCGAATCCCGGATACCGTCACCTTCTGCGCATCCAGAATGCTTTTTCCCACACTTCCCGAAGTCGCCACCTGCGAAACCAGGGCGTTATAATAATCGTTCAGACTGTTCCTCGTGGTGACATTGGGATTTAACGTATACCTAGCTTCCGTGAAGGCTTTTTTCAAAGCTTCCATTGCTTCGTTATCAATATCGTCTGTTTTTGTTACAAAATCAAAGGTGGTCGGATCGTGGACGAGCACCGGATTCACCTTGGTATTTTCTACCGAAATGCCCAGCAGCAGGTCACCGGCTGCATAATCCTGTCCGATTTTGTACTTGACTTTCTCGGTCGGCTCTTTTTCCCGAAACATGACGAAGTCCTTCGTATGCCCTTTTCCCGAAACCGTTGCCGGATTGCTGAGCGCATTCTGCATCACCTCGTTGATGGCGGCACAAACATGGTGGAACAGCTGGTCGAATTCCGCCTCCAGATTCATCATGACCGAAGGGGCAATTCTTGTCGTGTAATTATTATGATTATCGTCTGCGATGTCGTGATAGGTCGCATGGTGATCGCCTCTGGCAAGGAGCGTCGAGCGCAGTTTTCCGACATCCGTATTCATTTTGGAAGAAACGGGAAGATCCAGATTCAAAACCTTGGCATTGGAAATGTCCAGATAGCGCAAATTGGTGACCGGATTGGTTCTCTCTACGGCTGCAAATTCCCAGTAAGGCGTGTTGAAGCCTGCCGGTGAATCCTCCGTATCGCAGGCCATGTGATTGACGTGATCACTCATGACAAAGGGAGTGCCTGCGAAACTCACATGCACCACATGGAAGGTATCCTCTTTATAATCGATTTCACCTAACTTCCCAAGTTCATCCAGAATCTGGTTCCTGCGATCGCGCAGATCGTTGGCATGCTCTCTGCCGCCGACTTCGATCTGACAGATTTCTTTGTTCAGCTTCAACAATTCATCTCCATAACGGTTGATCTGCTGCACGATATCATAGACACTATCGTTAAGCTCCGTCTGGTAATTCTTGAAACTATCATAAACCGTCCTCGACCGTTCAATAAATTCACCGCTTCGGTTCACAAAAGCAGCCTGATTCGTCGCCGAGGAAGGATCCTTGGACAATTCCTGCGCCGCGGTCCAGAGATTGTCGATTGATGTCTTAAATTCTGTCCCGTTTAACTCCTGCAAAATATCTTCGACCTGCGTCAGGGAATGGTAAGATGTTTCATAAAACGAGCTTCTGCCGCTCTCCAACCGGAAAGACTGATCCAGAAAGACGCTTCTCACCTGTTTGCAGTTATTATAAAAGACCCCCAGCCCTGTCTGCGCCCATTGGGAGTCACGGTAATCTTTTGACTGCGTGGTATATTCTCTGGTCGCCTGCGTGACCTGTTGCCTGGTGTAGCCCGGCGTACCGACATTTGCCATGTTATGTGCGGTGGTATTCAGCGCATTCTGCGATGTTGTCAGCCCCGAATTCCCCACATAAAGATTTGCAAACAGTGACATTTTACCTCGTCCTCACCTTTCCTTCCCTGTTTTTGGGCGCAAAAAAAGCAGGTACAGTCGTGCCCGGTTACAGGAAGTCTCTTCCTGTTTTCGTTCGGATTGTCAAGTCTCCTGCTTTGTTTACTGCTTCGCGTCGAAGCTGCCCCTCGTCATTCCGATCGAATCGCCCGATGTATCTGCCGCCTTTGTATAGTTCGCCGTTTCCGGTGCCATATAATAGCCATGAAGGATGTTCATCTCGAATTGCACCATCTCCAGCGAACTTTGCAAAAGCATCTGGTTCTGGTCGTTGACTCTTTTCGCACGATCCGCCTCCATCTTCAGGCGGTCTCTCGCGGCCGCAAGGCGTTCCTGTTCCTTTGGTCTGTTCTCCAGAACCTGCACCAGGTCGGTCAGCTTGAGCGTTTTAACATCCTTGTTAAGTACGATTGCGATGTCCTGCATGCCGGTCAGCCGTTTCCTGTCCAGCTTTGCAAGACTCGCAACCACACCTTGCTCTTCATCCGTGATAGTTGATAACTGGTTCAGATCTCCTGCGATGATGACAGGAGTCTTTTTGCTTGACAATCCCAGAAGTTTCTTGTAAAGGTCGGCCTCTTCTTCCAGAATGCCGATAAAATCCTCCATCAGACTTGCCATGGGATCATCCTCTCCGTATGAATTTCTTATTCATCCAAAAGCTTGCTTGCAAGATCTGCAGCGGATACATCATAGGTGCCCGCCTGCATCTTCTCTTTGATCGGTTCTACCACATCCTTCCGGACATCCGGTGCCGCATTTACGGCATTCTTCGCAAAGACATAGTCTTTTCCGATCGGGCTGATCTCCAGATTGTCAGCCACTGCCTGCGTCTTTACAGCCTCAGCAACCTGTGCTTTTTTTCTCGAGCTGTAGACCTGCTGAATATTATTGTAGGCCTCTATACGCATTCTATTACTCCCTCCTTTTCCCTCAGTTAAAACAATGATGTCGTTGGATCGCCAGAATCAGATCCTCTATCCCTGATTTCCTCTCTGACAATCAATATATCGGCACCGATTTTTAAAAACATTAGGGGCAAATTACATTTTGGTGCTGTTTCCTTATCATACCATTTCCCCGCCCTTTCTGTATCCCTTATTGGGTCGGAAAAAAATTTATGCTAAAATAAAACCATCTTTTATAAAACGAAAAGGAGACACGATGACAGAACAAAAAAAATCCGTTCCGGTAAATACAGCCTCTTTGTCCCAGGAGGAAGCGATTTTCTTTTTTGGAAACCTGGCGCTCCCCATCCTCCTCTATGCCCTTGCTTTTGCCATTTTCCTCTTCAAAAATGCGCGTGGAATCGGCGTCTTTTTCTTTGCCGTCTCTTCCATTCTTCTTTTGAAAAAAACGAGGAAAGTTTACCAAAAGGCCTCTTCCAAATCCGTCTTCTTACTCTACTGCCTGAGTCTTGCGGTTGGCCTTTCCACCTTTCTCACCGACAATACCGCCATCATTATCCTCAACTTTATTGCGCTGTTTCTTCTTATTGTAAGTATCCTCATTCTAAGTTTTGCGAACACGACCGGCTGGGACTTTGGAGACTACCTGAAAGAGGTCTTCTTCACCGCCCTGCTCTCGGTCGGCTATATCGGGAAGCCCACCGCCGATATGAAAGCCTATTTGGATCGGGAAAAAAATAACGAAAAGAGTAAGACCAGGTATATCATTCTGGGAATCCTGCTCTCTGTTCCCCTTGTCTTTATTCTGGCAGCCCTCCTCAGCAGTGCAGATCTTGTTTTTGCAAGGCTCCTGACGAAAATCTTTCATTTCAATGTCGCCAACGTGTTTCTTTTTCTGCTCCTCTTTTTCTTCGGTTTGTACTCCGCTTACTGCGGCATCCGGTATGTGGCAGATAAGGACAATGATTTTGCAAAGCCCGGACATCCTCTGCACGAGCCACTTCCCGTCATTATCCTGTCCGTGTCCATCTCCCTCCTGTATCTGCTATTCTCCCTGGTTCAGTTTCTCTATCTCTTTGCCGGCGGACTGCAGCTGCCAAGCGGGATTACCTATGCGGATTATGCCAGAAAAGGTTTTTTTCAGCTTCTTCTGGTCTGCATCCTGAACCTGCTCTTTGTTCTTTTGGTGAAAAAAAAGATTCAAAAAAGCAGGACGCTTGACATCCTGCTTCTTACGATTTCCTGCTGCACCTTTGTGATGATTGCTTCCAGTGCACTGCGTATGTATCTGTACATCCGCGCCTATCAGCTGACCTTCCTGCGGGTCTTTGTCCTGGTCGCGCTGTTCACGCTTACCGTCCTGTTTGTCGGGGTCATCATCAAAATCCTGCACGAGCGCTTCGATCTTCTTCGCTTTGGCGTTGCTGCGATCGGCATCCTCTACTGCCTTTTTGCCTTTTCCCATTCCGAATATTTTATTGCAGCATACAACCTGACCCATCCGGGAGTGAGCGGTGAAATCGACACCGATTATCTTCTCTACAGCATGTCAGCCGACGCCGCCCCCGCCATCGCGGCATTACACCAAGGAGTGGCGGGATCTTTGGATCCCTCTCCGTATCAGGAGGATCTACAGCCATCGTACAGAGACTTTGCAGATGAAATTTATACAAATCCCACCTGGTATCAAGACTATCAAGAGCGGATCCGGTACAAGGTAAGTGCAATGGAAAGCTCTCTCTTTACCTTCAATGTCTCTATTGCGGTCGCGGGGCATGTTCTCCAATAAAGATCACACGATATTAAAAGCTGTGTCCGCCTCCGCCACCGGAAGAATGTCCTCCGCCACCACCTCCGCCGGAATGACCTCCGGAAGAGGATGAAACGGGAGAATATTCTTTGGTCCGCCCCAGGTAGGTGGCGTTCACATTGCGCAGCTGAAAACGCACTTTGGCGGCTCCCAGTATTTCGGAGCGGGACGCCTTTCTTGTTTTGGAAAAAGAACGGACAAAAGCAAACTGCAGGAGGAAGGCCGCAATTAAGGCGATGAGCGCATTGCAAATATACTTCATCGGTTGCGTGATTCTACCGCCTGCAAGCAAGGTTCTTATCTGCAGAAAAGCCTCGTTCGCACAGGTGTAATAATCTCCGTTTTTTGCATAGGTATAAACATTATCCGTGATGGTATTGGCGTAATTCTTCGTGACCACCCGGTAGATCGCCCCGTCAGAAAAAATTTCAATTCTGCGGTTGTTCATATCAATCAGAAACAGAACCCCGCTGGAAGTTCCAAAATAGTCCCTGTAGCGGGATCTTGCATAATCCGATGCCGTCTCGTAGTTATCCGATGTTGTTACAAAGGCACAGCCTCCGTAGGGAAGGATCTGTTGCATGGTCTTCTTCAGATTTCCTTCCTCTTCCTCCGTCAGAAGGTCGGCTCCGTCATCCAGATACAGCCCGTCTGTAGAGGCATTTGAGATTTCCGAGGTTTCGGATGCAGCAAGGGAAACTCTTCCCCTTCCTGACAAACAGAGGATGATGGAGAGCACAAGCGCCACTGCTGCAAAAAAAAGTTTTCTCTTTTGACCCAATCGATTCATTGGAACCTCATTTCCCCCTTTTGTGTGAAACAGAATCAGAGATCAACACCTGAATTCCTTACGCTCCTACCTCGCGGTTATGAAATTCCGGCAGCGGTCTGGTGGACAATTCGTTGTATCTCTCAATGATGCCCGCCATGGTAAGGACAATTCCCGCAAGCGTAACCAGTGTTGCTAGGTAATACACCACATCACTGACCGGATTCCAAATCCGAACCACCAGTGCCAGAATGGCACTCAGCATCGCAATCGAAGCTGGTGGAAGTCGAAAGAGATGGAACTTACTGCCATGTCTGGTTTTCTTCTCGCTGATCCATGCCCCCACAAAAAAGAAGGCACAGCCAAGCAGAGCAACGACGTTGAAAATATTCCACAGCATTTTATCATCGCTCGTGTAACCAAACACCAGCGCCGGGAGAATCCCCCCCAGAACAATCTGCGAAAAAACGACAACACCGAGGACATTGAACAGCATCGACCTACCTGTCCTTCTTCTCTTCACCGCCTTTGTAACCCCGGAAAGACCGCTTCTTCTGCTCTTCTCATGCATCTGAATCGTCTCATTCAAATCATGAGATAACGACTGATATCCCGCATCTTCCGTCCTCGCCTCTCTCTTTACAATCTCCCTGATTTCCCACGCATAGAGCCAAACGGCGATCAGTGCAAGCGCCGGCGTCAGCGAAAGTAGCGTCTGCGGTGTCAACACCAGGAAGAAATTGAGCAGAATGAAAATTGGAATCGCCATCAGCAAGGAGCTGATCATGTACTTCTTTTCGTCAATGGGCAGATCCGCCGCTAATTTTCCGGTTACCCCATTCACCACTGCGTATGCAACCCGGTCCTTCTTGCGATAGGTTAAAAACCATACAGGAAAAAGTGCCCTCTTCACAGACGGAATCTCAAACTGCGGCTCTACCTTTGTTTGAAAATCACCTTCCGTTCCGGAATAATAGTAATGATGTGCCGTCTGGTCTTTATGGATCCTTCCCAGCACGTCCTCTCCCACCATGCTCTTCACATCCCCTTCATAAAGCTGCGAAGACACATCGGCGGTATCTGCATAGAAGCCACAGAGCATGGCAGGGGTAAAGGGCTTCATCTTCTCTACCGGAAAGGGGGCAATTCCCTCTGAAATATGATCGTCAAAAGACGAGGAGGCATCAAAGGAAAGTCCCTCATAGGATGCATCAATTTCGCCAGTTATTCTATAGTGATCGTGGTAAATATAGTCTCCCACCCGACTGGTCTGTTCTCCCGCCAGTGCGATTGACTGTGGCGGTTTCGTATCATAGAGCCAGTACGGCACATAGACGCCGACAAAGCGATTTAAATAATCTGCGTTTTTTAATTCCGACGGTGCAAAAGGAAAGCGTCCGATCTGCTTGCGATAAATCTCCTTGCAGTCCTCTTTGGTCTTGATAAAGGGAACCATCTTCTCCGGTTTCTTCTCCTTCTGTACACGGGACTCCAAAATCGCCGGAGAGCCGCAGTACATGCAGAAAGAAGCTGCCGTTGTATTCGTCGTATAAATCTCACCTCCACACTGCGGACAGCGAAACACCTTCACTCCGAATTCCGTGTTTTCCTCCGTTTCATGCCCCTCATGGCAGTCATAAGGATCATAAAAACTACCGCAATGATCGCATTTCATTTTTTGACTTTCCGGGTCAAATCTTAACTCTGCACCGCAGTTCTTGCATTCGTACATGCTCTCACCCCTTTCCGTCCTGTATCCTATGGATGTCAAAAAGGTCCATTTCCATTGGACACAAATCCCCGCCTATTTTAGCATAGAATTGTCTCAGTTTCGCATCGAATTGTCTAAGATTTGGAAGGTTACATGTGAAAGTTTTCACTAACCATCTATAAAGTATGTGTGAATTTATTATTGACAAATTCTTGCCACCTATGCTACAGTATCTTTCACCAGACAGTTGCTCCTGCACGATGTGTCCCCATCGATCAGGCATCTTCTATTACTTGACGACCCATTCTCTTCTCTGGATTTCTCATCCTTCTGATCTTCATTCTGACTTCTCTGTCAATCTTTTCTTCTACCTTGCCAGCGGGGGCAGCTGTCCTTCGAAAGAATTCCGGGCATCCTTGTATGCTTCGCCTTATAGAGAAGAATTCCATTCCACGCGACATCATCGCTCTGCCTCAATGAATGAATCGGAATCCATTTACAGGAAATGGCTAATTTGGGCTCTATTTTCAGTCGCTGAATTTAGATATATTTTTTAACCATTTTTTTACTCTATGGAAGGGAGGATTCCATTATGTCGTCTACTTCTACCTTGCTGAAGGGAATTTATCTTCGTCCGTCCGTGCAACCGCTTGGCTTTTCCGAACAGACCAGTGCCGGCTCCCCGCAGACAGGCTCCGCTTCCTTGCAATCCGATCCTGGATTACCATTTACTGCTACCAGGCACAGAAGGTTCCTGCAATTCTTTCACATGAAAAAACAGAAGCATACTTCCCAACCGGATCCTGCCTTAGAACAGGATCATGAGCCGGGACAAGATCCTGCGTCCGAACAGGAGTATGCACAGGTTGCTGCCGATGCACAAAGGCGCAAACAAGCTCAAATTCCTACCCGAGCCAGAACCATCCATGATGCCATTCGTCGTGAACAGCTCCCCTCTTTGTTCGCTGAATTATTTAATGCCGTCCTGTTTGGCGGCCGCTCCTATATTAAAATGGAAGATATCAATTCGCTTCCCGACTTTCCCTCCTACCTCATGCGCTCTTCCCGCTTCGGTGTGGATCTTTTTTTACTTGATTTTACCGCAATCGTTTCCAATTACGATTTATGGTTGCTCTCTTCTTCCTTATCCGGCAGAAGGTTTTCTCCTGTTATTGTGTTGGCTCTCTACGACAGTGAGATGGAGAGTCAGAACCGTCTTCTGGATCTCCTCATGACCGCCTCTGCCAAGGATCCCCGCATTCACTTGCTGGACATTCAAGAGCCGGATTTTGCAAACAGGGTCTCTCCCTCTCTGCGCGCACTGATTACCGGAAAACAAACCACCTACATGGGGGCGGGGAGGTGAAATTTGACGTTTTCCTCTTTCTGAGGTACGCTAATCAGACGGCGAACATCCATGATTGTATTTGGATTTCTGCCGAAAGAAAGGAGAATAACAAAATGAAAGAACTCACTTGGTTTTATATGAAGGGCTGTCCTTATTGTGCACAAGCAGGAAGAGCTCTGGAAGAATTGAAGAAGGAGAATCCTTCTTATGAGGCGGTTCCGATCCACCAAATTGACGAGAATGCCGAGGCGAAGATCGCTGACCAATACGACTATTACAGCGTTCCTTCGATCTTTTTGGGCGAGGAGAAACTCTATGAAGCGCACCGCGGCGAGGGATATGAGGAGTGCAAGGGACACGTGAAGTCCGCTCTCGACAAGGCAATGGCTGAATAGGATCTGTAAATAAGATCCATAAATAGGATCCGTAAATAAGATCCGCAAATCTAAAGCGGCGGGAAGATCCCGCCGCTTGCTTAATATGCAATGGTTGCCACAGGTGCAATCTTTATTCCAGCCATCTGCTATCTTCATCCGCCTCGAAGCGTCTCTTCTTTCTACTCTCTGCAGAGACTGCCAGTGCCGGCTGATTGCCAACCATGCCTCCGACCAGGAAGCTGGAGAGGAAGAGGAGAGCGCCGAGCAGCGCCATAATCATGGCTCCCAATGTCCGATAACGAACCGACATCGAATCGGCCGTTTTCGGCATATCCATGCCGTTGATCCCGCCGCCTCCAAGGGTACGGATGACGTTTCCTCCGTTAATACCGTTCGGGTTCTGGTAGATGATGACGCTCCCATTCGAGCTGCCGTTCGAGGAACTGTTGCTGCTGTTCGCCGAGCTGGAACTCCCCGCCTGCACATTCACGGTAATCGGGGTGGGAGAGACATTCACGATGATCGCTCCACTGGTGCCGTTTGCACTGTTTGAACTGCCGCTGCTTCCATTTGCGCTGCCGTCCGGATTGGTCTTGTAGATCAGGGCGTACTGCGCCTCTAAATTCTGTTGTAGATCCTCATTGCTCACTTCAAACGTGACAGATGATTTGTCTTGGTCAAATTGATACTTCACTGGATAAATCGATGAACCCCGAAGGGAAAGAAGTTCAGGGTCTTTCCCCTTTGCGATCAATGACTTCATCGACTGTGGTATGGGAAGCGTTACTTTGATGGGCTTATAGTTATTCGAATTAAATGCCGGAGCCGCGGTTTTCACTAATTTCAGAGTAAAGTATCTTGGCATGTAGGCATTCTTATAATTCTGCCCTGATTCCACTGCTTGCTTTAGATTTGCAGCATTATCTGAAATTTGAATATTGTATTTCCCTTCCTCTGAAAACCCCTTCGCAGTGTTTTTCGGATCTGGTGACAAATCTGAACGATTGTCTTGCACTTCAGCACGATAGCCCTCCTTCACCGTCACCTTCCATGTCTTCTTCAGATTTTCCTTATCATTTGAAGTTAGCCAAGAATAATTTATCGACGGTTTCACCTGCACATTATAGGTTCCTGCCTTCTTTGCCGTTAATTTACAAGTTGTATCTGGAGTCGTTGCCATTTCCAAAAATTCATTAGGACTTGACAGGGGATGATTATCTGAATCCAAAACCTCCCATGTCAAACTATCTACCGTATTATCATCGGGAGTCTTCTTCACTTCTAAAGTAAGTGCATCTCCCAAATATATTTCCTGCACTAGCGGATCTGTGACAGGTGTTACGGTTTTTATACCTGTTTTTTTCTTTAAAGTACGACTTCCACTATCTGTCTTAGGTAAAAAACGAAAATTATTATTGGTATCCACGTCGTTATAATATTCATTTTCACTTACAGGAAGAGCGATTTTATCTACCAGCAGATTTTTTTTCGGCGAAAGGATCGTTGAAGCTTTGACTCCATTCAAGAAATTTTCAACTTTTGACGGATCCAGAGTACTCGGATCAAAGCTGCCAAGATCAAAAGCGCTAAGATCTAACGATTGCAAGATTCCGCACCCCTGAAACATTTCATGAATATCTGTCACCTTAGTGGTATTAAAATTATTACCGAAAGTAAGCGTTTGTAGTAACTTGCAGCCCTTAAACATGCCGGACATATTCTCGACCTTCTGCGTGTTTAGACTACTGAGATCCAATTCGGATAAATTCTCACACCCCTCAAACAGTCCTGACATGTCGGTGACCACCTGCGTGTTTAGACTACCAATATCTACAGAGGTTAGAGCTGTACAGCCCTTAAACAGTCCTGACATGTTGGTGACCGCAGAGGTATCAAAGGTGTCATTCCCTTCTTTAAAAAAGATTTTCAATACCTTGGGGCAGCCTGCAAACAAATTTTTGATACTCGTAGCGTCCTGTGGCTTCACTTTGGATATATTTAGATTCTTCACTGCATCGCTCAGCGTGAATCCCGGCTGTAGGACTACCGTCTTATTGCTCAGTTGAGCTGGTAACCTGAGATTTGTCTCAGTTCCCTTATATTCTTTTACGAGTGTATCGGTACCTCCTGGGAGGTCTTCCATAACATAATGGGTTGGATCCGTATCTTCCACCCACGGCACCGGATCCGGAGCCGCCTGCACATAGGTCGGAAGGAGCGTGATTAAGAGGGAGGTCATCCCCGCCAGCGCCCCGAAAATCCGAAGTTTCAACTTGAGACTCTTTACCATTCTACCGTTACTCATCATTCTGCTTGTCCCCCACTGTTTGAATCATGACCAACTCTGCTTCTTTTCTTCTGTCTGTCCCAAGTTGCATTGCTATCTGAAAAACAATTATTCCAATACCGTCTTTTTTCCTCTCCCCTTTGTATTCACGGAAGAAATCAATTCAATGGCACCGAATAGGAAGAGGAGAAGAGCACCGAGCGTCCGGTAGGTATCCTTTTCTCCGGTTCTTGGCATATCAATGGCATTGGTTCTGCCCTTTCTTCCATAGATTCCGTTTCCGCCTGCGCCACCGTTTCCGTTTATGCCGATGCCGTTTCCACCCGCAATCACGCTGCCGGAGGAAGAACCTGCCGTGCTTCCCGATCCGGACCTGGACGCGGAAGAAGAGGAGGAAGCACTGCTACCCGAATTTGCACTGCCTGACCGATTGCTTGTCGCATTCGATGCCCCGCTCCTGGCACTTGAACTGTTGGAAGCGCCGGCAAGGGGTTCGGTGTAGATGATCGCATATTCCGAGAAGTGTTTCGCCTGAAACTGCTTGGCTGCCTTTCCTCCTGTGACATCAAGGGAGGCGAGTTCTTCCAACTGTCTTTCATCCTCACTGACCGTTACGATCCGGACATCTCTCTTTCCTGTTGTCTCTGCGGGAAGCGGAAGCGTAATCCTGATATATTCGAACGCATCGTTCTCCACCTTGGAAAGCGCACGCCTGGAAGACGGATCAAAGTATTCCAGATATAAATCATAGGGGATCACGGTATAGCCGCTAAATTTGCTGTTTGCTTTTACCAAACCTTCGATTGCACGGCTCCTTCCTCTCTCGATTTCTTTGACCACCAGACGGACATGCTCCAGACGGTCGGTCGGCTTCTTCTCCGCCTTGACCGGAGAGGACTGATCCAGCCGGTTGTCATCGACCGGAATCTCATTCGGGTTGATGGTGGAAGCTTTTCCCGCCGCATTCTTCGGGTCGCTTCCACCGGAGCCGTTGTCGATATAGACGATGGCGAACTCCTTGACCGGACTTGTAAATTCCATCATGTTAAAATTGCAACTGGTTCCGATGCGATTGCCTCTGGCTTCCAAACTTCCGTCATTCGCCAAGGTGAGGATGCGAACATCATCCTGGTTCTGCATGTCTGACGGAAGTGTCAGATTGATATTCACCGAGGCAGGCGGCGAAGACAGCGGCTGATTGTTGTTGCTCGGGTTCACCAGAGCAACATCGAAGGTTCTCACCTTGTAAGCTTTGTACGTCTCGTCTTGCCCAATCGCTCTCTCTAACTCACTGCTTCCGCTATGATCGGAAATCGTGAGCGTTGCGTCTTCCGAGAGATGTCTGGGTGTGGACACGGCGGTCGATTTGGTTGTCACCTTCTTCCTGGTATCTTCCACCTTCCAGGAGGCATTCTTACTCAACACCAGTGCATACTTGCCGTAAGTTCTCTGCCTGAAGGTGACCGTAGCCGACTTTCCCTGTGCATCAAAAGTTTCTCTGTAATTCGAAACTCTCTCAAACTTACTTCCGTCCCAGTGATAAAGCTTGGCGGAATATTCCGCTCCTGCTTCCAGTCCCCCAATCGAATTCCACGCCAGCGTAATCTCTACGGGGATTTGCTCGGGTGTGACATCCCTGTTGGTAAATTCTTCTTTTAGCGAAAGATCATAAATGACTGCACGCCCGTTATAATCCGGAATGGTATTTAATTTAGAAGAAAAACCGCTGGTGATGTCATCCGCATGCACCATCCGATCCTTCTGAATGTTCAGATTTTCCGGTTCTGCGGCAGCCGCCTGCGGGAGCCGGTCGATCGTGCTCGGATCCGCATAAACACCTGCCTTATAGGAAGCTCCATATTTGAACACAAAGGCATAGATGCCGGTCCTCGTAATCGTAATCCGGGAGAGGCCGGAACCCTGCAGCTGGAACTGATTCTCATCCAGTTTTACCATCTTCCCCGTTCCATCGTCATAGTACCAGAGACTGCACTCTCCTTTTTGCTTGTCCTGATACCCCTTCGGAACCGCTACATTTAATAAATTGACTTCCTGGCTGCTCATTGCATACGCATGCTTGGTATGATCTCCCGTTACCTTGATTTCAAAGGGCTGGGCGCTGTTATAATTATATTCTGCAGAGAGGGCGCCAAGCGCAGAGGTTACCCGATTCATCGCTACGCTTCCCGCCTGCACCTCCTCCAGGGATAAGGTCTCTCCTTCTGCAGACTGCGAAGTGGTCGTCGGATTGATGCTGAAATTCTCCTTCGCCGGGTCCATGCAGAGTGCACCGGGATCTCTCCTGTCCTTACAGGATCTGCGGACGACTCCGGACGGATCGCCTCCCTTAAAGTCGACAAAAGCATATTCTCCAAACCGGGTTGTTTCAAACTGAAACATCGGGTTATTGGAGGGGCCGACCACGCCGCCGCTTGTCGCTTCCTGCAAATCATGGGTCACGCTGTCAATATAATAGAGATGCGTAGACTCTCTTCTGAAATCATTGGGAAGCGGAAGCGATACAGCTACCTTCTTCGGCGCTCCCGGATCTCCCGGCGTCACCGTATTTCCCGTTGCATTCACCAGACTCATACGAAACGGCAGATAGGAGGCTCCCATTAAAGATCTGCCTCCGGAAGTCAAACGGTCGCTGATCGCATGTTCGTCCGCCGCATTGGATATTTTGATACGATGGGTCTCATCCGCTCTGGGATCATCTGCCGCCGCCTGCACCGTACGCTTTGGATATGCCGTGGCCCCAGGATAGTCAACGGGCATCTGCGTACGATAAACGAGGGCGATTTTTCTCCATCTATAGTTTGCCGTTAGCTTGAAAGGCAGGTAACTTCCATCTACGGTATTTCTGGATAATCCTCCGGAGGCGGTAGAAACCGCATTCCAGTTGGTGCCTTCCTGATTTTCCGTCGTATAAAGCGTCGGACGGGAGGCATATTCTCTGAAATTATCTCCCCAGATATCCGGTTCTTTAATCAGATGATTGAGATTTTGTAGGGTCAGAACAATTTTTGCCCGGTCATTATTCGCATCAAAGGTAGAGGAATCCGTGCGGATGCGTCGAGTGGTATCCCGCATGCTATTGGTGGAATCCATCGGATTGCTCTGCACGATGAAATCATAGAGACGAATCTTATTGAATTTCTTATAATCTGTTTCGGTAACCGGCCCGCGAATCTCCGTAAGGACTTCTTCGTTGGTAACCGGCGGAGTCTTAAAGTAGGGAGGGGGAGGCGTCAGAGGGGATGGCGGTGCAGGCAAATCCTCTTTCTTCACACGATTGGAAGCAAAATTTCCGCCTCCGTCTCCTGGAAATTTCGTATATCCCACGTCGTTCTGCATCAGCGTGATCGCATCTTCCTGTTCCATCCAGATATAGGCATCCGAGGACAGCCCTTCTGTATTGCAATCCCCGGCAGGCATGGTCCAGAGTTCTTTATTCGGGTCTTCTGTTCCCACATTGGAATAAAAATTAAACTGATAGGCGCCGCCGTCCGCCTGCGCAAGCTTCGGAATACTTACGATCAGCACCGACATGATCATGGCGGAGACCCCTAAGATTCTCTTTCGGATCCTGATCCTGCGCGCCAGGCCTGCACTTTTCCGCCCCATCCCTGATCTTGATTTCATTCGTAAATTCTCCTTCCAACCACGACTAGCCTGCCGTTTGAACGCGAATATTCACAGGTGGATAAGGTGATTAACTCATCTCCAAACTTCGCATCCAACCCCGTATCATACAGAGACTGTTCTTTTACATTCTGAACGTAAGTGTCGAACTCTTCCTTGTTGCGGATATCAATGTAGTCGTAATACTGAAAATCTCCCCGGTTACTGTTGTATACCGAAGATATAAATACACCGATGATGCCGTAAACCCGTTGTTCATACAGGGTGTCATAGTAGATTTTCGAATGTTCTTCTTCGTAAGCCTTTGATTCGTATTTTTTGAGGGATCCGAACATTTTGCCTGACTTCATGTGGTGTCCGTGAATCAGAACACTGATGCCGTCACCATTTCTGTCGCAGCGTTTGTCCAGAACCAGTAACCCGTTGTTGTCTTCCTCTTTTCTGAAATTGTGTTTTAGGTAAAAATCGTTGTCGTCTTTCAGATACATCACCGGATAATCAATCACGGTATCCGGGATTTTGAGCCATCCAGCCAGATCCGGATTCTGCTCATACAGCCCTTCGTATTGCGGGAGGATCACCCGTTTCAGCTTCTGTACCTTACTGCTTACCCCCGTATCAGAGGCTGCAGGCTTCTTGTTCTCTGAAACTTCCACGCTCTTTGCAAGCGCCTCCAAATCCTCCGCGCTTTTATAATCCATCTGCGCCTGCAGATAAATCACATATCCGACAAAGGCAAACATGATCATGAAAGCGATCATCGTGCCCATTTTTAAGGCGAAACGTCTGCCGTTTTTGGTCAGATGAAAGGGATCGTTAAGAAGCCCCCCCGAGATTCCCCTGTGTTTACCGCCGGAAGAAGAGGCGGTATCCCTTCCATGCTTGACAAAAAGCGCTTGGTCCAGCTGTTTCACATAGTCGTCGCCGATCACCGACTCGAAGCGAATCTGCTGTTCCTGAATCTGCTTCTTGGCGTTCTTTGCAACCTCCACCGCCGTCCGCCCCTGTTTCTTCAGAGCGGATATTCTTTGTAAATCTCTGCGGGCTGCCTGGTATTCTTTTTGTTCCGAAAAAGTGTACTTCCCTAATGTGTAAGCCAATCAGCCGCCCTCAAAGATGATCTCCCCCGACGCTGTGAGTCTCTCACAAGTAGGCATTTTCACATATAAAGTCCCCTACCCACACTTATATCGGTATTATCCCGCTTCTTTATTAGAATTTCAAGCAAAAATCACAATTTCCGCCGTAAAAGGGACTACTTTTTTAATAAAAATGATAGGAATGTCATGAGCTTTTGACACTTCAATCATCAAAATACAAAAGCCATTGTTTTCCTTCACAGATTTTTTCTTGAGAATCACAGGAGGATGTGGCAAAATATAGCCCATGATTCGTCAAAATTTAAGATTTCAACTTTATTTTAAGAAACTGCAGGCGATTTTGCGCAGGGGTAGTCGCCCGTTGTTCAGCCCCAGGCACCGGTTCTCTTTTCTGCCGATCTTCTTCTGCTGTCTGCTCTTACTGGGCGGCTGCGCCTCCGGGTCTTTTCCTTCTTCCAGCCAAAATGCCGCCTCTGCCCTGCTGCGTACCGGATTTTATTTTGATACGGTGATTGCGATCAGCCTGTACGACCGGAAAGATCCTGCCATTCTGGATGCGTGTATGCAAAAATGCTCCCATTACGAAGACCTGCTCTCTGCGCAGAAGAAAAATTCCGATGTCTGGAACATCAATCATTCTGCTCCGCAGGCGGTAAAAGTGAGCCCGGAAACCTTGTCGCTTGCAAAGATTGCTCTACATTATGCCAGGCTCTCGGAGGGCGCCTTCGATCCTACCATCGGCAGGCTCTCCGATCTGTGGAACTTTACAGGAGATCCCCCGGGGCCCGTTCCCGATCCGAAACAGCTCAAAGCGCTGGCTTCCCACGTGGGTTTTGAGAAATTAAAAGTGGATGAGGATGCCTCCACGATTGCACTGACTGACAAGGAGGCTGCTCTCGACCTTGGCGGCATTGCCAAGGGCTTTATTGCCGATGAATTAAAAACCTACCTTCTGGCACAGGGGGTGCACAGCGCGATTATCAATCTGGGGGGCAATGTCCTGTTGGTTGGCGGCAAAACAATCTCGGCATCCTCTTCTGCTAACGCTTCCTCGGCTGCAGGTTCCTCTTTCCCCAACCTCCCGTCCGCCAGCGTCTCTGCCGGAGCCTCCTCTGCTGCCTTTTCTGACTTTGCCGTCGGGATCCAGGAACCGTTCGGAGCAACCGGCGACTTCGCGGCAGTGGTGGAAGCGCAGGATAAAAGCATCGTTTCCTCCGGCACTTATGAGCGCTATTTCAAGAGTGACGGCAAGCTGTACCACCATCTGTTAAATCCCAAAACCGGTTATCCGGTACAAAACGGTCTCAGCGGCGTTACGATCGTCTCGGACCGTTCCGTAGACGGGGATGCCCTCTCTACGACCTGTTTTATTCTCGGGGAAAAAAAAGGACTGCAACTCATCAACACTCTTCCGGATACCGAGGTGATGTTCATCCACACGGACGGCAGTCTGTCCTATAGCAAAAATTTTCCCGGAGCGCATTCGTAGGAAAGTCTCCCTATATAAGGAACTGTAACGACCAGAAAAGAACCTGCAAAAAATGCAGGTTCTTTCATTCCGATCGGAAATGCTCTTTGGTATGCGCTTTCCTTGGGAATTCCACTGGCGAAAAACTTTCTCCTATCTGATCTCTTTTACGATATAGTCCTGTTCTTCTACGGCTTTTTTCAAAGCTTCATCGCTTTCCTGTCCGCTCAGATGAACCAGCGCTTCTCCCTTCTCATGGGAAACCTCTGCGCTCTCTACACCCGGCAGCGCTTCCAGTGCCTTCTTTACGCGTGCCTCACAGTGGCCGCACATCATTCCTTCGATTTTCATTGTCTTGGTTGTCATTGTTTTTTCCTCCTGATGATGAAAAATTGTCTGCTTCGGAGCTGTTCCTGCATCCGGCTCTGTCGTTTGCTCCGGCGCCGCATCTTGCTTCGGTGAAATTGCTTGCACCTGCGCCACCCCCTGATCCGGAACGCTCCCTTGCGCCGGCGCTGCTTCCCGGTCTGTCGCCTGCTTCTCCTGCAAAGGGTGGCCATCCTCTCCCTGCATGCGGAAAAAATTCAACCGCAGGGCATTGGTTACCACGAAGAAGCTGGACAGGCTCATGGCTGCTGCGCCGAACATCGGATTCATGCTCCAGCCGAAGGCATGGATATAAGCGCCGGCTGCCAACGGAATGCCGATAATGTTATAGATGAAAGCCCAAAACAGATTTTCATGGATGTTTCGGATCACGGCCCGTGAGAGGCGGATCGCCTCCGCCACATCCATCAACCTGCTCTTCATCACCACCACATCCGCCGCATCGATGGCGATATCGCTTCCTGCGCCGATGGCGACCCCCACATCCGCCGCCGTCAGCGCAGGGGCGTCATTGATGCCGTCTCCGACCATCATGGTCTTCCCTTCTGCACCCAGTGATTTTATCACATCCGCCTTTTCTTCCGGAAGAACGGATGCAATAACACGGTCCACTCCTGCCTGTGCCCCGATCGCCTGCGCCGTACGTTCATTGTCTCCGGTCACCATCACGGTTCGGATGCCCATTTCCTTCAGCAGGCGCACCGCAGCGGCGGAATCGCTTCGAATCGTGTCGGCAACCGCAATCAGTCCCAACACCTGTACCGCATTTCCATCTTCCTCCTTGGCAAAAAAGAGAGGGGTCTTGCCACTGGCAGAAAGTCTCTCCGACGCCTCCAAAAGTCCGGTCTCCAACTCCGCCTTCCCGCTGAGATAGGTTTGACTGCCTCCCAGAAGAGCCTGCCTCCTTCCGTCTTTCGCCGTCTCTTTTCCGGTCAACCCGCCTCCCACAACGGCTTCAAAATCCGACACTTCCGTCAGCGGGACCTTATTTTGCTCTCCGTAGGCCACAATCGCCTTTGCAAGCGGATGCTCACTCTTTTGTTCCAGAGAGCAGGCAACCGATAAAAGCGCCTCTTTCGTCACGCCTTCCGCCGGGATGACATCGGTCACCACAGGGCTTCCTTCCGTGATGGTGCCTGTCTTGTCCAGAGCCACTACCTTCACACGCCCGCTCTCTTCCAGTGCGGATGAGGTCTTAAACAGAATCCCCTTCTTAGCTCCGACCCCATTTCCCACCATGATGGCAACCGGGGTGGCCAGTCCCAGCGCACAGGGGCAGCTGATCACCAGAACGGAAACCGCCCTGGCAATCGCAAAGCCCACGTCTGCTCCTACAACCATCCAGATTCCAAAGGTCAGCGCCGCAATGGCAAGAACCACCGGTACGAAAACGGCGGAAACCTTGTCCGCTGCTTTTGCAATCGGCGCCTTGGTCGCTGCCGCCTCGGAAACCAGGCGGATGATCTGCGAAAGTGCGGTATCGCCGCCCACCTTCTCTGCTTTGCAGACGAGATAACCGAAGGTGTTTAATGTGCCGGAATAAACGAAATCGCCCTCCTTTTTATCCACCGGGATGCTTTCTCCTGTCATTGCGGCTTCGTTGACCGAACTGGTTCCTTTCACAACATAGGCATCTACCGGGATACTCTCTCCCGGACGTATCGCCAACAGATTGCCGACTGCAACCTTACTGACCGGAACAGTCACCTCTTTCCCATCCACCAGAAGATTCGCCGTTTTCGGTGCGAGCTTCATCAGCCCCTTCAGCGCACTCGTGGTTCTGCCCTTCGAAATCGCTTCCAACATCTTACCTACCGTAATCAGCGTCACGATCATCGCTGCCGACTCAAAATAGAGATCGTTCATGAGAACCGCCATCTTCCGGGCGTCCATATCCGCCTGTGCCCTGGTCATGAGGAGCAGTACCACGAAACTGTAAGCGAACGACACCCCGCTTCCCATTGCGACCAGCGTATCCATATTCGGCGCTCCGTGCACAAAGGACGACAGCCCATTTACAAAAAATTTGCGGTTGATCCCCATCACCACGATGGAAAGCGCCATTTGAATCAGACCATTCGCCACCATATTTCCATCAAAGAACGATGGAAGCGGAAACCCGAGCATGTGATGCCCCATGGAAAAATAGAGGAGCACAAATAGAAAAACAAGTGAGGAAAGAAGACGCTTTTTGAGGGCAGGCGTCTCATGATCTTTTAACATCTCCTCCATCTCCGCCGTATCCAGGGAATCTACCTTCTCTGACGCACGCGAGGTTCCGGAGACACTCAAGGTTCCGGAGCCAAGGGCACCCCCTGATGCGTCCTGTGTCCCTGCGTCCTGTTTCTCTGCATCATTTTTCCCGACATCTGCCTTTCCGGCCCCCACTTCTTTGGCTCCGTAACCCGCTTTTTTTACCGCGGCAATGACGGCGGCAGGATCGGCATCTCCCTCTACTCCCATGGAATTGGTCAAAAGAGACACGGCGCAGCTCTTTACGCCATCCACCTTTGACACCGCCTTTTCCACGCGGGTCTGACAAGCCGCACAACTCATGCCTGTCACTTGAAATGTATGTTTCAAAGTATTTCCCTTCCTTTCTACTCTAATCTGTCTATGCTTTTAAAAGCTTCTGCACGGTATCAACCAGTTCCTCTATGGTCTCCTCCCTACCCGCTTCCAGATCTTCTACCACGCAGCTTCTGATATGGGATGCCAAAAGAACCTTGGCAAAGCTGTTCATCGCACATCTCGCCGCTGCTACCTGCGTCAGGACATCCGGACAGTAGGCATCCGCTTCCAGCATCTTCTTAATCCCGCGGATCTGCCCCTCGATGCGGTTGAGACGGGTGATGAGATCCCTCTCTTCCGCCGTCGATCGATGTTTTTTCCTACCTGCATGACAGGCACAGCTCGGATGCGGATCCGTGCCGGCTTCCGCCGCGGCTGGTGCCGGGGTAGACAGTGACTCGTGAACCTGGCTTGATCCTGTATCTAACGCAGAATTTATTCCTCCTGCTGGCGCCTGGTTAAAGCCTGCGGTTGACGCCGGATTAAAGCCTGCGGTTGACGCAGGTTTTGACTTGCTACAACCTTCCTTCATCTTCTTTCCCTTCCCTCCCCTTAGATCTTCTGCAATTCGATGCCATGGATATTCATCCGGTATATTTGCGTTTGAAGTCCAGAAGGCAGCCATTGCGATATCGGTTTTGCATGAACGCATCCCGTTGAGCGCTCGGTTCTGCACAAAAGTACGACGGGTGCGCCAGCTTTATGATAATGAATACGTGCATACCTCTATGGGGTATTTCAGCTTTTTGATTATATACCCCATTAGGGTATAATGCAAGTTTTTTCACAGATGGAATGTGCGAAAAAAATAAAAGCCTGTCAGGTATTTCGCCCGACAGGCTTATGATTTACTTATCTTTATAATGGGATCCGCACTGAATCATCTTCACGGTATCAGCCTCAATCTTATAGACAATGCGATTCTTTTCATCAATATGGCGGCTCCAGTATCCAGACAAATCTCCTGTAAGCGGTTCCGGATGGCCTATCCCCTTATATCCATTTCTGTCTATATCCTTAAGGAGTTTTTTTATTTGCCTGAGCTTTTTCTTGTCCTGCTCAGTCCAATATTCAAATTCCTCCCAGGCATCATCCGTCCACGATTTAATCACCCAGATTCACCTCATGCACAGTACCGCCAGTATTCTCCATTTCAGCCATATTCTTTCTTAACCGATCCATATTTTCATCACTATAGAAAGGATCCGCCGTAACTTCAAACGGGATCCTATGTTCTCTCGTAACCTTGGTTGCAAACATAGTATATGCAGCCGTTACCGTTAGCCCCATATTCTTGCATGTTTTCTCCATTTTATCCTTTAAAGCCTCATCCATT
>ERZ772910.534-NODE-534-length-21744-cov-18.161741_pt1 | contig 21744 bp, 19 predicted proteins | sample MGYA00511357_ERZ772910 | MGnify/ENA primary metagenome ERZ772910 (study PRJEB29015, sample SAMEA2738096) | human oral metagenome | biome: human oral; feature: human-associated habitat; material: saliva | place: China | collected 2193 ... | reverse complement strand
GAATCTCGAGGTGGCCGTAGTGGAAAAGGTCGTAGGCGCCTGCGGCGTAGCCAATTATCATGGGGCTTCCTTGTGGTTGGTAGCGGCGATGGTTATTCCGGTGTGGTTGAAGTACCGGAAGGGTGAGAAACATAACCGATATCTGTGGCGAATGCACGAGAATTAGCGAAGATTGTTCAGCATTGAGAAAATATTCTCTCTACGCTGTTTTTCTTCTCGCTATCGCAGAGAATATGCGGGTCCGAAAAGAGTTTCTCGAGGGTGCTGGTTGGGCGCCCTTCGTTCCTTTATTTTACCAGTCACCTTTTTGAGGGAAAAAGGAAAAAGATATAAATATGAGGCGGATACGGTGTAGTATCCGCCTCATATTTTCATCCTATTGATTTAAATCAAAGAAATCTTATATCAAGAAAGAGTAGGGTGTAGATTCTCGACTCGAGTCTCGTTCGGTGCTCACCGCTCAAAGTTCATCGAAAAACATTACACATCCATGCAATATATTGTCGATGGATCCATTCGATATTTTCGATTGGCGTTCAAATATTGGCTACCTACCGAACAAACCAACCTACCCCCTCGGCAAAGAATTAGTTCTTCGCGGCGGCTTCCTTAGTAGCTTCCTCAACCGCAACCCACGAAAGCATCGCGCACTTCACGCGCGCCATGAACTTCGAAACGCCGGAGAAAGCCGCCATATCGCCGTACTCCTCTTCGTCCAGGGTCACCTTACCGCGCGAGCGCAGCATCTCGCGGAACGCATCCACGTGGCTCTGCAGCTCGGAGGTGGTCATGCCGGGAGCCATTTCAGAGAGCACGGAGGCGGCTGCCATGGAGATGGAGCAACCGTCGCCTTCCCAGGAGATCGACTCGATGGTCTTCTCGCCGTCCTTCAGCTCGTCAGAGAGCACCACGCGCAGGTTGATTTCGTCGCCGCAGGTGGGGTTGTACTGGTGGTTATCGGCGCTTGCATGACCGGCGGGTACCTCTACAAGGTGCTCGCCGCTGCGCTGCTTAGAATGCTCCAGAATAATTTCCTGGTACAGAGATTCAAGAGACACGGTGATCTTCTTCCGTCAGTTGGTATGTCTGAAAAATTGGGGCGTTAGCTTCTAGCGCGTCTGCTTTTAGAAGCCGAAGTAGGGACGTACCTCGGCGAGTGCCTTCAGGAAAGCGTCCACATCTTCGGTGGTGTTGTAGATGTAGGTGGAGGCACGGGTTGAGGCGGTCACACCGGCGCAGCGGTGCAGCGGCTGGGCACAGTGGTGGCCCACGCGCACGGCAATGCCCTGGGTGTCGAGCAGCTGACCTACATCGTGCGGGTGCACGCCCTCGATGGCGAGAGCAACCAGGCCGGCACGTTTGGTGGGGTCGGTGGGGCCGAGCAGGCGCACACCGTCGATCTTCTGAACGCCCTCAACCAGGCGGGCACCCAGTTCGTGTTCCCACGCCTCAACGTTCTCCATGCCCAGATGCTGCAGGTAGCGCACGGCAGCGGCGAAAGCGACTGCCTGCGAGACGCGCTGGGTACCTGCCTCAAACTTGATGGGGGCGGGCATGTACTCGGCGTCCTGCAGACCCACGCGGGTAATCATGGAGCCACCGGTCAGGAAGGGCGGCAGAGCTTCGAGCAGTTCGGCACGGCCGTAGAGGGCACCGATACCGGTGGGTGCCAGCATCTTGTGGCCGGAGAACGCCGCGAAGTCGACGTCCAGGGCGTGGAAGTCTACGGGCATGTGCGGTACAGACTGGCAGGCATCCAGCACGACGAGCGCGCCGTGCTTGCGCGCCATGGCGACCATGCGGGGCACATCGGTAATCGCGCCGGTCACGTTCGAGACGTGAGTGAAGGCCACGATGCGGGTCTTCTCGTTGATGATGCCCTCAGCTGCCGCGTAGTCGAGCTGGCCGTCCTCGGTGGAGGGGATGTGGCGCAGAGTCGCGCCGGTACGCTGGGCAAGAATCTGCCAGGGAATGAGGTTCGCGTGGTGCTCAATCTCCGTGGTGACGATTTCATCGCCGGGCTTCAGTGCAAAACGCTCAGCGGCGGGACCGCCGATGCCCTGGGAGGCGTTGCCGATGGAGTAGGCAACCAGGTTCAGCGCCTCGGTTGCGTTGGAGGTCCACACGATTTCTTCGTCAGTGGCACCAACGAAGTTCGCTACGGTGATGCGCGCATCCTCAAACAGGTCGGTTGCTTCAACCGCGAGGGTATGGGCGCCGCGGTGTACAGCAGAGTTAGCGTGCAGGTAGAAGTCGCGTTCTGCGTCGAGAACCTGAAGGGGTTTCTGGCTGGTCGCCCCCGAATCCAGGTAGACCAAGGGATGCCCGTTGACCTCAGTGTTGAGGATCGGGAAGTCCTGGCGAAGCTGGCGTACGATCTCGTCGCTCAGCGGGGTGTTGGCGGGGGTGGAGTATTCAGCCACGGGTACCTTCTTCTCTCGCTCATACGCTCCACGGTCGGGTATTTTCCCGTCGTGGAGCGTATAACGTCATTCTTTTCTAGCTTATTCCCTCACCGGGCTCTTGCATAGTTAGGTAGAGCCTAGTTCACACATCGGCCCGCGTCATGCGTTACCCCAGTTCAGCATTGACCCGGTACGGGTCGTACGGCTAGGAGCCTGCTCCGTGGTAGCGTTGCTGGGTTGCAAGCAGGCCTTCCTTCACGAGCATCATGGTGGCATCCGCTGCGTTTGAGATGAGGAAGGGCAGGTCCTTCGCTTCGGTGCTGCTGAAGGGCTTGAGCACGAAATCTGCGGTGTCCATGCGTCCGGGAGGTCGACCGATGCCGGTGCGCACACGGTAGTAGTCCTTGGTGCCCAGCGCCTTGGTGATATCGCGCAGACCGTTATGGCCGCCCTCTCCCCCACCAATCTTGAGCTTAATGGTGTCGAAGGGGATATCGAGTTCATCGTGCACAACGATGATGTGGTCGGGGTCGATGCCGTAGAACTTGGCGATGGCGCTGACCGGGCCGCCGGAGGTGTTCATGTAGCCGAGGGACTTCATGAGCACAACCTTGGGTCCGCCAAATCCGAGGCGCCCCTCCACCACAACCGCGGAGGCTTTGGAATGCTTCTTGAAGCTGCCGCCAACTTCCTTGGCGAGCTCGTCCAGAACCATCTGACCAATATTGTGGCGGGTTTTAGCGTAGTTGGGGCCGGGGTTTCCTAGACCCACGATGAGCCAGGTATCAGACATATCTTCGCCCTTTCCACGGCGCTGTAAAAGGTTTTTAGAAAATTCATGGACTACACCATTCTATGAGTATGGCCCGCTACCACCTCAGAAGAGAGGTAGCGGCGGGCCATCCACAAATCATTGTTGCGCTAGGCGCAGGGCGCGGTCTAGTGCTTTGAGTTATCTGAGTCGTGAGCTTCGCCAGCCTGATCTGATTCCTCGGAAGCTTCAACGATGTCACCCTCGGGTGCGTTTTCGCCTTCTTCACCGGGCTCGGGAACGTCGAGTTCCTCGGGCTCAGAAACGTTAACGATCAGCAGTTCAGCGTCTGCAACCAGGGTTACGCCTGAGGGCAGTTCAACGTCTGATGCCAGAACGTGAGCGCCAGCTTCGCGGCCTTCGATGCTCACGGTCAAAGCTTCGGGTGCCTTCAGTGCGTCAGCTTCAACCAGAAGAACGGTTTCTTCCTGGTTAGCAACGGCGCCAACAGCAGGCTCGCCTTCAACGTGTACAGGAACCTCAATCTCAACGCGCTCGCCGCGCTTAACGGTCAGCAGGTCGATGTGCTGCAGTTCAGGGCGGATTGCGTGACGCTGGATGTCCTTGATCATTGCGAGGTGTGATTCACCTTCGATGTCGAGGTCGAGGATAGCGTTGGGGACGCGGGCAGCCAGGGTGGTTGCGTGGCCGGGGAGTACTACGTGCTTGGGCTCTTCGCCGTGGCCGTAGATGACGGCGGGGATGTCGCCTGCCATGCGGATGCGGCGCGCGTAGCCCTTGCCGAAGTCGCTACGTACGGTAGCTGAAATTTTGATGGTATCTGACATGAGTTGTCCACCCTTTCTTGGTTAGAAGTTATGCGCCAAGTGGAATAGGGACTGGCGCCAGAAATCTCTTTCCAACCAGCCACCGTCAGTTACGGACCTACACGTTTCGTGTATTCCACCGCCTTGGCCAAGACAATATTGTACAGGTTCCCGGCTCTTCTTCAAGGGCCGGGAACCTGTGATATGGCGCTTTTCACGCCTTTTATGCTGTTGTCAGCAGATATAGAGCCAATTCCTTAGAGGATTAGGAGCCCATTTCTGCCAAGTAGGCGGCAAGCGCCTCGCGGTGATCACGCGGGGTGAAGCCTGCAGCAATCAGCTTGGACAGGTCCATTGCCGAGTTCGTCGGACGGTGAGCGAAGAGCTCAGCGTTGGCGAAGTATTCCTCGGTGGTGGTGTCGCTGACTCGTGCCGGGTCGTGGCCGGTGCCCTCGTACACGGCACGAGCGAACTGTGCCCAGTTGATGACTTCACCGGTGTTCGACACGTTGTAGGTGCCGTATTCAGCGCCGGAGAAGAGCAGGTGCAGGGCAGCTGCTGCCAGGTCCTGGGTGAAGGTCGGGCGGCCCCACTGGTCTGCGACCACGGACGGGTCGATACCGCGCTCAGCCAGGGATGCCATGGTGCCCACAAAGTTCTTGCCGGCGCCAACAACCCAGCTGGTGCGCAGGGTGTAGTGCTTACGCCATGCGGCAGCGGCAACCTCACCGGCAGCCTTGGATGCGCCGTAGACGCTCAGCGGTGCCAGGGGGTAATCCTCCGGGTATTCCTCGCCCAGGGGCAGGGAGCCGTCAAAGACGTAGTCGGTGGATACGTGAACCAGCGGCAGGTTAGCTTCTTCACAGATGGAGGCAAGAGCGCTCACGCCCAGGGCGTTAGCTGCCCAGGCGTCGCGGCGGCCCTCGGGGGTTTCTGCCTGATCCACTGCGGTGTACGCTGCAGCGTTGATGACCGCGCGGAAGGAGCGCCAGCGGAATGCGTCGCGCCACTGCTCGGGCTTGCCCAGGTCGAGGCGGTCGCGATCCACAGCCAGGAAGGGGACGTTCTGCTCGGTGAGCTGGCGAACCAGCTCGGTGCCGAGCTGACCGCCCGCGCCAATAATCAGAATCGGGTCAGCTTCCAGGGGCTTGATCTCGTTCAGACGCGGGTGGTTACGGTCCTTCTCGGAGAGCTCTGCCTTCGCTAGGTCGATGGGCCAGTCGATTGCGACGGTCTCATCGGCGAGGTTCAGGAAGCTGTAGCCGGATACTGCATCCGCCGACCAGTGATCGTTCACCAGGTAGGTGTAGGCGGTGTTCTCTTCCAGGGTCTGGAAGGAGTTACCCACGCCGCGGGGCACGAAGATTGCGGTGTCCGGACCCAGCTCCACGGTGACAACCTTGCCGAAGGACTCGCCAGCACGCAGGTCAACCCACGCGCCGAAGATACGGCCGGTCGCAACAGAAACGTACTTATCCCACGGCTCGGCGTGGATACCGCGGGTGGTACCTACCGAAGCGTTGAACGAGATGTTGTTCTGGACGGGGTTGAAGTCGGGCAGACCGGCTGCGACCATCTTCTCGCGCTGCCAGTTTTCCTTGAACCAGCCGCGGTTATCGCCGTGAACCGGCAGGTCAATAATGAGCAGGCCGGGAATCTCGGTTTCAGTAACCTTCAATTCCTTGGTCATTACTGGCCAGCCTTTGCGTACTTAGCCTCAACCTCAGCCTTCAGGGGCTCCCACCAGCTGCGGTTGTCGGTGTACCACTTAATGGTGTCGGCAAGCCCGGACTCGAAGTCGGTGAACTTCGGCTCCCAGCCGAGCTCTGCACGCAGGCGGCTACCGTCGATTGCGTAGCGCAGGTCGTGACCGGGGCGGTCAACCACGTGCTCGAAGTCGTTCTCGTCCTTGCCCATCAGGCGCAGGATGGTGCGCAGAACGGTGATGTTGTTCTCTTCGCCGTCTGCACCGATGAGGTAGGTTTCGCCGATTTTGCCCTGCTCCAGGATGCGCAGCACAGCAGAAGAGTGGTCGGATGCGTGAATCCAGTCACGAACGTTCAGGCCCTCGCCGTACAGCTTCGGGGTCAGGCCCGAGAGGATGTTAGTAATCTGGCGGGGAATGAACTTCTCGATGTGCTGGTAGGGGCCGTAGTTGTTGGAGCAGTTAGAGATGGTTGCTTCGATACCGAAGGAGCGAACCCATGCGCGCACGAGCAGGTCGGAGCCTGCCTTAGTGGAGGAGTAAGGGGACGAGGGGTTGTAGGGGGTGGTTTCGGTAAACTTTGCCGGATCGTCCAGCTCGAGGTCGCCGAAGACTTCGTCGGTGGAGATGTGGTGGTAGCGAGTACCGTGCTTACGGACTGCTTCCAGAAGGCTGAAAGTACCGATGAGGTTAGTGTGAATGAACGGCTCGGGGTTGGACAGGGAGTTGTCGTTGTGCGATTCCGCAGCGTAGTGGACAACAGCGTCTGCCTTGCCGACCAGTTCGTCAGCCAGCTCGCGGTCGGCGATGTCGCCTACAACAAGCTTGAAGCGGGATTCAGGAAGACCCTCCAAAGACGCAGCGTTTGCGGCGTAGGTCATCTTATCCAACACAGTAATAGTGTGATCAGTGTTATCGATGAGGTGGTGAACAAAGTTCGAACCAATAAAACCGGCACCGCCGGTAACAAGAATGTGAGCCATACGGTAGATTTTACCTGGCTAAACGGTGATTTTTATGCCTCAACAAAGAGATAAACATGACACAATAAGAAGTTATGAAGGGAATTATTCTTGCCGGCGGTACCGGAAGTCGTTTGCACCCTATCACTCAGGGTATTAGCAAGCAGCTCACTCCGGTCTATGACAAGCCGATGATTTACTACCCGCTGTCCACTCTCATGCTGGCGGGTATCCGCGATATTTTGATTATTACCACTCCTGCCGACCAGGAGCAGTTCCAGCGACTGCTCGGTGACGGGTCCCGTTTCGGTATTAATCTCGAATACAAGGTGCAGCCCTCCCCGGATGGTCTGGCACAGGCATTTATTCTGGGCGCCGACTTTATTGGCAACGACCCCGTAGCACTTGTGCTCGGTGACAATATCTTCTACGGCCCCGGTCTGGGCACTCAGCTTGCCACCTACGAGCAGAAGGACGGCGCGACCGTCTTCGCTTACCGGGTTGCTGATCCTCGCGCCTACGGTGTCGTGGAGTTCGACGAGAACTTCAACGCACTGTCCATCGAGGAGAAGCCTGAGAACCCCAAGAGCGACTACGCTATTCCGGGTCTGTACTTCTACGATTCCAAGGTTGTAGAGTATGCACGCCAGATCAAGCCTTCCCCGCGCGGTGAGTTGGAAATCACTGACCTCAACCGCGTCTACCTGGAACAGGGTAAACTGAAGGTTGAGGTTCTACCTCGCGGTACCGCGTGGCTCGACACCGGAACCTTTGATTCACTCGCTGATGCCACTAACTTCATCCGCACTGTTCAGAGCCGTCAGGGTCTGTCCGTTGGTTGCCCGGAGGAAATTGCGTGGCGCCACGGTTGGCTCTCCGATGAGCAGTTGCGCGACATTGCTACTCCCCTCGTCAAGAGCGGTTACGGTAGCTACCTGCTCGGATTGCTCCGCTAATAAACACCAGGGGATCTTCGTATCCCTTCACCGCCTGCAACAACACTCCACGTCGCAGGTACACTAACTCAAACTTTCTGGAGTATTCTCACTACCATGACCATTTTGGAATTTTTCCGCACCACGAGGGCTAACCTCTGGCTGCTGATCATTGGCATCGTTGTCGGTGCCGCAGCGGGCTTCGGCTATGCTTCTCTCCAGCCGAAGGTCTACGCTGCATCGTCCTCGGGCTACGTGACCGTGGGTGAGTCCGGTACGGTGGATGTTCTCTCGGGCTCTACAGCCGCTAAGGAGCGCGCTCGCTCCTACGCTGCTATCGTCTCCTCTGAGGCCGTGGCGCAGAAGATTAAGCAGAACAACCCCGAACTGTCCCTGAGCACCGGTCAGATTCGTTCTAGCCTCACCGCAACCGCAGGTGATAACGCTGCACTGATTACCGTGAACGCGAAGGCTTCTTCCCCGAAGAATGCACAGGTTCTCGCTAACAGTGCGCTGCAGGCTACCGCCGACTACATCAAGGAAATTGAGCAGAACCCCGGTAACGCTCAGGCTCTGGTAAACGGCGAAAACACCGGTGCATCCCCGACCGGCGGCAACACTGTCCGCGTGATTCCGCTGAATAACGCAAGCGTGAACCCCCCGCTGGTGGCTCCGAACTACGAGCAGAACGTTCTTCTGGGTGCTGCTGTTGGTCTGGCTCTGGTTTACCTGGCAATCTTCCTGCGCCGTGCGCTGGATCAGCGCATCCGCACCCGTGACGACGCGACCAAGGCAACCGGCGCGAACATCCTGGGTGTTCTGCCCATCAGTGACGACCTGAACGAAGACAACATCGTTAAGGGTGACACCGACGACCACATCGCTCAGGAATCCATCCGTCAGCTGCGAACCAACCTGCGCTTCGTGAATGTTGACACTCCCCCGCGTTCGTTCATCGTCACCTCCGCAGTGCCCGGTGAAGGTAAGTCGACCGTGTCGCTGTCGCTGGCTCGCGCAATGGCTGATGCGGGTTCGCCCGTCATCCTCATTGACGCCGACCTCCGCCGCCCGACCGTGGCTAAGAAGCTGAAGCTGGACGCTAAGGTTGGTCTGACCCAGGTTCTGGCCGGCCAGGTTGAGATTGCTAACGCTGTGCACCAGCTGGGCGATTCGAACCTCTTCGTCCTGCCTGCAGGCCGTATCCCCCCGAACCCCTCCGAACTTCTGGGCTCGGATAAGATGCGCCAGCTGATTAACGAGCTCTCCGAAGAGTTCATCGTGGTCGTTGACGTTCCGCCGCTGCTGCCCGTGACCGACGCTTCGTTGCTCTCCCACTCCGTGGATGGCGTGATTCTCGTTGGTTCTATCGGCCGAAGCCACCGTGAGCAGATGACTGAAGCTTCCAACATCCTGAAGAAGGTCAACGCGAACCTCCTCGGTATGGTTCTGAACCGTGCACCCCGTAAGGGCCTGGGTAACTCCTACTACGGCTTCGGTTACGCAAGTTCGTACGTCGGCTACTCCACCTACTACGGTTACGGCAAGGACGGCGACAAGAAGTCCTCAAAGAAGTCCTTGAAGAAGTCCTTGACTAAGAAGTAATAGCGTAATAAGCACCCTAAAACTATAGGGAGCGACTTAGGGCGGGATGGGCAGTTTTTCTGTCCGTCCCGCCTTATACTTATCTGGTATACATGTGCACCGAAAGGCTATTGTGACTACTCACTCATCCAATACCCCGGAGCCGCAGACTACTCCGCTTGCGGCACGGATTCGGCTTGCGCACGCCTACTTCCAGTGGATTGCCGACATGCACTCCATCGATATTCTGCATGTCAAAGGCTACGCTTTCTCTCAGGAAATTTACCGCAAGGGTAGGTACAGCTCCGATGCTGACCTGCTGGTCCGTCCCTCTCATGTAGACCGTTTTGTAGAGATTCTTCTGGCAGATGGATGGCGTATTCAAGCGCACTTCGAGACAGGCTCCGTGTTCGAGCACGCAATGACGCTCTACCACGCTTCATGGGGCCTGACCGATATTCATCGTTTCTTCCCCGGTCTTGGACGCCACGGCGACTACGAGAAGGCGTTTGACCGCATCTGGGCGGCGCGCAAGACCCGTATGATTGCTCATCGTCCCTGCACTGTCCCCAGCGATTTGGATGCGCGTCTTCTCGTGGTGCTTCACCGCGCCCGTGCGGCATCACGCTACAGCGCAGATATTAACTACCTGGTCTCTCTGCTCGCCTATAGCGATTGGCAGCGCCTACGAGCCCGTGCGGAGGAGCTTGACTCTTCCCTCGCATATAGCGCGGCTATGGGCGGTCTGGAGCAGTACCGTGACGACCGCGACTACCTGCTGTGGCTGTCGGTCTCCCAGGATGTGCCCCACTATATTCAGTGGATTGGACGCCTGCAGTCCGCGACCACCCTGCATGATAAGCTACGCACCCTCAAAAATATTTTCTTTGTGAATAAGGACCATTTGGCGATGCAGCTGGGACGCACCCCCACTAAGGCAGAGATACGTGCAAAGTTCTTTGAGCGTTTCGGATTCAAGGTGAAAAAATGAGCAATCCGGTAGATTCCCGTCAGACCGTTTACGGTATCCCCGAGAACATCGCGTACGTTCATTCTGAAGAGTTCGCTAAGTACTCCCCCACGGCAACTTATCTCGCGAATCTTGCCAACGGTGAGCTGTCTGTTCTTCAGGACTCAGCCTCCATTATTTGGAGTATTTTTGAAGACCCGATGTCTCTACAGGACGCTATCGATACGCTCTGCGAAATGTATGAACAGCCCATAGAAACTATGGGGCCGCAGATTGAGGGTTTTATTCCCGAGCTGCTCTCCAAGGGGCTCCTAGAAGCCCGCTAAGGCCCTCAGAATGCATAAAGAAGGCGGGGCGGTAGAAACTTATAGTTCTACCGCCCCGCCTTCTTCTATGAGCCGTCTAGCTCTTTTAGTCTTCGGGCAGAGCCTGCACGTACATCTTCAGACGGGTAATGAAACGAGCCTCCGAAAAACCGTCAACGTGCTCACGGATATAGTCGGCATCCCAGTCATCCGGGTTGAAAGCCTTGAGAGCTTCCACCAGCTGCTCCACGGTTGGCTGGTTAATGAACACACCGGTCTTGCCTTCCTGAATGGTATCCAGGAAGCCACCTGCACGGTAGGCAATCACGGCCTTGCCGCTAGCACCCGCTTCCAGCGGAGTAATGCCGAAGTCCTCATAAGAGATAGCCAGCAGTGCCAAGCAGTGACGGTACGCGTAACGTAGCTGCGCGTCCGAAACACCCGAAACGATACGAACGGTCGGGCCCGCAAGCGCTTCCAGGTGTTCTTTCTCCGGACCGCGACCAATCACCAGCAGCTTCTTGCCCAACTCATTGCAGGCTTCAATAGCCTTATCAACATTCTTGTAGGGCAGCAGGCGAGAAACAATCAGGAAATAATCGTCCGATTCGGTGAACTCTTCCAGACCCGGGATAGGCTCAACCGGTGCGGCGGCATCTACCGAGTGCGGCGGGAAGAAAATCGGAACGTCCTTTTTACCGTAGACGTTCTCGATGCGCTTCTTAATCACGCTCGCGTTCGCCACGTACACCGCCGAGCGGTGAGCCGCCCAGTGATCCCACAGCATCAGTGCAGGACGCAGAGTCTTCAGCAACAGCGGCACGGGGCCGGTGCTCTTCTCACCCAGGTACTGATCGCTCAGGTACAGCCAACGCGCCGGCGAATGGCAGTAAATGAACTTACGACCGGCGAAGTTGAAGCCGTGCGCCCAACCGGTTGTCGATACCACAGCACGCTCAGCCGGCACCTTCAAGAAAGAAGAAGCAATCGGCAGAATCGGCAGAGCCATGCGGTGGTTACGACGCAGGTAACCAATCTTGTTCAAGGGACTCGTGATAATCTTCGCGTCTTTGAACTCGGGAAAGGTGCCCTCCGGGTCGTACAGAGTCGTGTAAATCGGTGCGTCCGGGAACGCACGGTGCATCGCCAGAACAACACGCTCCGCGCCGCCGCGCTGAGTCAGATAGTCGTGGGCAATTGCAATCTCTTCAGTAACCTCAGGCTTGACCAGCGGCACATAACGGCGCGCCAGGCGGCCAAGCTTCTTGAGGCTCTTCGGGATATCCGCGAGCACTGCGTCGGGGTTCTTCGGTCCGGTGAACGGAGCGGAGGTCAAGAGCTGAGTGAGTGACATTTCCTATTCCCCCTAGAAAACTTTCTGAGCGCGCTCAGGGTAGTGAATACCGGCGTAGGATGCAGCCTCAACCTGCAGTGCCACGAGCTTTTCAGCTGCCTTAGTGGGCAGCTTCAGCAGAATCTTATCGCTCGCATCGCCGAGGGCCTTAATGGTCTTCTCGGTAGTGAAGCGAGCAAGGGTCTTGACCAGCAAACCCCACGCGCCCGTCGGATTCGGGGCGGGGTGTGCTTCTTCACCGTGCTTACGCACAAAGATGGTTCGGGCAGAGCCCGAGTGCAGGGCACGCAGGGCACGCACTGCAGTGGTGGTAGCCTCAGCGTAGTGCTTGACCTCAACTTCATCAGAGATGATGATGCGGCCACCAGCGTCATGGACCATTTTGCCCATGTCTACGTCTTCCCACCCGTAGAGACGGTACGCAGGATCGTATCCGCCAGTACGGTCAAAGTACTCCGCAGAGATAGAAGAGTTACCATTCCAGTACAGCCAACGGCCTTCTTCAGGTACGCTGAGGGCGCCTTCTTTGAACCGGGCATCGCGGAAATTACCGTACACACGAGAATAGGGAGTGTCGGGGTACACGTTCTTCAAGGTGCCAATCACACCGTCGTAATCACGGTGCAGGCGAATCTGTGCCTCGACGTAGTCGGTAGCAGGCTCAAGATCATCATCGCAACGGATGAGAATATCCGCATCAGCCGCACGGTGACCAGCATTCAGCGCTGCCACACGACCGCGGTTCTCCTCAAAAACAATCTTAGTCAGGTTCAGTTTGCCTTCTGCAATATAGCGGTCAAGCACAGCTTCGCTGTTATCAATATCGCCGTCGAGGACCACAATAACCTGGAAGTCCTTCTCGGTCTGGGCAGCAAGCGCATCCAGCGGGTAGTGCAGAATATCTGCACCACCGCGAGAGGGGATGATAACCGCAGCCTTGTAGCGGTGGGTAGTCGTCATAATTTTCCTTCGGGGTTTGAGCGAGAGAATATCCGTTGGGGATGATCTATAAGTTTAGAAGCACCTTAGCGGATAAAACGTTCCAGAATCTCACCGACACGGACCTTACCTGCTTCAGGCGAGTAGTTCTCCTGCCAACGCCAGAACAGCTCGGAGGTTCGCTCTGCCAGTGCATCCGTATCTTCTCGAAGCTCAGTGCCCAGGCTCTTAATAGCCTGTGCAAGGGCTACCGGCTGGTCAGCAGGCACAACGTACGGGTACGATGCGCCGCCCAGCACCTCCGATAGCGCACCAGCATCACTGACGATTACAGGGACGCGTGCACTCATCGCTTCAGCGACCACCAAGCCAAAGGACTCGGGGGCAATCGAAGGTACAACGAGCATGTCGATGTCGCCGAAAAGACGATCCGGGGTAGTCCAACCCAAGCGAGTGCTGAACGCAGCAACACGGGCTAGCGCGTCCTCAACCTCAGCGCGTTCTTCGTCAGATGCGAAGACAGGCTCGCCGCCAATCACCAGGTCGTATTCAATACCGTTAGAGTTCAAGGAGCTCATCGCCTGGCACAGGGTTGCGATGCCCTTAGACGGAGTCAAACGCCCCAGGTAACCGACGCGGAGTCGGCGCTCCCCCACACGGTGATCCAGCTCGGTGGATACGCCGTTGACCCAGTTCGCAAACAGCTCGCTGCCGGGGCAGGCACGCGCCACATAGCGGCTCGGGACCAGGGTGACAGACGCCTTATGGCGGGCGAAGGGTACGAGCTTCGCGTTCACACCGGTAGGCAGCTGGTGCAGGTGCACGATGCGGTTCTTACGACCACCCGTTGCCGCTGCAGGAACCAGACCATTACACCACAGCAGAACGTCCTTGTGGCGGGCATGCCAGCTACGCAGAGCCACCATGTACTGAGCTCGGTTCTTAGCCGGCAAGACAATGCGGGGGAACCCCTCATCCGCAGCGGCTTCTACAAGCTGCTTCGGCTCGGAAGGACCCACAATAGTGACCTTGTAGCCAAGGCTACGGGCTGCGCGAGCAATATTCAGGAGCATGACCTCGCCGCCGCCAATATCGCCATTATTGGTAGCTATGTAAAGCTCTTTCATCGTTATACTTTCCTTGCCCGCTGGCGGATAGAACTGACGTCAAACGATTTAGAAGTAGTCGACTTCTTAGGCGCTTCTTGCTCGGTTACAGAGGCAGGAGCTTCTTTCTCGATGACCTGACCGTTCTGTAGCTCAGGTTTTTCATCGCTACTCTGTGCCTCATCGCTACTCTGTGCCTTCTGCATAGCACCTGGTTCATGATGTCCGCTATCCGAAGCGTCCAGATCCTTATCCGGGTTCAGGTACAGCAGTGCAAGACCCACCACGATAGCCCACGGCACAGTCAGAATCACCTCACCAAGACGTTGAGAGGTAATAATGATAATCACCATTGCGGCTTCGGCGATAACAATGCGCTGAGCACGCGGCTGCTTCCAGATGAATGCGGCAGAAATCATCAGGGCTACAATCACAATCATATAGAGCCAACCGGCCTCCTGGACCAGCGTCATATATGAATTGTGAAAGTAGAAGTAACGATTCTGAAGCCACACCTGAGCGGTACCCAGACCGCCACCGTACCAAGGAACCACATCAATCATGCGGTACATGGTTTCGTCGATTCGTTCACGCAGAAGGTCACTACCGAGTCGATCCGCGAAGGCACCAGCACGCGCGAAATTATCTTCCAGGTAGTTCACAGCCAGGTAGAACAACAACGCAAGAACTGCTTTACCGAACAAATTCAGGCGATGAGAGAAGTACAACCACAGGACAGCAAAAGCATATGCGGCGAGAGAGGTACGGGAACCGGTCAGCCACAGCATGCCGGAGGTAACAACAAGAGCAACGATACGGTGACTTGTTTTGCGAACCATAGCCACGAAAAGGAAGCCGAAAATTGCGTAATACAGGCCAGCCTGGTTCTTATCGTTCAGCCAGCCAGTCAGCGTACCGCCGTAGTTATCAGGCGCAACACCTGCATAAAATCCAATGAGGTTGAAAATAAGGCCCGCTGCCACACCAAAGATGAGGGAACGAATGTCAATCCTCTTTTGGGCAATCTGCAATGCCAAAAGAAGGACCACTGCCATACGGATTGCGCGACGAATTGCTTCGTCAACAGAAATCCCATTAAAAGCTAGACTTTCAAACAAAGCCCAGCCAACAGCAAACAAGATGATTGAGAAGAACAAGGAGTTATACCTTGTCTCCAAGGTGGCAGGTTTTGTCAGCTTGTACAAGACAAACAGCATCACGACAACTGTACCCACAGGCATGGTCACAAACGGCGTAGGGATGCCGATGAAGATCAGGCCGAAACCAGCCCAAAAATCAAGCATTGTCAGCCTTGAGACGCTGCCGATAAGGTACTTTGCTTCACCCGCGGTCGCCTGCCCAATGCGATATGTCTGGAGAGAATTAGGTTTTTTATCCTGCTGAGAAGCTGCGGTCTCTGTACTTTGCGAGAAAGACACGGTCATTTCTTCTCCAATGTGCGAGTGTAAATATCAACCGTCTGAGCAGCCATCTGCTCATTCGAAATCCAGGTGAAAGGCTCAGACTCGCCCTTCTGCAGCTGCGCGCGCATAGCCTGCAGAACATCCTGAGTCAGGGTTGCACTCTGACGGTCCACCAGCTCGTCGGCGCCCAGAATCTCCGGGTTACCACCCACAGCGGTAGCGACCGTCTTCAGACCGGCTGCCTTAGCATCCAGCAGAGTGTAGGAGCAGTTCTCCCACACCGACAGCTGAACAATCATGTCGCTACGGCCCATCGCCTCAATCGGGTTAACAAAGCCGCTGAAGGTCACCGAATCGCCCAGGTTCAGACGCTGAGCCTGAGCCTGCAACTCGGACGCCAAATCGCCAGAGCCCGCAATCTCAAGATGAGCCTGCGGGTAATCAGCACGAAGCTGTGCAAAAGCGTCCAGCAACACGTCAATGCCCTTCTCGGGGGACAGACGAGACAGCGAAAGAATACGCGGACCGCCCTCGGCAGGTACACGCTGTTGCTCAACAGCCGCGTGCACCTCGGGGATGTCCACGCCGTTGTACACCAGCTCCACGCCGCGAGCGCCCCACTTGGCACGCATCTGATCAGCGGTAGAACGGGAAACAGCAATCGCCTGGTCGGTACCCCACAGGCGCACACGATGCACGGTCTCCATGAGCTTAGAACGCCAGGAACTACCGTGGTACACCGAGTCATTACCGGCAATACCGTGTTCAGTGGTCAGAAGCTTCGGCACGCAGGTGCCACGCTTGATAACGCTACGGATGCGCAGAGCATTCACCACAGCGGTCGCTACAACGTCCGCATATGCCAGGTGGCTGTGCACAATATCCGGGCGGAGCTGCTCAACAGCCTTCTGCAAAGACACAAAGGAAGTCTTGAAACCGTAGTCGGGGCCAAACTCAGCCTTGATGACGGTGACGCCCAGTTCCTCAAGACGGCTCGTGAGCTTACCTTCGGGTGCGAGAACCACCAGGTTAAAGCCGGGGAGCCCGGCACGTGCCATATCGACAACGTGCCGAGCTACTCCACCAAAATCGGGAACCGGAACGACCCATAGAGCCGTTGGTGTAGAGGTCATGCCTTAGTCAACTTTCGAGTGAGGAAAGAACGGAAGGATGCAGAAACCTTAGTTTCAATGGAAATATGCACCAGGTAGGCGAAGCAGATCACCAAAACCAATGCGATGATGCGTGCTCCCCAGGGGCCAGCCACCGGGTAGAACATATCAACAAGCATATAACCGACCATAGCGTGGCCCAAGTAAAGGGGGTAAGAAATACGCCCCAAGAAATTCAGCGGACCCTTCGAAAGTACCGGAACGTTCTTCAGGTACACAACGATGAAGAACACCAGGCTAATCAGTGCCACACCGATTCCATGAGCAAGATCGTGCATCAGTGCTGCATTGAGGGAAGCCAGAATGGCAAAGTACGGAATATGCCAGGTGAACTTTCGATCATGGCTGTACATGAAGAACATCATGCCCAGGCTAAAGAGCGAAGAATGTTCCGCAACCGCAGCCCACACGATCATCTTCGGTGCCCCACCGAGAGAAGCCTCCGGGTGGAAGAGTAGACACAGAACCGTGCCGATGACCGACCAGGTGAGCAGAATCGTCGTCAGCTCCCTACGGTAAATCTTTCCCTTCCGGATAATCAGGTACAGGGCGACCATCACGTAGAACTGCAGCTCCACTGCCAGTGTCCAGTACACCTGATCCACGTTATCCACACGCAGGAAGCGTTGCAGCATCGTCGTGTTAATCAGGGTCTGCGGAATCGTAATATGGCGTCCGGGGTTTCCGTAGATGAAATACACCAGAGCCGATACAGTCAGCGCGAACCAATAGGTCGGATAAATACGAGAAAAACGCGAAATCGCGAACTTCAGTGCCGACCCACTCTTGATAGCGCTGAGCAGAATCACGAAACCGGAAATGATGAAGAAGAGCTGAACGCCCAACTCTCCCAGAGGAATGTCATAGGGCGAAGGGGCAGTCCGCGGATAGTTCTCCGTAGCGGGAACACCCAGGTGATAAATCACCACGGTAATAGCAGCCAGGCCGCGGAACCCGTCCAGCTCCCGGAAACGCCCGGGAGTGATGAAGTCCTGATCAAGGACGTCACCCTCCCGAGCTTTTACGGTCTGAGACTTGGCCATAGACGCCGGTCCTACAGCCACTTCTCGAGGCGGTCCAGTGCGGTGAAGAAGCCCTCACCGTTGTTGATGTGACCCTGCCAGATTTCGGGAATGAAGGATGCCTTCGGTGCCAGCTCACGCAGCTGCTTACCCAGGGATGCCCAGTCGACATCGCCTTCGCCGACCTGAACACCTTCACCGTCAACGCCGGTGCCGTCCACCAGGTGCAGGTGGATGGACAGCGGTGCCAGCTGCTCAACAGCCTCCGACAGCGGAATGTTCAGGAAGTTACATGCCAGCATGGTGTGAGAGATGTCCAGGCAGAGGGCGGTGTCGAATGCACGCGAGAACTCTGCGGTGTCCTTCGGATCCAGGAACAGGTTGTGGTACTGCTGACCACCCATCAGCCAGGGGTACGGGGGCAGAGTCTGAGCCGCCAGGCGAACACCGGATGCGTCCAGACGCTTCAGTGCCTCACCGATACGCTCGTACTTCTCAGCACGTGCGGATGCGGGGATGTGCTTGTCCTTGGTGAAGCCACCCATGGTCACGACCATGATCGGGTCCTCGTCTACGGTGAAGTAGCGGGTCAGGTCACGGGTAATGTCAATGGTGCGCTGAACCTCAGCGATGGAGCGCTCCCACACCTCGGGATCCTTCGACGCGAGGTCCACCAGGAAGTCGCCTGCGAACAGGTCGGGCAGGTGGGTGGTGAAGCCCATGTCCAGCTTGGAGTCAAAGACGTCGTCAATGTTAATCTCGAGGTCCTTGTAGGAGAAGTGGAACTCCAGGAAGTCCGGGTTCGCCTCTTCAATCAGCGGCTTGTAGTCGTGGTAACGAACCGGCAGACCCCAGGGACGGTCGAACTTGAAGTCGCGGCGGGTCACCAGGTCGTCCTTCAGGTCGCCCTCGAAGAAGAACGAGCCTTCTTCAACGTCGCGCTGCATGGTACGGCCCAGCAGCTGCGGCAGGTAGTTCGGCTGCAGACCGCGGCCGGGGGACTTCACAGCAACGTCAGCCTCGGTCACGACCTCGCCCTTAGCGATGTGGCGGGTAGCAACCAGGGACTTTGCCAGGTTCACGCGGTTCATCAGCTCACCGGTGGACACCTCACGAGGAGCAGCGGAACCGATAGCGGTCTCAACCTCACGAATCTGCTGAACCATTGCCTTGAATTCCTCAGGCAGCAGGGAGACGGTGTGGTCGTTACCCTCGAGGGTCTTGTCGGTGGTGAAGTGCTTCTCGATGATCTTCGCGCCGCGAGCAACAGCAGCGATCGGCACGTGGTAGCCACGCTCGTGGCCGGAGTAGCCGACCAGGCACTGACCAATCTCAGCCAGGCGGTCCATGTACGCCAGGTTGACGTCCTTGAAGGGTGCCGGGTATGCGGACTGGCACTGCAGCAGAGCGTAGGATGCGCCAGCGTTACGCAGCAGAGCCACGGACTCGCGGATTTCCTCTTCACGGCTCATACCGGTGGAAACCAGCATGGGCAGGCCGCGGGAGGCCACGTCGCGCAGCAGCTCGTGGTTGGTCAGGTCGGCAGAAGCAATCTTCATGCCCTGGATGCCGTAGTCAACCAGCGCCTGAACGGAGGGTGCGTCCCAGGGGGTGCACATGATGTCCATGTCGTGCTGCTTGACATGGTCGAAGACCTCGTACATCTGGTCAACGGTCAGGGAGAAGCGGGACAGCAGGTCCAGGGTGTACTGAACGCCCAGGTCCTCACCCGCGGTTGCCGCGCCGCGCTGGCGGTACAGGGCGTCCATGTCGCGCAGCTGGAACTTCACAGCGTCCGCGCCGGACTCAACAGCCAGGTCCACCAGTTCCTTAGCGAAGTCAACGCTACCCTGGTGGTTGTTACCAATCTCAGCAATGATGAAGGAGGGGGAATCCTCGCTGATGGTGTGCTTACCGATGCGCAGGACATCCTGCTCATCCATTGCCAGCGCCACGAGGTGACCGCGCTCGTCGGTCAGCGGCACGTGGTTGATACCTTTCGCGAAGTATGCGCGCAGGGTCTCGGGATCAGCGTCAGCCGGTGCGGTCTGCGGGTTGGTGTTTGCAGCATCCAGGGCGCTGGTCTCCAGGGATGCAGTGGGGTTAGCAATCAGCCAACGACGGAAGTCACCGTCAGAGAGCGAACCGCGCAGAATACCGGACTCGTTCACCAGGAAGATGATGCGCTGGCCGTTAGCAGAAATCTTCTGCAGAGCGTTGAGAATCGGGTCTTCAGCGAAGACCACGTAGGGGGCAATATTGCGTTCAATAATCACGATTTTGACCTTTTCGTTTGAGTGTTTAGTTGAATGCCTGAGTGCCGGTCAAGCCGGGAGCGGCAGACGAGGTGCTGCCGCAGGTGAAGGTTACTTGCCTTCGGCCAGGATCTGAGTGAGCTGATGCTCTGCCACGGAGAAGTCAATCGGTGCGTCAATGTCGACGCCCTCGACCTCGTCCAACATGAACAAGTCAATGGTACCGCCGGGGTAGCCCGCCAGGCGGTTGTGGTGGTCCATGTACACGTGGGTCTTAGTAATGTACATTGAACCGTTCTCGCGGTAGCGGAAGGTCTCCTTGGTCAGCTCCTGGCGGCGCGGACGAGCCATAATCTCGAACGCCGCGGTGGGCTCACCGTCAGCGTGCCAGGTCCAGATGAACGGACCAATCGGAATCACACCGACCATGGAGTCCTTACCGTTCTCCGCGAACTGGCGGACCGCACGAGCCAGAGTGCCGGGCAGACGCACGGGGCTGGTTGCCTGCAGCAGCATGACTGCATCGGGTTCCCAACCGTTTTCGGTGTAAAACTCGATAGCGTGCTCGATGACCGGCTCGGTTGCGGTGGTGTCTTCAGCCAGGTGTGCCGGGCGCATGAACGGCACCTCAGCACCGTACTCGCGGGCGATATCAGCCAGCTCAGCATCGTCGGTGGAGACGACAACACGCAGCTCGTGCTCGCCGGCTACTTCTTCCTTAGCAGCCAGTGCCTGCTCGATGGTCCATGCGACCAGCGGCTTACCCGCGATGGGGCGCAGGTTCTTACGCGGAATGCCCTTTGAGCCACCGCGCACGGGGATGACGCAGAGAATACGCATTATGCCTCCAAAGTTTCAATCATGAGTTCAGCGATACGCTGTGCCGGTTCCTTCTTCGGCTGAACCGGTGCCGGGGTCGGTTCCTGACCCCATTGGTTCATGCCGTAGCGGTCCCAGAATTCCACAAGCCATGCCGGCGGTGCCGGGTGGTAAACCCACGCCGGGATTCCGCGGATTGCAGCCTCCAGAACACCGGTAGAGAAGATGGACACCACCGGGTTTGGCACCTCGTTCAGCGGGGTGCCGGAGCGGTCAATGCGGATGCCTTCCTTCTCCCACAGCTGGTGGGTCAGTACCGACAGCTTATCCTTCTCGCTCGGGTGCGGGCGGTAGCTTCCGCCGAACTTCTTCAAGAAAGAGTGGGAAGCGTAGGCGAAGGATGCTCGCGGCAGCTCGGCGCCGTGCATCTGGCCCAAGAAGATTGGTTCCAGGTTGTTCTGTTCCTGCGCCTCAGCACCTGCAGCCTTCTGCGCCGCAAGGTAGAGCAGCTGCGAACCCACCGCATGGGTGGTCACGTCGCGGCGACCCGATGCCCAGAACTGGGCGTCAGCTTCGCTGAAAGCCAGCAGGGTACATCCGACCGGCAGCGGCGGCGCCTGAGGCACCAGCAGACCGTGCTGTACGACCCAGTACTCAGCGCCAATCGCGCGAGAGTATTCGTAGGCGGCTGCACCGCGTGCCAGGTAGTGGCCCAGGGAAAGAACCACGCGTACACCGGGCAGTAGCTCCTGTAGCTGGTTGCCCGTCACTTCCTGTTTGGTCCAGGCATCACGACCGTAACGCTCGGTGGCATACTGACCGTTGAGGTACTCCGAGGCGTCCTCCGGGACCCACAGAGCCACGCCCACGTTCTCAAGATACTTGAGAGGCTCCAGCAGGGAGTTACGGCTCGTCGGGGAGAAAGAATCGAGCACGATGAGCACACGGGGTACAGCTCCGCGGGTGTAAAGCACGCCTCCGACGGGGCCTTCCTGCTCGGCGGTACCGCCGCGCAGACGGTTCACGAGCTGACGCGCCTCCGTCTTAGCCCAACGCAGGGTATTCTGACGCTTCTGCCAGGCAGCCCATGCGTCAATATCAATGGGATAGATTAGGCCCATAGCTGCTCCAAAATCTTTACACGCTGATCGAAAGTGTGCTCAGCCAGAGTACGCTTCTGACCGGCTTCACGAATCTGACGCGCCCACTTCG